>Ga0209192_10000612_pt1 | contig 33470 bp, 55 predicted proteins | sample ArcticOcean_MG_C_11_FD_187433 | JGI IMG/M metagenome (GOLD analysis project Ga0209192, IMG submission 187433) | Marine microbial communities from western Arctic Ocean - ArcticOcean_MG_CB2_154 (SPAdes) (version 2) | ecosystem: Environmental > Aquatic > Marine > Oceanic | place: Arctic Ocean... | reverse complement strand
GTGTTGCTCGTCCCCGATTGCGAGCGTGTGCGCGGGGTTAGTAGTCTTTTGCAGGGATGGGGTGCAATTTACGGTGATTTGGCGCGGGGGCGCCAGTGCAAAAGCGAAGTGCAAAAACGAAAGTGTTGCTTGCGCCAAAATAAGTGCAAAAGCAATGCATGTCAAGTCTTTTTTTCAAGTTAAGTGCAATTTAGTGCAAAAGCGGTGGTCTCCGGCGCCAGTATACATGCAACGCTCTGCAATGTCAAGTATTTTTGCGGGGTTTGCACAAATTATGTCAGATTGCGTTAGTCTTAGATAAGCGTAGATAATTTGTGCAAACCCCGCAACGGGTGCACTTAATTTCATATAATTTTAGTAAATTAGAGTAAATAAAACTTGACAGAAAAACCCCGCGACCGGCCCCCGGGAGATCGGTTGCGATGTTTTATGACCAAACGAGGAAATACAGTTGACAACAGAAGCGTAGGGTTGTATAATAGTTGCATACAAAAGAGGAATAGCATGAACAAATTAGAAAGACAACAAGCACGACTGAACAGCATCTTAGCCAACCCTAACCTTAAGCCTACTGCTGTAGTGCTAGAAGGTAGAGATACGGCTGGTAAATCATCCACTATTCGTGAGTTGACACACTATATGCCTACAGATTCGTACAGCGTTGTTCTTTCTACAAAGCCTACTTCTAAGATTATGAAAAGCTGGCTTAAGTTCTGGGAAACCAAATTGCCTAAGCGACCTATGATTACATTCTTTGATCGTAGTTGGTACTCTAGAGCTATGGTACAGCCTATCAATGACTGGTGCTCAGACGAAGAGTACTGCGACTTCATGCTAACCGTGAACAACTGGGAAGCTAACCAAGACGTAGAGTACATCAAGTTCTGGCTATCTATCAGCGAAGATGAGCAAAATGATCGTATCAACGAGCGAAAGACCTCTCCACTCAAGTCGTGGAAGCTATCACCAAACGATATCAAAGCTCTATCTTACTATGACGAGATGACTATTCTCAAAGAGCGTGTAATGACTACCACTAATGACTGGTATCCTATCAACTACAATGACAAGAAAGAGGGTCGCCTAGCTTTAATTACTAAACTATGTGACACCTTAGAGGAAAGAATTGTTGACAAGAAAAGTCGAAGGTAGTATAATAGTTGCATATAAGGGAGGATAGTATGACAGATAAACAATTTGACATCTTAATGATATACTACGGTATGCTTGGGGAAGGTTTAGATAAAACTACTGCTATGACCTTATTAATATCAATGGGCGAACACATTGATGATATATCTTGGTTAGTTAAGCATCTAAAATCTAGTGCGAAAGCGAGGGCTCACGTTGAAGAAACGGCTTAGAAATACAATTGGAGGCGTAGTAGATTTAGTAGCTGGCTATTATAACCTAGACGTAGACATCTTCGTGGAAACCGAAGACTTAGACGAGAACAGTGGAGAGTTAGAAGTACTGGGAGGAGGTGTTTACAGCCTCATCCTAGATAGAAAGTTTATAAAAACAGAGGATCTTGTGTATATCATAAGAGCGGTAGCACACGAAATGGTGCACGTTAAACAACACGAACAAGATGGGCTGTGCCTTGAGACAGAAATGTTTAAAGGTGAAAAGTGGGAAGGAGATTACTGGTTCGCTCCTTGGGAAGTAGAAGCAAGAGGACTAGAGGAGGCATTCTTAATGCATTATCTTTTTAGTCAGACAGCAAAAACTGCTTGACAAAAAACAAAAAAGCTAGTATAATAGATTCATAAAATAAAGAAACAAACAAAATTTGGGAGAATTTTAAATGAGCGAATTTACCGCAAAAGCATCAACAAACTACACTGAAGACATGATCTCTGTAATGGAAACAAACTACAGTGCTAATCCTAGTCGTGAGACTGCTGAACTGTTAGCTGTAGAGTTTGACAAGCCAGTACGCAGCGTAATTGCTAAGCTATCAAGCATGGGCATCTACCAAGCACAGGCACGGGCTACTAAAGCAGGTGTTCCGGTTGAGCGTAAAGAAGCAATGGTAGAAGAGATTCAAACCATGCTAGGTGTAGAAGTAGAGTCACTAAGCAAAGCTACTAAGAACGATCTTGTTAAGATGCGAGCAGCTTTGGCAATGATTACAGCCATCGAAGGCTAAGTAACATAACGGCTTCGGCTCCACCGTACCCAACGGAGCCTCCTTTGTAAAGGGTACTCAGAGAAGTCAGGGTTCGCTTCTGCGAATAAGATAGTAAAGTGAGAGGTAAATGTTATGCCTGTCCTCCGCTCTGAGTACTCTTTACAAAGGAGGAAGTGACAGAAAGGCTATGTAACGGACTGCAACTCCGTGTATGCTGGTTCGAGTCCAGTCTTCCTCTCCACAATTTTAATAAAGGAAATGATATGGCACAACGATCTCTAACAGTAGTACATGAACCAGGCCCAGCTAAAAGATCTAGTACAAGTGGTAATCCTAATATGGTGAAGTTTTCTTCTATGAATAAGAGTAAGAAGCGTTCCTATAAGAAGTACCGAGGACAAGGTAGGTAAAAATAGTTCTTGACTGAAAGGTTATTTTTAAGTATAATAGTTAACAGATTTGAGAGAGGCGTACGCTACTCCCTCCTTGTAACCTACAGGCAAGTAAAAACGCTGTAGGGGTAACCTCATACCTAGTTGGGGCGCAGGGGTAACAGCGAGAGCCAGTACAGTTTCGGCAACTTCTATTTATTGATATGCAAGCTGTACTAATCGTTCTCAATATCCCCCTATTGAGAATGGGGAAAGTCATCAACCTGTGAGGCTTTCATCGAATGGAAAGAAGGAGGCAGCCATTCACTCTTTAAATCAACCCCAGATAAGAAATTGTCTGGGGTTTTTTTATGCCTGTTGAAAAAATTTCTTGACATTTTTCATCATGTCCGTTATAATAGATGGTTCCTAAGGAGGATTATATGAGCAACATAATTCAATTTCCAGATGTTAGAGAGCAGAGAGAAATAGAAAAACAAATGGAAGCAACTCAAGTAGTTCTTAGTGAGCTATACGATGCGCTGGAAAAAATAGAGCGGGGTCACATTAGTATAAAAGATAGGACTCTGGAGATAGAAGACGAGTATCAAACCTTAATACAGATGTATGCTGATATTGTTGGCGTAGAGAATGTAGCAGTTAAGTGGCTTGAGTATTGCGGCTTTGTATCCATGGAAAAAGACCCAGAAACAGGAAAACTAACAATTTCCTTCGTACCCCCGGATGAAAACGACTATGAGGAATGAAATGATGTATGATACACAATTACTAGAGGCGCTTGGTAAAAGGCTAGAAGGGGATGTAGCAATCCACGAAGCCAATATTCGAGTATATATGAATAACCCTGTCGGGATAGGCGAACATCCACAACTGATAGCAGCTATTGAAGAAGAAGTAGAAAAGCTAACGGAAGCTGCTGATAAACTAGCAACAGTCAGGAGATTAGTAGCGCAATGAACTATACTGAGGAACAGACTAAGCTAATACTTGAAAAGTACGCGGCTAATCCTGAACCACAAACAGTGGAAGAATTGGCGGCCACTCTCAGTAAAAGTAAGAAATCAATAATTGGAAAGCTAAGTAGAGAAGGAGTTTATAGACGATCTGTTTATAAAACCAAAGCGGGGTTAACGCCCGTCACTAAAGCTGAAATTGTCGCAGAGATAGCATTAGCTTTAAACACAACAGAAGACGAACTTACGGGGTTGGAAAAAGCTCCGAAGCAAGTATTAATCATTATGAAGGAGAGATTGAATGCTGGATAAATTGCTGAACTATATACCTTGGATTCTCTGCGGGGTCTTACTAGGTATCATTAATTACAATAGTATGGTAAATATATGCAGTACTTAAAAGCTGCAAACCTAGTAGGCACATATAGTAGGGGATCTACGGATATTGAAATACTAGAAAACTATGAAAGAACTGACTGTGGAGAAGAAATAAAGTTCTACACACTAAGGATAATTCATGAAAATTCTATAAAATATCCTGTAGGTTCTAGTGCTGAAGGTCAATTGGAAAGACTCTTTGAAAGCATAGAAGCAGTAATGAATCCTTAAAAAAATGATTTTGAAATTGCGAGAAATTGTAAGGGATTTTTAGTTCGGGTAGGATTGGGATATTGTTCATATCCTCGTAGCGGGGTTATTTGATTATCGTTGTACTTAACAATTGTTTTAATTATATAATTCTCGTTGCCTCGAAAGTGGGGTTTTAGTTGTTACTAGATGTCACTTTCAATAACCTAATGGATTTGGAGATGCAATCTCCTTTAATTCCGATTGTACTCCAATTGCATAATGATTTCAAACCACCTTCGTAACAACGAGTATAATAAATCATAGTTAAACCTTATTGATTATCAATTTTAATAAATTATATCACACTTTTTGGCATAAGAAAAGAACTATTTTTGGTAGGGTGACTGTAAATACTTAGTGACAAAGTTGTAGTAGACGCAAAAAAGTTTTGACTTTGATAGCTAAAACAGTGTATAATAGATACTTATTAGGAGAAATGAATGAAAGAAAAAATGTATAGCTTTATTGCCCACCCTGTTAACAATAGCAGAACTGGAGAGTATATAGAGCATTCGATAACGGAACAGCCTGCGATCACTCTCGATGCTATGTTGGAATCCTATACTAGATTCTTATCTGCCATAGGCTATGAACTCGATGGTAGAGAACTTATGATTGTGGACATAGACGAAGTTGACGAGGTACTAGGTTCCTCTATGTCCTTTGACCCTCACTACACTGATGCTATTTGGAAAGACGGTTTAGACGTAAATGATATTTGAAGTATGGGCGGGGTCAGTACTCGCCGCAGCATACCTAGTATTACTCTGGGTAATCGTGGAGTTATTAGATGATTTGTGATCTAGCAGGATTTGTACTAATTGTACTCAATCTACAACTATTAGTTTATTTAAGTGACATAGCAGGAGAATTAATGTGGAAGTGTATATGACAAGTAAAAGAGTATATCGTTTCAGTAATCAGTGGACACATGAGAAGACTGTTTACTTGCTTCCTTCTATCTCAATATCATTAGTTGAGCGTTGTTTAGATGTTTCATTCCTATGGTTTAAGTTCTATACTTTTTTGGAGTACAGACCATAGAAATGGATAAAAGTGTGGCGGATAAATATTACAGAAACTTATGGGATTAGTATGAAAATTGAAGTATCAGATGTAGAAGAGTTTTGGGATGGCAGTGCTAACCTGAAGATGGAACTAGACCAAGAAGCACTAGCAATGCTAGTAGGCATGTCAATTACGGGCATATTAAAAGGAGCGATAGCAGAACATGAAGCTACCACCGTACTACAAGAGGAACTCCAATTTGACTAAACTAAAGAATATAGATGAAGCAGTTAAGGATATTCAGTGGTATATCAATGGAGTTATGGGTGAAGAGCCAACAGAGCTACAAAGAAGTACATTACTTCTCAAGTTGGCAGAATTAAAAAAGATAGTAGACAAAGAATAAAGGGGCTTAACGCCCCTTTTTCATACCAGATAATTAGTGCTAAAACTACGTTGCACAGTTTGTAAACTACCACCTCTATCGTAGAGCGTGACAGTATAGTGATCCTGACTTACCTTGTGAGTACCGTCAGCTAATTTGTTCACAGTTGTTACTGTATCTGTTCTAGTCTGAGGTGCAGCAAGTGTACGCCGCACCGGGGTTATAGCATTAATCTCCATCGTTCATATCCTCTTCTGTAAGCCCACACCAATTGCATGGGTACCCTTCCTCAGTAGAAATCATATCATTTTCTCCCTTACACCAATGTTCCCAGAACGCTAGTGCAGGTTGAAACCCGTCTTGAAATCCTAGTCCCATTACACCCCTCTCCAGTTAAATGTAATTTCTAAGTGTGCAAGCAACCAGGCAAGACGTAGTGTCCAATCTATACCATCTTCCTTATAATTTAAGTACTCAAACGTAATAGTAGGAATTAAAACAAGTTCTCCTGCTTTACGATCTGCCTCTGATATAACACCTTCAATAAATAAATACTTTGTCAAGTTCATGTTCATACCGATCTCCTAAAATGTGTAGCGAATCTCTGTTTCGAGTTGGCTTTTAATATAATCGCGTTTGTCGGAGTCAGCTCCTTCAAACTTCCCCTTTATTACTAAGTTATCCATCTTAAACTTATAGCCAGTTTCAAAGCTATAACCATCCGTCATCGGACCTGCTTCAAGACACTTACCGCACTTAGTTCCTATTAGGTGATATTGGTCGACATCACCATCTGTTACAGCATGACATATACACTTATACATCTAATACTGCCTCTAGATTGGGCGGGAAGTACTCCTTACCCTTTAATACTTTACCATCTTCACGATAGAGTGGCTTTCCGTTCTCTAGCTTAGACATATTACTGTAATGCACTTCGGCAAAACACTCGTCTAAATCAATGCCGAAAGATTGGCCAGCCCCATAAATAACGTACAGTAAATCTGTAAGTGCATCTGCTACGTCTACAACGTCCCTATCTTCGATAGCTTGCTTTAATTCGTCCAACTCTTCTTCAATCAAAGAGATTCTTAGCTCCCGAGTATTGAAGTCACTTAATGTAGGCTCTACCTCACACGTTTGTCCAAACGCTTCCATAAAGTCGCCAACTAACTCAAAATTTGTTCCGCTTATCATCTCTTTGCCTTTTTTGTTCTCTGATACGAGCTGACGCTTTCGCTTTGTTCCTTTTGGAGCTAGGCTTCTCGTAATGTTGTTTTCCCCTCAGTTCAATGAGGCTGTCTTTGGTGTTTCTTTTCAGTGCTCTGATAGCACTATTTATATTACCATTTCTTACTGATACTTTCAAATGTAATCTCCAAAAGAGTCATCCCCATCGTACAGGTCTTGATATTCTGTATAGCTATCGGGTTGTCCATCTTCATAATCAGCATCATTATAGGTGTCTTTCTCGAAGTCGAGTTCTTCTACTTCGAACTCCCTCTGTAGTTGCTCGATTAACTCTTCTGTTGTTACTTTTGTCTTTGGCATTATTCCTTACTCTTCTTTATAAAAACCCAACCTCTGTCTCTTAGATACTTAGCCTGTTTCACACAGGAGTTGTAAGATCGGTCAGGAAACAGTTCTTGTAGCCTCTCACAGTCTGATGAGTAGTATTGCTTTGATAGCGTAACTCTCTCGTCATACGTCCAAGGTCTTCTCGTATATTTCATAGATTTCCTATTTCATTATAGGTATAATTATAATAGCAATAACCTCCAAAGTCAAGTGTTATTTTTAACAGTCACTCAAAAATAATACTTGACTTTGCAACCGATTTCCCCTATAATATCTTAGAAATCCTAAGAAGACAAAAAAGAAAAACAGGAGTAGTTCATGACCGGTATCGAGTTTTACGCTCTTTTAGCTTTTATATTAGCAGGGGCTATGTACAGTAGTTATAAGCTAGGAAAAAGAGAAGGAACCGTAGATACAATAGAATGGTTATTGGGCCTGGGGAAGCTCGACGTAGATGACGAGGAGCTGTTCACACACTATGATTAATGGAACGACTCTTGGGGTTTTAGTAATGCTTCTGTATTTTTCAGTACAGATTTATTCACACTGGATAGACTAAAAACGGTCGGAGCACCACAAACGCCCAGGAAGAGATAAATAGTGAAAATGATGAAAATAAGGCTAGAAGAGATTGCCTGCGACGGTATACTCTGCGATTTCATATGGTCATTGGCCATAGTAATGGGGACGTTATCGGCGCTAGCTTGGTAGTAAAACTGGAGGGACTTAATAGTCCCTTCTTCACTATATAGTTCTCCATAAGGATATATTATGGCACTTGGATTTATAAAAGAGCTGATTGGGCCTGTATCAGGTTTAGTATCAGAGTTTATAGTAGACAAAGATCAAGCTAATAAGTTAGCACATGAAATAGCTACATTAGCGGATAAACAGCATCACGCACAACAGCTAGCGCAACTAGAAGTAAACAAAGTCGAAGCTGCACATAAATCTTTATTTGTAGCCGGATGGAGACCAGCAATTGGTTGGACGTGCGGCTTAGGATTATTATATAACGTGATACTACATCCCATACTTTCTGTATGGATAGAGTTACCCCCCGTAGATACCGAAGCACTCACTCCCGTAATGATGGGTATGCTAGGATTAGGGGCCATGAGAAGCTACGAAAAAGTACAAGGCGTGAGTAGGGAAAAGTAATGGAAAGAAATTTCAAAGAGACCCAACAGGATTTAACTGAGCTAAATGGTGATGGAAACCGTGATCGGGGTCGTTACGGGGAGGACGAAAGTAATGAAACACAGGACACATCTAAGATTGAGGAGCAAAGAAATGACGCTGAATAATTTAGTAAAACTTTGCGAATGGCCTAATGGAGACTGGTGTTTGCTAGAAGATGTAGAAGAGTTCGGCTACGATAAGTCAGACGACTACGACGTATTAGAGATAACGGAACGACAGTTCTTTTACGAGTACACTGGACAGATAAGAAACGCAGAGGATTGCATATGAACCAAGATAATGTATACAAACAGCTACAACTAGACGAAGGAATTAAGTATGAAATTTACAATGACCATTTGGGATATCCTACTTTTGGAGTCGGCCATCTGATAACAAAGCAGGACGAAGAGTTTGGCTTAGAGGTTGGAACGAGGGTTAGTGAGGATCGAGTCAAGTCAGTGTTTATGCAAGACCTGCATACGTCAATACGAGAGTGTCTAATCCTATATAGGGAGGACTACTTCGACGATTGGCCAGGGGAAGTTCAAGAAATACTTGTAAACATGATCTTTAATATGGGCAGACCACGGCTATCTAAGTTTAAGAATATGCATGCGGCCCTTAACAAATCAGATTGGGTAGAAGCAGCAAAAGAGGGTAGGGACTCCTTATGGTACCGACAAGTACCTAATAGAGCCGAAAGATTAATGAGCAGATTGGAAAATGTATGATACGATTAAAAAGAGCAACCATATTCGTGGTTGATAGCTGGCGTTATGTTATGGATGTGCGGTTTAATCCATTGAGATTTATTGGCGATCCTAGTTTGCAGATGTATTTTACGCTGGCTTTGTTTACAATGTGGAGTGCATACTTCGGGTTTATAGCAAGTCATTACTTAGGACTAGTAAACTATAGTACACTAGCTAGCATCTTTATTCATTTAGCAATAATTATACCTATAGGGTTCACCAACGCAGTCTTTATGGATGCTGAGCGTGCTGGCTCTAAGTGGCTAAGAGAGTGGAGAAATAAAGATAGTTTGTAATAAAATTATTCTTGACAAATTAATAATAAGGTGTCATAATACACACTATGAATATTTTTATATTAGATGAAGATTTAGACAAGTGTGCTGAATATCACGTTGACAAGCATATTGTAAAGATGCCCCTAGAGGCAGCACAGATGCTATGTACTAATCACTGGATAGATAAGTACCTTGGCTATGTACCACAAAAACTTACTAGAGAGGAATGGGCAGTTGTTAAAGAAGCAAAGAAAAATCCTGTTAGGGACTTTCCTTATCTTCCCACTATGTACAATCACCCCTGTACTATATGGGCAAGAGAGTCCCAGCAGAACTACGAGTGGTTATTCTGCTACGGTCTTGCGCTCAACGACGAGTACAGATATCGCTACGGTAAAGAACATAAGTCAGTGCATGAAGTTATACTCCAGCTACCTGATATCAGCTTACCCAGTACCGGTCTCACTACCTTTGCACAGGCTATGCCCGATGAACTCAAATCAGACAAGCCCATTGCTAGTTACAGAGCCTTCTACCACAAAGACAAAGCAACCTTTGCCAGCTGGAAGTACAGGGATAAGCCAGAGTGGTGGGATGAAAACGAAGCAGATTACAACGAAAGGATTACAAGATAGTGGCAGTTAGAATAGTTAGTAAGTCAAGCGATGATGTATTAAATGATATAGCATTCGCAGCAAGGGTGTCCAACCCTTCAAACCAAAACAATGAAGAAACCGCAGAAAAATTAGTACGATACCTCATTAAACACGGACACTGGTCTCCTTTAGAGATGGTATCTGTAACAATGGAAATAGACACCACCAGAGATATTGCTAGACAGATACTGCGTCATAGATCCTTTTCTTTTCAAGAGTTTAGTCAGCGTTATGCAACAGTAGACGAACTACCAATACCTGCCTTCAGAGAAGCTAGAGGACAAGATCCTAAGAATCGACAGAATTCTGTACGACTAGAGGACGGCCCCATACATCTAGAATGGCTAACTAAGCAGAGAAATGCTTGGCACGCCTCTATGACAGCTTACAACTGGGCGTTGAAGAACGGTATCGCAAAAGAACAAGCGCGGGCAGTCTTACCAGAAGGTATCACTCCATCACGATTATATATGGCAGGAACAATTCGTAGCTGGGTACATTTCATTCAACTGCGTAGCGGGAACGGCACACAACTAGAACACCAAACTATCGCTCTAGAATGTGTTGAAGCCCTGAAACCCATATTTCCTATGATCGAGGAATTTGTAGAAAAATGAAAGTAGTTAAACCGTATGTTATTTATGGAAAACAGGACTGTATCTTTTGTGATAAAGCAAGGCGCTTACTCAAAAGTGAGGGTGTAGAGTTTACATACTTACAGTTAGATAGTGATTACACGATGGATGAGCTGTGGGAAAAAGTCAAGTTTACAACGTATCCGCAGATTTTTTTGTACGATTATTCTATTGGAGGCTATAGTGATCTTCAAAAATCGTTTGACAAACAGAGGGGATTGCTGTAGAATGGAAGGTATAAAATATGATGGAGAGAAGCCAAAAATGCATTTGCTCCCTCCGAAAGCACTAACAGAAGTAGCTAAAGTATTAACCTTCGGAGCACAGAAGTACGACGAAGAGAATTGGAGAAAGCTGGACAATCTACAGAGTAGATATAGTTCCGGTGCACTTCGGCACATATTCGCACACATAGATGACGAAGAGATAGACCCAGAAAGTGGGCTGTCTCACTTAGCACACGCAGTGTGTTGTCTATTATTTAAGTTGGAGATTGAGTTAGAAAATGGCAAGAGTAAAGAAAAAGAGCTACGAGAACCTGACGGATGTAAACATAGAGCGAGTGATAGCTCTTTTGAATCCGACATCCTCTACAGTAAAAGCTATTACGAAGAAAGAGGGTTGCGAGATACTGAATATAGCATACAATACTGCCAGGTTGACAAAAGTTCTGGCGGACTATGAGGAACGTAAGACCTACGAACTAAGAAGAAAGTCTATAAACAAAGGAAAAGCAGCTACTGCTGGTGAGATTAAAGAGGCAATTACCTTTTATCTACAAGGCGATACTGTAAGTGACATTTCTAAAGGTCTGTATAGATCAGCCTCGTTCGTAAAAGCCCTACTAGAACGCATTGGAGTACCACAGCGACCAGCCTCTGCTGAAGACAGAGCACAGAATGCTTACTTACCAGAAAGCTGTGTGGCTGAAGAGTTCATAGAGAAAGAGATAGTATGGTCTGCTGCACATCACGCACCTGCTGAAATCAAAGCGCGCTTAGACGACGCTAAATACATAGCTCTTTATGGGGTTCCCTGCTATCAGATTTATATACCTGAGAAAGTAGACTCCAGTGAAAGTTCATATTCTAATACAGAAGTTGGAGGATTCAACGCCTACTCCCCTGCATATGATTTAGGAAAACTAGAACATTTGCAAGAGTACGGTGTTGACTTACAGAAGGTATGAGTTGGTGGGATATATGGAAATACACAATTGGTTCTTTCGATGATGAGACAACCAGAGAGCAAGATAATATTATAGCTATACTACGCACAGGAATAGTTCTTATAAATGTTTTTTGTGCTTGTATGATTATGGCAAACATCGTGCATGGGTGGTAGATATGGACTTCACAGACAATGTTCTAGAGTGTCTCTATCAGGAAGACTGTTTCATAGAGTACATGAGTGTAAACAGTGGTAGAACTCTTGAGGGGTGGTTCACTCTTGCAGGAGATAAAAAAATTAAACAATACGATGTCTCGGATACAATAGTAGTTTGGGATATAGAAAATGAAAAGTGGGAAGATATTCGCACAAATACAATTTGCCGATGGCAGAGGAGATACAATGGATAGTGAAAAGTATATAGGACAGTTCTACTGTTATCTAAGAAGAGACTATTTTAGATGGAGTGAGTACATATCTTTTTATAGAAGATTGGACGCCGAACTTGGATAGTCTGGTGCATCCACGGATGCGATGGATGGGGTATGAGCAAGAAGGCGATAGCTACATAGATAAGCGTCATGACCCTATCCCTACCGGAGGCCTTGCGCCTCCTGCCGTGGATGACAGTGATATTCCTACTACTGTTTTGTCTATAATACAGATCAGGTCTGTTCAGCGCGGAAGAAGCGTAGAGAAGTTGCTGAGAAAAATTAGCAAGATAGAAGCAGGAGTTCTTAAACCTATTACAGTAGACATGGATGGTTACATTATTAACGGGCATCATAGGTATGACGCTTATAGAATTTTAGATCATTTTCATATAAATGTGCGTGTTATGCCGTACAGTATTAATGACTTAGTAGAAAAAAATTCTTGACAGGAATGTTAAATTGAATTATAATAGTTGTCAATAAAGAGAGGAAACCAATGGGCGACCGATTTTACGCACAACAACGAGAAGTACTGGGTACCTGCCCAGGATTAAACCACCCTATTAAAAGGAAAAGAAACATGGCTTGGGACGACGATAAGAAAGCAGCGGTAATCGAAGCATACGAGAACGCAAACCCTACCCCCGAAACATCAATGGAAATCGTAAAAGATATCGCTGAGGAACATGACGAGTCTCCCAACGGAGTTCGTATGGTACTTAGCAAAGCTGGTGTTTACATCAAAAAGACCCCTGCAGCAAGCGGAAGTAGTACTACTTCTAGTGGTTCAACAGGCGGCACACGAGTATCAAAGCAAGCAGCACAAGACGCACTTACAGCCATTATCGTAGATATGGGTAAGGCAGTTGACGAAGACGTAATTTCTAAGTTGACTGGTAAAGCAGCCGTTTACTTCGCAGGTGTACTATCTGCCGCTGACGCAGAGGACTAAATCTTTCATGGCCCTTCGGGGCCACCTTTTCTCTTAGAGAGTAATGCAGCAAAATAAATTTTGCTAACCTACTACTAAGGAGTAATTGTGAAGAAAGAGGACTTAGCAAAGCTAGTAACGGAATTCGGTGATGCTATCATTACCTACAGAAGTGAAAACTCGAAGAAACTAAAGTACAATGTTTGTACGATTGACTTTAGTACCCCCTATATTCAAACAAAAACTAATCGGGCAAAAGAATCTGACAGGACTCTTTTGCTTTTTTGTTGGGATACAGATTCGTACAGACTGCTAAAGCCTGAGAGCGTTACTAGCGTAGTGCCTCTGTCCACTATACTTCGGAATGGAGTATAGCTATGGAACTCCACGAAGCCCCCTCTAAGTATGAAAAGGTTATTCATTACGATGAAGCGAAAGAAACACAAGTACGTCTTGTAGTTAATTCGTTTCGTGGCATAGAGTATATGCATGTGAGAAAGTATTTTTTAGACTTCGATGAAGAATGGAGAGCAGGAAGAGAAGGTGTAGCAATGCCCTTGGATTTAAGTAATTCAAGAGAGCTGTTTGCTGGCCTTATCGAAATATTATCCCTAGCAGAGAGTAAGGACATCCTAGAGGAGTTCTTTAAAGATTATTTAGACGAAATGTATAAATAACCTTTGACTTTCGTCGCTCTCTCTAGTATAATAGTATATATTGAATTGAGGGTAATATGAAGAATTTTTTGGACAAAGCAAGTAGTTTGTACTATGCAGGCACTCCTATGCTATTAGATGATGAATTTGATAGTCTAGCGTCTAGGTATAACTACAGCAATGTAGGACATACTGTTACTGACGGTGTGCCACACTTGTACCCAATGTACTCGCTCCAAAAATGTTTCGACATAGAAGATTCGCCGTTAAACGTGAACGACTGTGTATGTACCCCCAAGCTCGATGGAGCAGCAGTATCTTTGCTATATGTTAATGGACGCCTAGAGTTGGCTTTAACTCGCGGTGATGGTAAGGTAGGCAGAGATATAACTTATAAGATGAAGCTATTAGTACCTAATGTTATTAATGGCGGACATTTTACTCAGATTACCGGAGAGGTTGTTGCTCCTAATAGTATACCTAACTCTCGTAACTACGCTTCAGGTTCTTTGAACTTGAAAGACTTATCGATTTTCTCTAGTAGAGATCTTACGTTTGTAGCTTACGATGTGTACCCAAGTACCTTAGAGACTTATATGTCTACTATGGGTGCCTTGAGTCATCTTGGAATGAATGTTGTTACTCACTTCGATTCAAGTCCCTTCCCTACGGACGGTGCTGTGTATCGTATTGACGACAATACTAAATTTCTAGAGTTAGGACATACTGCTCACCACCCACGAGGTGCTTTTGCCTTGAAAGAGCAGAAGGAAGGAGTAGTAACTAAACTACTAGATGTAACATGGCAAGTAGGTAAGAGCGGGGTCGTAAGCCCTGTAGCAATTCTAGAGCCTGTTACTATAGGTGAGGCAGAAGTAGCTAGAGCCACTCTACATAATATAGATTACATTCGAGAACTAGAGTTAGAGATCGGGTGTAACGTAGAAGTTATTCGTAGTGGAGAAATTATACCGCGTATTGTACGCCGTGTATAATTTAAGTTATACCTCAGGAAAAATAGTTCTTGACAGAAACCTTAAAATCTCGTATAATATATGTTCAATTTCAGAGGAGTCCCATTAGTGTTTTCGATTCAAGCCCCCACGAATTGCCCAAGTTGTGATTCCGATCTTGAGTGGAGTAACTCTCTTCTTTACTGCCGCAATGTTTCTTGTGGCAGCCAATCAAGTAAGAAAGTAGAACACTTTGCAAAGACCCTTAAAATTAAAGGTCTTGGGCCCGCTGCTGTAGCTAAACTAGAGCTTGTTAATGTGTTAGATATCTATGACTTAACTGTTGCAGATATCACACTTGCATTAAACTCCGAAAAGCTGGCCGAGAAATTGTACAACGAGATAGAAAACTCTAAAAAAGCATCACTAAACCTATTACTACCAGCACTGAGCATTCCCCTGATTGGTAAGACAGCTTCCGATAAACTTTCTACTGTATGTAAAAATATGGATGAAATAGACGTAGAAATGTGCGAGAAAGCGGGTCTTGGGCCAAAGGCGACTGCCTCTTTGATGGATTGGATAGAAGATTCAGTAGATGTATATTGCTTATTACCACACTCATTTCTTTTTGAAGAGAAATCATCCTTAGTTAGTGTTAATGGTGTAGTGTGTATAAGTGGTAGATTGAAGAGTTTTAAAACTAAAGCTGACGCAACAACAGCACTATCAGATGCAGGATACAGAGTCGTAGGCTCCCTGACCAAAGAAGTGACTATACTCGTAAACGAGAGCGGCGTAGAATCAGCAAAAACAACCAAAGCCAGAGAGTCTGGCGTAACTATAATTGAAAATCTTAAAGATTTTATTGGAGAGTAAAACATGGCATTGCCAAAGTGGACCGAAGAACGTACCGAACAGCTTACTAGCTTCGTCGGTAACGAAACACCTATTTCTCAAGCAACTGTTGCAGAAGCAGCAGAAAACCTTGAAACCTCAACCCGTTCAGTTTCTAGCAAACTGCGTAAGATGGGTTTTGATGTAGAGCTGGCGTCAGCCTCCTCTGCCCGTGCTTTCACGGAAGCACAAGAAGCTACTTTGCAGACATTCGTGTCTGACAACAGTGGTGAATATACTTATGCTCAAATCGCTGATAACTTTGAATCAGGCGCTTTCTCTGCTAAGTCAATCCAAGGAAAGATTCTTTCTATGGAACTGACAGATCACGTTAAGCCTGCTCCTAAAGTAGAAGCCGTTCGTACCTATAACCCTGATGAAGAGGAAACTTTTGTTTCAATGGTTAATGATGGTGCTTTCGTTGAGCAGATCGCAGACGCTCTAGACCGCAGTGTAAACTCAGTACGTGGTAAAGCTCTTAGCTTGCTTCGCTCTGGTGACATTGATGGTATTCCTCGTCAGGAACATACCAAAGGTTCAGCAAAAGAAGATCCATTAGCAGACTTGGGTGATATCTCAAGCATGACAGTGGAAGCTATTGCAGAAAACATTGGTAAGACTGCTCGTGGTGTAAAGACTATGTTGACCCGTCGTGGCTTGGTCGCTTCCGACTATGACGGTGCTGCGAAGAAAGAAAAAGCCGCTGGCTAATCTTTCGTAAATAAGTTGGTAGTAGTTATCTTTTGCCAGATAGCTACTACTTTTTGGTTGGTTGGGAGTTACTTTGAATATTGCTAGTGCGCTAATAAAGCAAGTACTTACGTTACAGGATTTCGAAACCTGGAGTTCCGTTCGTAAGGATTATTTGCCTACAGAGTATCATACTGTGTTTAACACAATTGATAGGCATTACGATAAGTTTCACCACCTACCAACCTTTGAAGACTTGAAGTTTGAGATACGTGACTCTGCAACTATTGAAAAGCTATATGCAATCGAGAGTGTGGAAGTTGATGTAGATGCATTTATGCTGCTACAATATCTCAAGAACGAGTATACCCAAAAGGAAATCTTAGATTCCCTAGAGGATTATATTGATAACTCTGTAGCTTTTGAAGATGCAGAAGAATCAGTAGCACACTTACATCAGATTGTTCTAGATGTTGAAAAGAAAGTTGACCTAGAACTACCGCAGGAGAGTATGCAACGTATTCAACTGTTTGAAGATGATGAAGAGATTGGCAAATACCTGCCCCTCGGCCTAAACGCTGAGTACGATTACCAGATACAGTTCTCTCCCAGAGATCTTGTTCTTCTTGGTGGTCGTCGTGGAGCAGGCAAGTCTCTTACCTGTGCAAATATTGCTCATACTGTCTTTGAGAGTGGTCGTTCGGCTATGTATTTCACTATTGAAATGGATAGTCGTTCAATCCTTCAGAGAGTATGTTCTATTGCAACGGGAATACCTTTTTCTCGTCTGCGCACGAAAAATCTTAATGTAACAGAATGGGAAAAAGTAGCGGGTTGGTGGGCTAGTCGTTATACGGATGGCCAAGATCGTTTACAGGAATATCGAGAACACCGCGACTTCGAGAAGTTTCATCATAATTTATCAACTACTACTGAGCTTCTCCCAACTCAGCAGCTAGATGTGATTTATGATCCAGGCCTTACTCTGGCAAAAATTAAGGCCGAATTGGACAAGAAAGTGAAAGCTCTCAACGTCGGGGTTATCTTGGTAGACTACATTAACCAAGTGAAACGCTCCGCTATCCCATCTCGTTCTGGACAGTACGATTGGACTGAACAAATAGAAGTAAGCAAAGCCCTAAAGAGTATGGCACAAGAGTACGAATGTACTGTCATATCTCCTTATCAGACTGACGCTACCGGTGAAGCGCGTTTTGCAAAAGGTATTCTTGACTCAGCTGATGCTGCCTATGCGCTAGAAGCGTATGAGCACGAAGACAACTGTATCACGTTTAACTGTGTTAAAATGCGTTCCGCCGCGCAGCTATCTTTTACATCTAAGATGGACTGGGAAACAATGAAGATTGGCCCAGAGTCTGCCATGTCTCCTGCAGAGAGAGAAGTGTCAGAGCACAAGATAGATGAAGATATTGATGATGTCGCCTTCTAAATAGTTCTTGACTTTTCTAGCTGAATCTAGTATAATATACATTCTCACAATCGAGGAAGCATATGATTATTCACGGAAGTATGTCACATACAACTTCAGGCAGAAGGAAAAAGCGAGTGTATAAATCACGTTCAAAAGCACCCTTCATACCACTAAAGATAAAAGCAGACAGCGTATTCGCTATAGATCCTGTCTGGCACAAGCACAGATCCGCTCCTTTCATTCCAGCTCCAGAAATGCAGCGAGACAAGGATGCACAGTTCAAGAAAGATATTAGTAGTAATTATACGATTAGTATTCCTTACAACAAGGGTACATACCAAGTTATTCCTAATGACGACATAAAACATATCGGTAAGTAAATGAACGTAGAAGAGTTATTAAATCAGAAGCAGATTGCTTTCATCCCTAAAGGTAAAGACTTTGTTGTTAAGTGCTTGAACCCTGAGCATGATGACAGTAATCCTAGCATGAGAATTGATCAGATTGATGGTAGATTCAATTGCTTTGCTTGTGAGTATAAGGGTAACTTGTTTACATTCTTTGGAGAGACAGCCTCTGGATTTCAGCTCAAGAGAGAGACAATGAAGCGTAAGATCCAGGAGAAGAAAGCAGAGTCTGTCGGCCTCTCCTTCCCGAAAAACTATATGCCTTATGTAGGCAATTGGCGTAACATCACACCTAAAACTTATAGAAAGTTTGAGGCGTTTGAACACACAGACCCAGACTATATCAGTAGGATTAACTTTCCTATTAGAAATATCTCTGGAAAGATAGTAGCTTTTCAAGGTAGACATACCGCTAGTGGTATTCCTAAGTATAAATTTACACCACCAGGAGCAAAGCTGCCCTTGTTTCCACAGGTATTTCCCCTACTCGGAGAAATAATTCTAGTAGAAGGTATTTATGATGTAATCAACTTACATGATAAAGGACTAGAGAACGCAGTATGCTGCTTCGGCACAATGAATATCAATGAAGATAAGTTAAGAATGCTCTCTATGCAGGGCTGCTCTAAGATAGCTATCTTTTTTGATGGAGACGAAGCAGGACAGAAAGCTGCACAAAACATCAAGGTAATGTGCGAGAAAGTTGGTCTCGTATCTAGGAACGTGAATCTTAAAGACACTGATCCTGGAGCACTTACCCAATCTCAAGTAACTGGACTAAAGAGAAAATTATATGCCTAAAGTTGCATTAGTAGAAACTAAATCAAGCCGCACAGACTTCCAAAAAGAGTTTGAAGGGGCTTTCGAGTTTGATCGTTACCAATTGTGTTCCGATTCCACACTTAAAAAAGTATTAAAAAAAGACTGTGACATCGTTATAGATACAGATGCCTATGAATGGATTATCCTAGTAGGTAGTGATGCACTGAAATACTTTACAAAAATCAATTCAGTCACGGAATATTCTGGTAAAAAAGTAGAAGGTAAGTTCCTGCCTGTGATTAACCCAGCTATGCTTGCCTTCAAGCCAGAAGCTCGTAAGACTTGGGAATCATCTAAAGATAGTATCATAGCTTACATTAATGGTGAGATAGAAGATATAATCATTGATGAAACCATCGCTAGAGGTATACAAGACACTGAAGAAGCTAAGAAGTGGATTCAGGGTGCTCTAGACTTTGATGGTCATGACCTAATTGCTCTTGACTCAGAGACTACTGGTCTATATCCTCGCAACGGCCACGTTATCGGCATCTCTATGTCGTATAACGGTCTCAGCGGGGTCTATATAGATACAGATTGCTTTGACGAAGAGATAGAAGATATGCTACGCGAATTATTCCTAAATCGCACAGTTATCTTCCACAATGCGAAGTTCGACTTAGCGTTCTTCCAGTATCACTTTAACTTCGTTTTTCCTAAATTCGAAGATACTATGTTACTGCATTATCTAATTGATGAAAACCCTGGTGGGCATGGCCTCAAGCAGTTAGCTATTAAGTTCACACCTTACGGTGATTACGAAAAGCCTATGTATGATTGGATAGATCAACATAAGCGAGCTAATGGTTTGAACCAAGCAAGTTTCACTTGGGATATGATTCCATTCGATACTATGAAAACTTACGCAGCTATGGATGCTGTCTGTACTTTCGCTCTCTTTGAGAAATTTGTAAAAATTAAACAGAACCCTAAGCTAAAGTGGGTATACGATAACATTCTTATTCCTGGGGTTAGATTTCTTCTAACTACACAAGATAATGGTGTTCCGTTTGATCCATCACGCTTGTCTGTTGCTCAGGAGCTTATGCAGGACAACATCGACGTTGCTATCGAGGAGCTTTACAAGGTACCAGAAATTAGTAAGTTTGAAACTGCTCAGGGCAAACCCTTCAATGCAAATAGTACAGTACAACTTCGTGCACTTCTTTTTGACTATATCGGCTTACAGCCCACAGGCAAGAAGACTGGCACAGGTGCAAACTCTACTGATGCAGAAGTTCTGGAAGAACTTAGTAGAAAACATCCAGTACCCAAGCACATCCTTGAGATACGACAAAAGTCTAAGATCAAGAATACTTACTTAGATAAGATTATTCCGCAGCTTGATAGAGATAACAGACTGCGTACTAATTTCAATCTTCATGGAACTACCAGTGGTCGTCTGTCTTCCTCTGGTAAGTTAAATATGCAACAATTACCTCGTGATAACCCTATTGTCAAAGGTTGCATTAAAGCTGCACCCGGCAATAAAATTGTCGCAATGGACTTAACTACAGCAGAGGTGTATGTTGCCGCTGTTCTAGCTAATGACCAGGCACTGATGGATGTATTCCGTTCCGGCGGTAACTTCCACAGTAACATTGCACATAGAGTATTTAGACTAGCCTGTGAGCCAGAAGAAGTTGCAGAACTATATCCGATGCAAAGACAAGCGGCGAAAGCTGTAACCTTTGGTATCATGTACGGCGCTGGAGCTAATAAAATCTCACAGCAAGTAACAACAGATTCCGGCAAACACTTTAGCCGTAGTGAGGCACAAGAAGTTATTGACGACTATTTCAGATCTTTCCACAAGCTAAAATCTTGGCTAGAGAAGAACCAGAAGTCAATAGAAGTAAATGGATTTATCTATAGCTACTTCGGTCGCAAACGCAGACTACCTAATGTTGCTTCAGAGGACAAAGGTATCAAGAGTCATAGTATCAGATCAGGGCTGAACTTTCTAGTACAGTCACCTGCATCAGATATCAACCTTTTGGGCGGTATTGATATGTCAGAGTATATTCGTGTTAACAAGATGGGTGCTCGCATCTTTGCTCTTGTACACGACTCTATTCTAGCTGAAGTACCAGAGGATGAGATAGAACATTATTCAGATAAACTCAGAGAGTTTATACAAATGGATCGTGGTGTAAGCATTCCTGGTACACCTGTTGGCTGCGACTTTGATGTACACGAAGATTATTCTTTAGGTAAATTCGAGAAGCAGTATGGTAGTTACTTACTCTAACCTACACAAAGTAGAGTTCCCTGTATTTCCGATAGGATCTAGCAACTGGACATTTACTGACGGACTCTTATATCTTGATAACGAGTTATTGGATGATAAGAATATGTCAGGTAAGACTCTAGGAGCTAGAAGAATACAGACTCCTTTTAAAAGTTTGTACACACTTAAAAAGTGTATAGAAACGCCAGTAGGAATACTGAAGCAGAGTAAAAATACCTACATAGATAACAAAGGTACTCCCTTTATCTACTCTAAAACTAAAATGGTTCCTTTGAAGTATTATAGTATAGAGAAAGTAGTTAGAAAAGAAACTGCTTCAGTGCTGTGGCTGAAGGGCATATCCTACCCTTTTGCTGTACCACGTCCGCCTTTGCCAGAGTTTGCTTGGGCGGGCATTTTACATCTTAATAACGCACCATGGGTGTTATACGAGTACTCAGAAAACAAAGAGTCTGACACTCGAAGAAAAGTATAAATAATATGGCTAAAAATAGAAGAACTCTTGCTGGAGCAAGTCTTACATTACAAGAAATAGAACCTCTAACACAGAACCAATTACTAGCTTTTGAAAGCAATAAACATCTGCTGCTCCACGGGGTCGCAGGAACAGGGAAGACTTTTATTTCTTGTTACCTTGCTTTCGATGATATGATCAAAGGCTGTTATAATAATTTGGTTATTCTAAGAAGTGCAGTACCCACTAGGGATATTGGATTTCTTCCAGGAAACGAGAAAGAGAAAAGTGCAATCTATGAAGCACCCTACAAAGATATAGCTGTAGAGCTATTCGGAAGAGGGGACGCTTATGAGATACTGAAGCAAAAGAGTATAGTTCATTTTATGACTACATCTTTTATCAGGGGAATTACTCTGAGAGACGCAGTAATCATTATAGATGAGTGTCAAAACATGACATTGCATGAGCTAGACTCTATTATTACGAGAGTTGGTGAAAACTGTAGGGTTATCTTTTGTGGTGACTTCCGACAGTCTGATCTGGGTAAGAATGGTTTAGAGCAATTTGTCTCTATCTTAAAGCGAATGGAGCAGTTTGACCTAATCGACTTTGAGATTAAAGATATTGTAAGAAGTGAATTCGTAAAGAGTTATATAACAGCAAAGACAGAACTAGGACTATAATATGGACAGACAAATATATAACATACTCGGAGACGAGATTGAAAGACAGAACGAGACTATAGAGCTTATAGCCTCCGAAAACTTTGCATCTGAAGCAGTGCGAGCTTTGTGCGGATCAGTATTTACTAATAAATACGCAGAGGGCTATCCTGGGCGTAGGTATTACAACGGCTGTGAAAACATGGACGCTATTGAAAGTCTTGCTATCTCTAAGGTATGCGATGTATTTGGTTCAGATTTCGCCAATGTTCAACCTCACAGCGGGGCTAATGCAAATACAGCAGTATATCAGGCTTTTCTAAAGCCGGGTGACAAAATATTGGGTATGGATTTAGCCTCTGGAGGACATTTGTCTCATGGGGCAAGTGTAAATCAGTCTGGAAAAGTTTATCAGAGCTTTTCCTACGGAGTTGATCCAGAAGGTTGGATCAACTACGATTTAGTAGCAGATAAAGCTGAAGAGGTAAAACCACAAGTAATAGTTGCGGGAGCTTCGGCCTACCCACGACAAATACAGTGGGAGCTTTTCAGAGAGATAGCAGATAGTGTAGGTGCTAAGCTAGTAGTAGATATGGCACACTACTCCGGCCTCATAGCGGGAAAATCCTACGAAAATCCTATAAACTTTGCAGATGTAGTTACTAGCACAACACATAAAACTCTAAGAGGGCCACGAGGGGGTATTATACTTTGGAACAATCCTGGTTATACTAAACGTATAAATAGTGCTATATTTCCTGGTACTCAGGGCGGTCCTTTAATGAACATTATTGCTGCTAAAGCACAGTGCTTCATAGAGGCTTTGGCCCCAGAGTTTAGTAGATACGCTAGACAGGTAAAGTTTAATGCTCAGTGCATGGCAAGAAAGTTTAAAGAAAACAACATTGATCTTCAAACATCTGGTACAGATAGCCATCTGTTACTATTAAATCTTAGTAACACAGCATGGAGTGGTAAGGCTTTAGCGAATACACTGGAAGCACAGGGTATTACCGTAAATAAAAATGGTGTGCCAAACGACCATAGATCATTTACAGAGACTAGCGGTATCCGCATAGGCACTGCGGCAGAAACTACTAGAGGCAAAGAGTATGTGGAGTTTATGGAAATAGCTATTAGAATATCTGACATAATCAATGAAGGCCAATAAATGAAAGCGGTAATCAGCAATAGAATTTACCTAGAGGTGACGCAAGAGTATAAGGATTTCATCAATAATGAACTTACTTATGCTATTCCGTCTTACAATCCTACAGAACCTCCTATGGTTATAAAGAATATGTCTCGCATTAAAACGGATCTTGTCAGTATACCTGTCGGGAGAACGGATTTGATACCAGAAGACTATGAGATTGTTGATAAGCGTTTAAATGTACCAGTAGACTTTCCTGACTTTAGGTTTGATCTACGAGAAAGCCAACAATTGGTATATGACGAGATCGAAGATAACGCCATAATTAACGCTTGGGTCAGTTGGGGCAAGACTTTTACAGGTCTTGCTATAGCTGGTAAGCTAGGTCAGAAAACTCTCGTTGTAACACACACTGTCCCCCTAAGAAATCAGTGGGCACAAGAGGTAGAAAAAGTCTTTGGGTTTACGCCAGGAATTATTGGTAGTGGAAACTTTGATACTTCCCAGGCTATCACTATAGGCAACACCCAGACTTTATACCGTAACTTACCGAAGATAAAAGATCAGTTCGGAACAATTATTCTGGACGAAATGCATCACGTATCTTCTCCTACCTTTTCTAAGATAATAGATACTAACTATGCAAGGTATAAGTTAGGTCTATCCGGCACTATAGAAAGAAAAGATGGGAAACATGTAGTCTTTAGGGATTACTTTGGAAATAAACTCTTTAAGCCGCCAAAAGAGAACTTCATGATGCCTACTATCCATGTCTTGCAGTCAGATGTTAGATTTATGGATGGCAACAGAACACCTTGGGCAAACAGAGTAACGGCATTAGCTAACAATGAGGAATATCGACACACAGTGGCAATGCTTGCTGCGGCCTACGCCGCAAAAGGGCACAAGGTGCTAGTTGTGAGCGATCGAGTTCACTTTTTGAAAGCCTGCGCCGAACTGGCTGGTGATAGAGCAATTTGTGTTACGGGTGAGGTCTCGCATGAAGATAGAGAAACACACCTAACTGAAATCAGAAGCGGTAAAAAAGACATTCTTTTTGGTACTCAAGCAATCTTTTCAGAAGGTATCTCCGTTAACAATCTTAGCTGCCTAATACTCGGTACACCAATAAATAACGAGCCTCTTTTGACTCAGCTGATAGGCAGGGTCATACGACTACAAGAGGGCAAGAGAGATCCTGTCATCATAGACATTCATCTAAAAGGGAATACTGCTAAAAAACAGGCTTCCAACAGGATGGGTCACTATATGAGAGAGGGTTATCAAATAAAGCAACTATAAAAAAATAGTTCTTGACACAAACCTTAATTTTTAGTATAATATATGTTCTTATTTGACTGGCGAAGGATTCATAAAGAGGCTAACGGCAACGCTGTAGAGATTGTGCGTATAGTACGGATGCTCGTACTGGGGCAGATACCTACAAATGCTGTAGACCCTATTTATAAATATTCGCAGAAAAACTTCCTTGGGGATAGCTTCATGCTTCATCCCGATGTACTGCTATACCATTCTTATAAGTACCGGTATCGTGAGCTTGCACAATACATTGCATTGTGTGCCTTACGATCTACGGCGTACTTTCGCCTAACTAAAGATACAACACTAGATACCGTACTTCTGCCTGCAGAGGATATGGACACATTAATAAACAATAATAGGCTACTATACTTGGATGATTCACAAATCCTTCATTTCAAGTACGAAGAAGTCAACGCAAAGGAGATTCATTAAATGGCTATTTCATTTAATCAGCAGAAAGGTTCTGCACAAAAAAGTTCAGTTAGCAGTTTTCAGTACAAAGATGGTGACAACAAGTTCCGTCTAGTAGGTGACATTCTAGCTAGATACGTCTATTGGATAAACGGTGAGAATGGCAAGAACATTCCACTAGAGTGTTTATCCTTTGACCGCAACAAAGAAACCTTTAACAACCTAGAGAAAGATTGGGTTCGTGAGTTCTACCCTGACCTCAAGTGTGGCTGGAGCTACGCTACTCAGTGCATCGACAACGGTGAAGTTAAAGTGGTAAACCTAAAGAAGAAATTATGGGAGCAGATCATTACTGCTGCAGAAGACTTAGGTGACCCAACAGATCCAAGTACAGGCTGGGATGTTCAATTCAAGCGTGTAAAGACTGGCCCTCTGCCTTATAATGTAGAGTACCAACTCCAAGCTCTCAAGTGCAAGCCTCGTGCTTTGTCTGATGCAGAGATGGAAGTGTTCACAACTATTAAGTCTATGGATGAAGTAATGTCTCGTCCTACGCCTGATGCTCAGAAAGAGTTGTTAGATCGTTTACGCGATAACGCTGGTGAGACTTCAGAAATTGATGAAAGCATTGAAGATGAGTTCAAGATAGTATGATCCTATTTACGGCAGACTGGCACATTAAGCTGGGACAGAAGAATGTTCCAAGAGAGTGGGCCTTAAAGCGTTACAATATGTTTTTCGACCAAGTACACAGCTATTGCAAACAGTGTGATAGCCACATTATTGGTGGTGACTTGTTTGATCGTCTGCCTAGTATGGAAGAGCTGGAACTCTACTTTTCTTTTATTAGAAATGTTAGAGTTCCTACCATCATCTACGACGGTAATCATGAAGCGACAAAGAAGCATAAGACTTTCTTCAGTCAACTAAAGCAGGTTAGTAGAGATATTAACCCGCTTATACATATAGTTGATATGTCATATATTGATACTGACGTAGGTTTTGGTATTCTACCCTACGCGGATTTACATAGAGAAGGCAGCATAGAACACTTTGACACATCTCAACCGCTATTCACTCATGTACGAGGCGAAATACCTCCTCATGTAAAGCCGGAGACAGAGCTAGATAGGTTTGCAGAGTTCCCTGTAGTATTTGCAGGAGATTTGCATGCTCATAGTAACACGCAGAGAAACATAGTGTACCCAGGCAGTCCTATGACAACCTCCTTTCACAGAAAAGAGGTATCGACAGGCTGTTTATTTATCAATGAAAAGACTTGGAGTTGGGTATGGGAGCCGTTTGATCTACCACAGCTCATTAGAAAAACTGTAACAGATCCAAAGGATATGGTTGCTACTGAATATCATCACACTATTTATGAAATAGAGGGCGACATTCAAGAACTGGCCTCAGTAGAAAACTCTGAATTACTTGACAAGAAAGTAATAAAGAGAAACTCAGAGGTATCTTTAGTCTTAGACAAAGATATGACCATAGAAGAAGAGTTAGTAGAGTATCTAAGCCACTATCTAGCAATACCAGACGACGAAGTCAGCAACATTATAGGAACATACAATGATCACTCTCAAAAAGCTCAAGTGGAGTAACTGTTTTAGTTACGGGCCTGATAACGAGTTAGACTTAAACGAGAACACAGTAACTCAAATCATTGGTTCAAATGGGATGGGTAAGTCGTCTATACCTCTAGTTATAGAAGAAGTTCTGTATAACAAGAACTCAAAAGGCATTAAAAAAGCAGATATTCCTAATCGTTATGTTAATGATGGGTATAGCATATATTTGCTTTTCGAGAAGGATGGCAGCACTTATGAAGTTGCTGTAGATAGAAAGAGCGGTATTAAAGTAGTATTAAAGAAAGATGGTGAGGATATATCCAGCCACACAGCTACTAACACCTATAAAACTCTACAGAATGTCATAGGTATTGACTTTAAAACTTTCTCACAGTTGGTGTACCAGAACACAAACGCTAGTTTGCAGTTTCTTACTGCTACGGATACTAATAGGAAGAAGTTCTTAATTGACCTTCTTCACTTAGATGCTTATGTAGAGCTTTTTGAGATATTCAAAGAAGCCTCAAGAGAGTCTGCTACTAGAATAACGGAGTTGAGTACAGAAGCAACAACGATTGAAAAATGGTTATCAAACAATAAATTGGAGAGTACGATAGTACTGCCCATGTTAGATTTAGATATAAACACGGATGATGATGAGAAGTCTTTCCGTTCTCTTTCAGTAGAGTTGGAAAATATCTCCGAAAAAAATAAAAAAATCTTACAAAATAATCAATATAAAGATATGCTGTCTAGTATAGATATCAACCAGGTACAGAGTGCTTTACAGCAACTTCCTCCTTCGGAATCGTATGATAAGTATCAGAGTGATCTAGGACAGTTAAATGCTGGTGTAAGATCAGCTAACGATATGCTAGATAAGCTGTTACGACTAGGGGATAAGTGTCCCACTTGTGAACAAGATATTGATGCAGAGTTTAAGAATGACTTAGTACTGCTAGAGAGAAATAAGCTATCTAAGTTAGACGATGACAAAGACTTTAACGAAGATATGATACGACAGATAAAAAGAAATAATAATGCTAGGGCTAATTTATCCAAAGCAGAAAAAGAGTGGGAAGACCTATACAGAGGAATAGACAGTGATTTACCTAGTCAAATACTAGACAAAGAAGCGCTGGCCGATAACTTAGTAGAACTTGAAACTAAATTAAGAGCAGCAAAGATAGAGTTGGCTAAGATCGCAAAAGAGAACGAAGCTAGAACCAGGTCTAATACTCGTATAGAAATAATTCAAGCCCAGACTGATGGGTTTATAGAGAAGTTAAATAAGGCAAAAGCAGTGTTGGCACAACAAGCACAACTAGACTCTAACCTAGATGTATTGAAAAAAGCTTTTAGTACTAATGGACTATTAGCTTATAAGATAGAAAATCTAGTAAAAGAACTAGAAGAGCTTACAAACCAGTACCTTGCTGAGCTTTCAGATGGTCGTTTTACACTACAGTTCATTGTATCCAACGATAAGTTGAATGTACAGATTACTGATAATGAGGTCATAGTAGACATTCTAGCACTCTCTTCTGGAGAGCTTGCTAGAGTAAATACTGCTACACTAATTGCTATTCGTAAACTTATGAGTAGCATATCTAAGTCTAGAATCAATATATTATTCTTAGACGAAGTTATAAGTGTGCTAGATGATGCAGGTAGAGAGAAGTTAGTAGAGGTTCTGTTAGCAGAAGACTTGAATACTTATGCCGTATCTCATGGATGGACACATCCTTTGCTAGAAAAGATTGAAGTAGTAAAACAAGGCAATATAAGTGCATTGGATAAGTAATGGTAGATTCACGAGCAAAAGGTGCTAGAGGTGAGTATCTCGTTAGAGATATGTTACGAGAGAGTACCGGTATGCAGTTTGAGAGAGTTCCAAACTCGGGAGCTTTAGAATATTTAAAGGGAGACTTATATGTACCCCACGAGAAAAATAGATTCTGCATAGAAGTAAAAAACTATGCAGAATCTCCCTTAACGGATAGAATTTTTACGCAAGAAAAGACTAATAATCTAATAACTTGGTGGAAAAAACTTATCATACAAGCAGCAGGTGGAAAGCAAGAACCTTTGCTATTCTTCAAATACAATAGATCACCAGTATTTGTAGTAACTGAAGATATGCCAGATGTTTGCGAGAAGTGGATGTACATTAGTTTTCTAGACTGTTATGCTTTACTTGCCGAAGATTGGTTAAAAAATGAACAAGTGAGATGGATAAATGGCGTTTAATTTTGCAGAGAAAGTAAATAATAGTAGTCCAAACACAACACTAATAGTAGATGCCTTAAACTTGGCGTTTAGATGGAAACATCAAGGACGTACAGATTTCAGGTATGAGTACCAAAAAACTGTAGAATCGCTAGCAAAGTCTTATGGCTGTGGTAGAATAGTAATTACAGCAGATTGGGGCTCTTCTTCTTATAGACGCAATATTAATGCTGAGTATAAACAGAATAGAAAAGATAAATTCGCTGACCAATCCGAAGAAGAAAAGATGGCCTTCGAAGAGTTCTTTTCAGAGTACGAGGCTTCACTAGAAGTCTTAAAAAAAGAAGGATACCCAATACTTAGGTTCAAAGGTGTAGAGGCTGACGATATCGCAGCACACCTAGTAAAAGATAAAGCTGAGTATGGATTAGAAGATGTTTGGATGATTTCTAGTGACCGAGACTGGGATCTGCTGATACAAGAAAATGTAGGTAGATTCTCTTATGTAACACGTAAGGAAGTAACACTAGAAAACTGGCATGACCACTATGAGGTAACTCCAGAAGAGTACATTTCCTTAAAGTGTTTGACAGGAGATAAGGGTGATAACGTTCCAGGTATTCCTGGTATTGGCCCTAAAAGAGCGTTTGATTTGATAAAACAGTATGGAGATGCACTGAGCATATACGATGCAGCACCGCTAGTAGGTAAGTATAAGTATATTCAGTCGTTAAATGAAAACTCGGAACAGATTTTACAAAACTACGAATTGATGGATTTAATAACATATTGTGATGACGCAATAGGAGCTGATAATATCTCAGCTATAAGGAGTTTAATGGGTGGACATTAATTATAAAAGGGATAAGTATCTATCTGAGTTTAGTATAAAAACTTTAGAAGACAGGTATTTTGTAGACGGTGAAACCTCACCGCAGGAAGCCTTCGCAAGAGCGGCGAAAGCGTTTGCAGATGATGATGCACACGCACAAAGATTGTATGACTATGCTAGTAAGCTATGGTTTATGTTCTCTACGCCAATTTTATCGAATGGCGGCACTAAAAGAGGAATGCCGATTAGTTGTTTTCTGAACTATGTGGAAGATAGCCGTGAAGGGATTACTAATCACTACACAGAAAATGCTTACTTGTCGTCAGTCGGCGGCGGGGTCGGAGGATGTTGGAACGAAGTTCGGAGTGTAGGCTCGACAACGAGCAATGGCTCCGAAAGTACGGGAGTGATACCATTTCTAAAAGTCGTAGACGCGGAAATGTTAGCATTCTCACAAGGCGTAACTAGAAGAGGCAGCTATGCAGCATATCTTGATATATCTCATCCAGAAGTGGAAGAGTTTTTGGACGTTCGCAAGCCTACAGGCGGTGATGTTAACAGAAAGTCAACTAATCTTCATCACGGCGTGCTTTTGTCTGATGAGTTCATGGAACTTATAGAAAAGGCTACAAAGTTAGAAGGATTTGACGATAGTTGGGATCTTATTGACCCACACTCAAGAGAGGTTAAAAAGACTGTTTCAGCTAAAACGCTTTGGGTAAAACTTATCCAAAATCGTGTTGAAACCGGCGAACCTTACATTATGTTTAAGGACACTGTTCAAGAGGCAGTACCCGAGTTTCAACAAAACTTAGGACTAACGGTTCATCACTCTAACCTCTGTAGTGAGATTACTCTCGCTACAGACAAAGATAGAACAGCAGTGTGTTGCCTGTCGAGCGTCAATTTGGAAGAGTACGATGGGTGGAAAGACAATGATGACTTTATACCTGATTTAGTAAGAATGCTTGATAATGTAATTGAGTTTTTTATTAATAATGCACCGGATCAGCTCTCAAGAGCTAGTTATAGTGCTATGAGAGAAAGAAGTCTCGGATTAGGAGCAATGGGTTTCCATGCGTACTTACAAAGACATAGTATCCCGTTTGAATCTGCAATGGCTAAAGGACGAAATTTGCAGATGTTCGGAAGGATTAAAGGAGAGGCTGTTAGAGCTACCAGACAGCTCGCAACAGAACGAGGTGAATGCCCTGATGGAGAAGGCTACGGTGTGCGTAACGCTCATCTTCTTGCTATCGCTCCTAATGCCAGTTCTAGTATTATCTGCGGTAATACTTCTCCTTCAATTGAGCCTTACCGTGCTAATGCTTTTACCCAGAAAACTAAAAGCGGCTCTAGTCTCCTCAAAAACGAATACTTAGAGGATACTTTACAAGATTTAGGGTATGACACCGACGATGTGTGGAAAAGTATTCTCACTAATGGCGGTTCAGTACAACATCTAGAATTTTTAGATCAGTGGACAAAAGATGTATTTAAGACGGCAGTAGAGATTGACCAGAGATGGGTAATCGAAATGGCTGGTGATAGGCAAGAGTTTATATGCCAGAGTCAATCTTTAAACGTATTTTTCCCTGCTAATATTTCTAAGCAAGAACTTCACGCTGTTCACATGATGGCCTGGAAAAGAGGGGTAAAAACTTTGTATTATTTACGAAGTGAAGCAATGAAGAGAGCAGAAAATGTCTCTGATGAAGTACTAAGACAGTATATTTTTGATAGTATTGATGACGAAGGTTGTCTGGCGTGTGAGGGTTAAGTATGAGTTTATTAGAAGAACGGGAGTATTACAAGCCTTTCAATTATCCGTGGGCGTTTGAGCATTATAAGGCTCAACAGCATATGCATTGGCTTCCTGATGAAGTAAATCTAGCGGATGATTTGAAAGATTATAAAGATAAAATGACGGAAGGGAATAAGACTCTTATTTCTAACATATTCCGATTTTTTACACAGGCCGACGTAGATGTATGTTGTGGATATGCAAAGCATTATCTTCCTACATTTAAGCAGCCAGAGATACGAATGATGTTGTCTGCGTTTGCTGCTATGGAAGCAGTACACCAGGAAGCATATTCGTTGCTTTTAGAGACACTTGGGTTTGGGAATGATGAGTATCAGAAATTCTTTGAACACAAGGAAATGCTCGATAAGCATGAGCACTTAGCTAATTTCGGAATGGATACGCCAATGGACATTGCAAAAACAATGGCTGTTTTTTCCGGATTTACCGAAGGTGTACAGTTGTTTAGTAGTTTTGCTATTTTGCTTAACTTCCCTAGACACAACTTGATGAAAGGTATGGGACAGATTGTTACATGGTCGATACGCGACGAGACGTTGCACGTTGAAGGCATGTCACAGCTATTCAGAACCTTTATTCAAGAGAACCCAGAGCTATGGAATGATGATCTAAAGTATGAGATCTATTGTGCCGCAGAGCGAACAGTAGAGCTAGAAGATGCTTTTATTGACTTGTGTTTTAGAGGCGCAGAAGTGCCTGATCTAACACCTGAGCAAGTAAAAGACTATATTCGTTATATTGCGGATCGAAGGCTATTAGGGCTGGGAATGAAGAAAATCTTTTCAAGTGGAGATAATCCTCTGCCTTGGCTAGATTATATGTTAAATGGCGTAGAACACGCTAATTTTTTCGAACAACGTGCCACTGAGTACTCTCGCGCTAGTACTACAGGTAATTGGCAAGACATTTTTAAATAAGGAACCTTATAATGACCGATGTACAAGATAAGCCAACATTAAGCTTTGACGACAAGAACTATGTAATTGAAGATCTAGAAGATACAGCAAGATACATAGTAGCCCAACTACAAGATCTCAAGAGACAGGAAGCAGAGACTTCTGCTAAACTGGATCAGATCAAAGTAGCTGCGGAAGGATTCACCCAAAGGCTAAAAACAGAGCTAGAGGATGATGAAAACGGTGTCGCCGAAGGCGAAGTAGTAGAGTAATGAAAAAGGGGCCTTGAGCCCCTTTTTTATGCTTGTCCTATATAGGCGTAATGTTGTTATTGTCCTGTTTGATAAATTATCGTACAGATAATCCTAGAAGTGTTAGTGAGGTCGCTCCTAGCAACATAGCCTGCGCCTCCTGTCATTAAGTACGCTTGGTTTCCGTTCGCATAAAAGGTCAGAACGCCAGAATTGTTAGTAATGCCATTGTAGTATCCAACAGATCCTCCACCCATGTGGCTCGTGATGACTGAAAACGGCAAGCCTTTAATTACTGCGTAAGATCCAGCGGTAGTTCCAAGTGCGCTTAATGAAACATCACAGGTTAAAAAAACGAAACTACCTATTTTAGTGTATTTAGCTGTGCTAGTGGTGTAGCTCTGCCCGGATGCCGTAGTACCGTCTCCTTCTATTTTCGGAGTCCACGTTCCCTCCTCATAATCGTCAAGAAGCTCACTTGTTCCAGCCCCTGCTGTCGCGCTAAAGTCAATGCCTTTACCTGCTGTAGCTATAACTAGGTTGCCTGTGAGGACATTTACATTACCGTCTACTCCCACAGTGAAGTCTCTTGAATACCCACCGCCATAAGAATCAACAGCAAAAC
>Ga0209192_10000598_pt1 | contig 34137 bp, 32 predicted proteins | sample ArcticOcean_MG_C_11_FD_187433 | JGI IMG/M metagenome (GOLD analysis project Ga0209192, IMG submission 187433) | Marine microbial communities from western Arctic Ocean - ArcticOcean_MG_CB2_154 (SPAdes) (version 2) | ecosystem: Environmental > Aquatic > Marine > Oceanic | place: Arctic Ocean... | reverse complement strand
TAAAGAATGTAGATATTAAATTAATTTCTGCCGAAGGAAGTGTGGTAGATAGTGTGGTAGCTATCGATTATGAATTGGGAATAGATTTAGTAATTGTAGGGGCAAAAAGCAATTCTATTAAAGAAAATATTTTTCTTGGAAAAACAGCAGGAAGCTTAGTAAAGCGCTCAAATATAGCAGTATTGGCTATCCCAGAAGGATACAAATACGTCCCAATTTCTAGTATTTTATTGGCCTTTAAATCTGGGATCATTAAAAGTAAAACAATCTTAAAACCATTGCAATTTATTGTTGATCAATTCAAAGCAGACGTGAATTTATTATTGGTAAAAACCCCAAATTATACAGAGGAGGATTTAACATTGCATGCCAATTTAAAAACACTACAAAGCACCTTAACAGTCACTGAAAATGCCACTACCTTTCAAGGTGTTTTAGAGCATATTAAGACACATAATCCTGACATGTTGTGTGTTTTCAGACGCAAAAGAGGCTTCTTTAAAAAGCTTTGGGAAAAAAATACAATCCTTAAAGAAGAATTTAATTCAAATGTTCCTTTATTGGTTTTAAAAGGAAGGTAAATTTTAATATCTTAAATCTGCAGGCTCCACAAAATCGACTGTTAGTGTATAGATCTCTGAAATATATTTTTTAATTTCGACTATAAACTCGTCCAATTTTTCAGAGGTGATGCTTGTTTCTGGTACTTTTCTCGCGGGTGCGAAATCAACAGCTAAAAACCCACTATTTAAATTTTTAAAGGAGTAAATTCCCGCCTCCAAAGGCTTGGAAAAATTGTAGTTTTTACTTTTTGTAAACAAATACGCGTACAACAAGACCTGAATCGCTTTCAGGTGTTTTTCATCTCGTAATTTTTCAAATTCCGGAACTCGTAAATTAGTTGCGGCGACCATTCCTGTTTTGTAATCTATGATCCTAAGAACACCGTTTAATTCGTCGACTCGATCTACTTGGCCATGCAATTTTATAGGAAAATCAATTCCTTCAATTTTTATTTCTGCTGCTAAGTTTTCTTCTGTAGCAATAATTTTCAACTGATTTTTGTCCTCTTTTAGCAAATCGACTTCTTTTGATAAAAAGTTTGCTACAAACCTGTTCGCAACTTCAAAAACTAATCTATTTTTCCCCGTGGTAAGATCTCCGTTTCTAAATTGAAGTTTAAAGTGCTTTATCACGATGTCTTTTGCCGATTTTTGCATTCCCTCAACAATTGCTACTGATAAAAATTTCCCAACAAAAGGTGTATACAAATCATCTAAAGCCTCATGAACCACCGTACCTAAAGTATTAAAAGCAACCGTTTCTTCTACCTCATCGTGCTCTTTAATTTTTAAAATTTTCTGTTTGTAAAAGGAGATCGGGTTGTGCAGGTAGTTGGTGAGCGCAGAGGGCGATATTCCTTTTATTGCCAATTCCTTTAAACGCTCTAAAGTGGCCTCATTTTTAGCTACTTCTTTCAATGCTGTTTTGCTGGGAATTACTTTGGGTGCAATATTTTTCTGAACAATGTCTGGTCTCATCATTTCAAGTTGCGTTACAAACCGACTTTTTTCTCCGCTTCCAAAAGCATCATGTTCTGTATTGTACAGGATGAAAATATTTTTTGCTCTTTGGATTAATCTAAAAAAGTGATACGAAAAAATAGCATCTTTATCTCGATACGTAGGCAATCCAAAAGCGAGTTTAACATCAAAGGGGATAAAAGAATTTTGCTGTGAGCTTGCTGGTAATACGCCTTCATTAGTAGATGTTAAAATAATATTTTCAAAATCTAAAACGCGTGTTTCTAACATTCCCATTAGCTGTAAACCTCTCAAAGGCTCTCCTTGAAACGACAAGGTTTCTGATGCAATTAATTGCTTAAAGAACAATGATAATGTCCTTAGATCCGTGAAATATTCATAGGCTTTTTGCAGCGTCTTTAGCTGGGTGAAAACCGTATAAAATCGGAATAAGTATTCTTTTTCTAAACCGGTAACCTCCTCTTTTAAAAGATGGATTACGTTTAAAATTCTTTCTAAAAAATCGTTGATTGAACGATACGAATTAAAAAGGGAAGAAATTAATTCTTTTACTGCTGTACTTTCCTGCATCACTGCAGATTCCAGCTGCTTCTTACTAATAAAGATGTAGTTTTCTGCTCTTATTTCCTCTACAAAAGAAGCGACAAACGAATGCGTGTTTTTTGAGAATAGTTGCTGCATCGATTGGTGTTTCAAAAACCGGGTAACATCTTTGTGGTAAAATTCATTCACCCCTGTTTTTTGTAACTTCTCTTGAGAGACAAACAATTGAAAAATTGAAAAAAACAAACTTGTTGTAGGAATGTCTTTCAAAGGGTATCCCATTGTAATATTAATGGCATTGATGTTTTTAGGCAAAGAGTTTAACGTAACCGGTAACAAAGTCTCATCTGCTAAAATTAGTGCTGTATTTTTAAAATCTGTAAATTTTTCTAAAATTTCTCCTGCATATTTTAATTGTGTGGTATTTTTAGAAGCTCCTATTACTTCTATTTTTTTTGGCTGAGAGAAAGAATTACTCAGTGTTTTTAGTGTGTTCTTCTGATAGTATTTCCACTCCTTTGTATACTTTCTAATAAACGTTCCTGCTTGGTGGTTTGAATTGAAAAAGGCAGCATCTAAATCCCAGTAAATGTCTGAATTATTAGTTTCTAAAACTTTTTGAAACAAAACCTCCTCAGCCTTATTTAAAGCGTTAAACCCAATAAAGAAAAACTTTTTATGCTTATTTTTTTCAAGATATCCGTCGATCTTATGACACGCCTCTCGATACATGAGTCCCTGATAACCAATTTTATTAGCAATCAAAAATGCATATAATGGTGGATAAAAATTATTTAATTTTTCTAAGAAAGAAGAATGATCCTTCATGAGTTCCGTTTCTGTAAAAGTTCCAGTTACAGACCATTTTTTTAAGCGCTGGATATCTCTCAAATACATAAAAATCTCTTTTGTATTTAATAAATTTTGGTCAATTTCATTAAAGTCTTGCAAAACTGTAAATGCCCAAGAAGAGAAAACATCAAAAGAATCTGGATCTTTCTCTAAGCTCTTGTATATGGTATAGAAATGAAATAATAACTGAATACTATCTGCTTTTTCTAGCTCCGATACTTGTTGTACAAACTGCTCTATATTCAATGTTTCTGGTAAAAAACCAACAGAAATTTTATCTTTTAGGGTTTGTTTTAAAAATACTTTTGCGCGTTGAGAAGGCAGTATAAAGATCGCATCTTCAAAAGATGTTGTTGTTTTTAGAATGGAATCTAGCGTTTCTGAGATAAAGGACTGCATGGCATTTGTTGATATTCAATTGGGATTCTAAATTACAAAAACTTACTTTTATACTTGTTACATCTTTAAATTAATTTTAGTGAAAAACGAATTGAAAATAGTTGGGATTCAAGCTGATCTCGTTTGGCAAAATCCCAAACAAAATATCTCTTTCTTTGAGGAGCAAATAAATGGCCTAGAAAATGCTATAGATCTAATTGTACTTCCAGAAATGTATAGTACTGGTTTTACCATGCATCCTGAGGAGGTTGCTGAGCAGATGGACGGTTTTACAATTTCTTGGATGCAGAAAATTGCCTCAGAACAACAAGTTGCCCTTTGCGGAAGTCTTGTAATTTCTGAAACCAGGGAAGCGGCTTCGGGTGAAAAAAATGGGAATGCGTTGAATGCTAAAAACTATTACAATCGTTTTATTTTTGTGCACCCATCTGGAGCCCTACAAACCTATGACAAAAGACATTCTTTTACCCTTGTGGGCGAAGACCAGGTATACACCGCTGGAAATCAAAGAACTCTCATCGAATATAAAGGTTGGAGAATTTGTCCTTTTATATGCTATGACTTGCGTTTCCCTGTTTGGTCTAGAAACAAGGACAACTACGATCTTTTAATCTATGTAGCCAATTGGCCAACAACCCGGGTTAAGGCTTGGGAAAACCTCTTAAAAGCACGTGCTATCGAAAATATGAGCTATGTTATTGGTGTGAACAGAACTGGTACCGATAAAAATAACCATGCCTATTCCGGCAACTCTTTGATTCTAAACTATTTTGGAGAAGTGCTTTCTGATGTAGCGAAAAACACGGTTGGAATTGTCAGTGGTTCGCTTGACAAAGCGCAACAAGAAATTACAAGAGAGCAACTTGGCTTTTTAAAGGACATGGATTCTTTTCAAATTTCACTATAAACTCTTGCGATTACCCATATCTTCGTTCTTTCGTTACTGCAACTTAAAAACTAAGTTTAAAAGAATTGGGGTTTACTCCTGACCAACACTTTTAAAATCGATTTTCTTAAACCATACATATGACGATTAAAAATAGTTCCATTTCTGATATTGATGCCATCTTCAAACAATATCTACTTGCTTCTAAGTATCAACAATCGAAAAAAAAAGTAATTGTATGGCCAAATTTTGATCGAAAAATGGTGGAAAATGAAATTGCAGAAAAGAGACAATTTCAGCTCTTAATTGATGGTGAAATTGCTTGCGTTTGGGCAATTACTTTTTCTGACCCACAAATTTGGGAAGAAAGGAATAAAGACAAGGCAGTCTATATACACAGAATTGCTACAAACCCAGAATATCGGGGAAATAATTTTGTCCACACCATTGTAAAATGGGCAAAAACACTTGCCGCTAACGAAGACCTCCAGTTTATAAGGCTAGACACTTTAGGTGAAAATAAAAAACTCATCGCACATTATAAAAATGTAGGGTTTGATTTTCTTGGTCTGTTTCATTTAAAAGACACCTCTAATTTACCGGAGCATTACAAAAAAGCAGCGGTGTCTCTTTTTGAAATCAATTTATATAAAAAATAAAAAACCTTTTAGAATTTAAAAATCTAAAAGGTTTCTATTCTGAAGGCATAAAAAGAGGTTTCCTCCGTTACTACAAAAAATGACTTCTCCCGATAATATGCAAAAGAACCTCTTTTCCTTTAAGCGGGTAACATCCATTTAAAATCAAACTTTGTGTCTGGAATTACAATTCGTTCTGTAATTCTGTACATTCTGTCTGGAAGCTTCATCAAGTAATCTCTTGCTTTTTCTGCTTCTGGTGTTAGATTAGTAATTTTATCAATCTCCCACATCGTATTTAATTTTCTTAAAATATCTACATAGTCAAAACCTGTATAGACTCCAATTCTTTGTGCTACTGCAGAGAAATCATCAAATGCAGTTCCTTTTGCTCCAAAAGATTCTCTTAAATGCAGTGCCGGCATTACTATTTTATATTTCATCATGTCCCGAAAAGCAATCATCATTTCACTTGGATCTATCTTAAAGATTTCCTTTACAAAATGTGAATATGCTTGGTGGTGACGCATTTCGTCTCCTGCAATAATTTTAGACATCTTCGCCAACACTTTGTGTCCCTTTTTACGTGCAATTTTTGCAACATTGTTGTGTGACACATACGTCGCTAGTTCTTGAAACGTGGTATACACAAAGTTTTTATACGGATCTGTTGACGTACCTATATCAAAACCGTCTGCAATTAGATGCTGTGTAGAAATTTCTACTTCTCGCATATTTACACGTCCCGATAAATAGAGGTACTTGTTTAGAACATCTCCATGTCTATTTTCCTCTGAAGTCCAAGTTCGTACCCATTTCGCCCAACCGTTGTCGGGATCTTGATTTACCCCGTCTAAATCTAGCAACCAGGACTCATAAGTGGGTAGTGCCTCTTCTGTAATGGTATCTCCTACTAGAACCACCCAGAAATCGTCATGTAATTCTTTAGAAATTTCTCTAATCTCCTCTACTTCAGAAATGAAAGAATCTTTTTGAGAGTTTGGCAAAAAATCTGTTGGTTGCCATATTTTTTCTGGAGGAATTAAATACCTATCCATAAAGCTTTGCATACTTTTTTCTAAGTTTAACATCACTTCTTTTCTAACGTTGTATATAGACATATTTTTAATTTACGTGTTTTTTAATAATTGCTTCTGTTTGTTCTAATAACTCTTCAAACGGTAAAGAACTAATTTTTATAGGTGCATGGGTTGTAATTGTTATTGGACTTCCCATTCCTAAAGGAAACTTTCCATACTTAAAAACTTTCCAAGAATTGTTGATTGTTAAAGGTACAACATACCCTTCTTTATTATACTTTGTAATTATTTTTAATCCACTTGAAGCAAATGATTTTGGCTTTCCGTTTCTACTTCTCGTTCCCTCCGGAAAAATTACAGCCGACCAGTTATTTTTATGGATTCTTTTTGAAAATTGAACCAACGCTGTAATCGCCTGTTTTGGATCTTTTCTGTCGATCAAAGCCGCTCCTCCATGGCGCAAATTATAAGAAATACTTGGTATTCCTTTTCCTAACTCCGCCTTTGAAACAAATTTTGGTTGGTACTTTCGAAATGCCCAAATTATTGGGGGAATATCAAAAACACTTTGATGATTTGACACAAAAACAAGAGTGGTATCCAAAGGTAACTCCTGGTTGTTTTTAACCGTAACTGGCACGCCTAATAATAACAAGGATTTTACCAATAAAAAATTCATGACTTCTACCGTAAATTTGTGGCCTTTATACCCAAAAACATTCAATCCAAGCCACTGCAAAGGATGGAAAACAAATAGTAGTAAAAAAAACACCACCATAAAGATTGGTGATATTAATAAGCTTAAAATCTTCATACTATAAATTTTATGCGTTTAAAGTATTTTGCTCTAAAACCCTTTTAAATAAGTTTCTAAAAAAAGACACTTTATTTTAAAGCATTAAGAAAACCAAGTACCCCAAGGAATTTTTGAAAGCATTAATAGCAAACCAATTCCGTAAAAAATTGCAAATGTTTTGAATTTTTCCTTAGCAACATTCTTTTTTTTATGCTTAGACCAACCAATTGTTATGAGTGCGATTGCCAAAATCATGATTACTGGGTGTTCTACCGCTAATAACCTTACTGATTTTTCTTTCAGTACTGCACTAGCATTGCGCGTTAACGCATCAAACCAAGGTGACATAAAATACCAAGCCAAACCAATTAATAATTGGATGTGGCAAACGATTAGCGCAAACAATCCAATCCGCAAATCTTTGTTTGTAAATTCCTTTTTTTTCACGAATCCTATAATCGCGTTCGCTACCGCATAGCTCAAGACCATTAAGACGATATATGCCCAATAAGAATGAATTTCTTTCATGCTTTTTGTGTTTTTATGAATAAGAATCAAAGTTACTAATTTTTAAAACAAAAAAACCACCTCGATTGAGGTGGTTTTTAGAAAAAATACTTTATTTTTTAGTCATTCAAAACCCAAGCTCCGTTTGTCTTAATAAAACTTGTTTGGTAATCATTTTCGCCATTGTCATAAATAACATAGGTCAAAATATATTTCTGCCCTTCAGCAGCAGTTGGATCTAAATAATCTAAAAAGAGCGCCAATGCAAAATGAATTTGTTCATCTGACCAGTTATAATCAAAATCACCATAACTAGCAAGGTTGCCCAAACTAACATTATCAAAAGCAGCATTCCCTGTCAATTGAGCAGACATATACTCATAATCTGCATTTCTGATTAAAGTATACTTGATGGTATTGTCTGGAACCCAAGTAGTACCGTCGTGACCAAATTGTAACGATGAACTAATTGTAGACTTGAAGCCTGACCAAGTACCGTTCATATATGTATATAAGTTCCCTCTTAATTGAGCTCCTGAATTACTAGAGTAGTATTTATAGATTACAGATAAATCGTCTCCTTCTAAAGCATACGGGTATTTATTACTTAAGAAATTTAATAAATAATCGTCAGGAGATATTGAACTACTGAAATTATTGTATCTCCCTGGTTGCCCACTAGCTTCACCCATAGAATCGAAATCCGCATCACTTAAGTAGTAAACACCTTCAGATAATTCCCAAGAACCACCGTCATAAGTATAAAAGTTAGATTTACTTTCTGTAACACCTTCTACACCTGGTGCTTTTAAAGATACATTCACAACTTCATACGTACCAGCATTAGAGTCTGTAGAAGTGTATTTGAATGCTATGTTTATAGTTTCTCCATTATAAGCAGCTAAGCTATAGGCGTCTGATAATACTTCATCCCAACTAGTTCCATCAGGTACATTCGTTAATTCAATAAGATCCCAAGTTGCAGCAGAAATATCATCTGTATAATCAGCTGAAATTAAAACACTAAAACCAGAAGGATCACCATAATTAAAAATTTGAGTTGCTTGAAAAGATGAATTAGGAAAATTACTTAAATTAATATCAGCAGAAATTAACCAATCTTCATTTACATTTTGCCCACCACCAGCATAACCTGTTACTTTTGCACCATAATTTGAACCTTCCCAAACCTGATCTCCACTAACGCTTACCGCTTCGTAATCTAATAGAGTTCCTGCACCTGCAAAATCTGCAGCGTAAAACTCAGTAATTCCATTAACAGTTTGACCAACATACTGCTTATATTTAACTAAAACCACATCTCCATCTGCTGAAGTTGTAATTCCTGAAGCTAAAATAGCTGGTAATAATTCAGCAGAATTTTCACTTTCATAAAAAGCAACAGCGTTGTCTATGTTACCAGGGTAATCTGTAAGTGCTAGAGAATAGTCTTCCGAAGTAGTATAAGCACTAATTCCGTCTGCATTTCCAATATATAATTGATAATTAAGCAACACTGAAGAGTTCTTTCCCCAAACAGGAAACATTTCAGCTAAAAATGGTGGAATAGCAGATTTTGCTGCATCTACAGAGCTAAAGCTCCCGTAGTTTAATTCTAATGCCTCATAGTCATCCGCTGTAAGCGTATACGTTGCATCTCCAACAATAGGGTTTGGCATTGCGTCAACCTCTGCATTGATCATTTCTAATGGCTCACAAGAAGCGAACACCATTGAAAAAATTGTTAATAATACTAGAATTTTTTTCATGATTGTATTTTTTAAAAATTAACTTTTAATCCTAAACTAAATGTTCTTCCTGCTCCGTAATAAACGTTAGCCCCAGAAGCGGTATGTGTTCCATCATCAAATGCATCAGAAATGTATTCAACATCAAATATGTTATTCATTTTACCAGATAAGGTCGCATAGAAGTCTCCCATAGTAAACCCATGTCTAAAACCAAAATCTGCTAAATGATATCCTGGCATTTTCCAAGTATTCTCTCTGTCTATACTTCTTGTAATGTCAAACTTCGAATACAAGTCTCCTGCATAATTATAGTCTAAAAATAAGTTTGTTCTCTCCAATACTTTATAATTTAAACCTAAAGCATATGTGGTTTGCGCTGCGTCATTTACTTTTAAGCCTTTTGCATTTACGGTAACTTCTTTAATCATTTCATTATCTTGATTAAATAATTGTCCTTGCACATCACTTTGCCATGTCCAATCTCCTAGAGAAAACATACCAGTAAGTTTTAATTTATCACTTAACTTAGCAACAAAATCTACTTCAATACCTTGGTGTAATGCATCTAATCCAGCGATATTAGCTTCTAAAAACTGACCTATATTATCTGGATCTAGTTGTCTTGCAGTGATTGATTTATCTAACCAAGAAGTTCTATACAAGTTTATATTGGCATTAAATTTCTCGCTTCTGTATCCGTACCCTATTTCTGCACTAAAAACTTTTTCATTGATCGCTTCTGAATTTAATTCTACAGACTCTTTATTTAAGAAAACACTTCCTGTTAAGAATGGTGCTCTCGAAAAGTATCCAATATTAGCAAAAACATTGTTCGTGTCATCTACATTATAGTTTGCACCCCCTTTAACACCGTATCCTAAAAAGTTTGCATTATCAGAAACGTTTCCATTTGGATTTGAAGAATCATCTAAAAAACTAGATCTTCCGTATCTTGTATTTGAAATTGACGAAGATAAGAAAACAGATAAAGCATCTTGCGAATATTCTAATTGCGCAAACGTTCCGTATCTCAAAACTCTTCCTTCGTAATCTCTATTAAAACGATCTCCAACTTTTAAAGCGGTATTCTTATTATTATCATTACTACTTGGGTTTAAATAATACTCACCACCTAATAAATCTGTAATTGAATAATAATGAGAACCTACATAATATCTTCCATCTAAACCTGCTGTTAATGTCAAATTATCTGAGAGTTCTGTATTTAAAGTAGAAAGAACACCATACCAGTTGTGGTCGTTGTTTGAAGCTGCAAAAACATCTGTAGAACCTAAAGCTCCATTATCTTTGTTTTCTTTAACAATTTTATCAAAATCAATTGGTTGGTCTGAATCCCCTAACCTGTAAGCATCATTTGTAAATTTCCCAGAACCATAAAGTCTTCTTCCTCCACCTGTCCCAAAAGAGGCATACACCACTGTTGTTAAAAATGTTTTGTCTGAAATAACCCAATCATGATTTAAAGATATTTGAGGCTTGTGGTAAAAATTATAAGAAATATTCTCTACCTCACCATTTCTGTAACCCCAATCTGGATTAAATCTTTTTCCTCCTTGTTCAGTATCTCTATTCTGTGCAATTGTTCTCGCGTTGTATCTTTGCCCGTGTGTCTGTTGTGCGCCAATTACGTTAAAAGACAATTTATGTGCCTCATTTAACTCTTTTGAAACATTCAAAAAGTAATTGACCCCACTAAACTGAAGACCATCTACATAACCATCTCCAGAAATCTTAGCTGCAGAAGCAGTAACGGCAAAACCATTGTCCATTATCCCTGTTGATAAAGTCATCCCATATTTTTGGTACCCGTTGTTTCCAGTAGACATCTTTATATTTCCACCTTGTTGTGCATCCGTAGATTTTGATATAATATTAATGGTTCCTCCAATAGAAGGGACTGCAACCTTAGAAGCTCCCAAACCTCTTTGCACTTGCATTGCAGATGTAACATCTGACAAACCGGCCCAATTAGACCAGTATACTGCTCCGTTTTCCATGTCATTAACAGGCACTCCGTTAATCATCACCGCAACATTTTGAGAACTAAATCCCCTTAAATTTATTCTTGAATCTCCGTAACCACCCCCTGTTTTGGTAGCATATACACCAGGAGTAGATTTTAATATTTCAGGAAATTCCTGTGTTCCTAACTTCAACTCAATATCTGCAGCTTTAATTGTAGAAACGGCAACGGGTGTTTTCCGATCTATTGCAAATGAAGTAGCGGTTATGATGATCTCATCTAAAGAACCCATATCTTCTAACAATTGAACTGTTACCTTATTTTTTGAAGCGGAAAAAGAGGCCTCACTCGAAGTGTACCCAATAAAGGAAACGACGATTACACCTTCACTTGATGTTGACTGCAAAGAAAATTTACCGTTAAAATCTGTTGAGGTTCCATTTGTTGTTCCTTTTACGAGCACACTTGCACCGGGTAATGGTTGATTGGTTTCATCTACAACCGTACCGGTAATTTTAGTTTGCCCTAGAACAGTAGTCGCTACAAATAGCAACGCTACAAATAATAAGTTTTTAAAATTTTTCATTGTTTGATTTTGTGTTAATTAAATTCACTGTAAAATTCTTTTTTTTACAGCACCCCAAGGTTAATATAAAGTTAACTATTTAACAAATAATTAAGAAATCGAAATTACACAAAAAATAGCCTATATCCCCTAAAATCGAAAATTAAATATCAATATAATTATCAACAAAGTGTTGATAATCGTACGATTTGCATTTATTTAAACAGTTTTTTATTGAAGTTAATGCGTATTTAACAATTTTTTTGCCAATTCCTTTCCGAGCTCCACTCCAAATTGATCATAACTATAAATATTCCATAAAATTCCTTGTGTATAGATTTTATGTTCATACAAAGCAATTAACTTCCCTAAAGAATGTGGGGTTAATTTGTCAAAAATAATGGCGTTGCTAGGTCTGTTTCCTTCAAAAACTTTAAATGGCAAGAGTTTTTCGATTTTCTCTTGATCCCCAGAAAACTTCAATTCTAAATGTACTTCCTCCTTTGTTTTCCCAAAAGCCAAGGCTTCTATCTGACCATAATAGTTTGCCATTAACTTCTTATGATGATCTGTTAAACCATATAAAGACTCTTTATACCCTATAAAATCTGCAGGAATCAACTTTGTTCCTTGGTGCACCAATTGCATGAATGCGTGCTGCATATTTGTACCTGTACTTCCCCAAACAATGGTTCCTGTTTGGTAATCTATAGTATCTCCATTTCTATCTACACCTTTACCATTACTTTCCATAATTGCTTGTTGCAAATAATCTGGTAATTTTTTTAAGCTTTGGGCATATGGCAGCACTGCTTCTGTCTCAGCTCCATAAAAATTATTGTACCAAATGCTAAGCAAAGCTAAAATTACCGGAATGTTTTTCTCAAAAGGGGTGTTTCTATAATGCAAGTCCATCTCCTCTGCTCCGTCTAATAATGCCCTATAATTTTCATAGCCCACAGACAAACTAATAGACAAACCAACCCCAGACCACAGTGAAAAACGTCCACCAACCCAGTTCCACATCGTAAAAACATTTGCTTTGTCAATTCCAAAATTATCAACCGCTTCTAAATTTGTAGATACTGCCACAAAGTGTTTCGGAATATCAAAAATTGTTGCTGATGTTAGAAACCAGTTTTTCAGCGTTTCCGCATTTGTAATTGTCTCCTGGGTTGTAAATGTTTTTGATACAATTACAAATAATGTTGTTTCTGGATTTAATTTTTTCATGACCTCAGAAACATGATCTCCGTCTATGTTAGACACAAAATGCGTAGTTAACTGATTTTTGTAATATTGCAGCGACTCCACGACCATGTCTGGCCCTAAATCAGAACCTCCAATACCAATATTTACAATATCTGTAATTGATTTCCCCGTATATCCTTTCCATTTCCCAGAAATAACCTTGTTGCTAAAGCTTCTAATTTTCCTTAGGGCAGTTTGAATTTGTGGTTTTATATTTTTTCCTGAGACATAAACAGGCGCTTCAGAAGTACTTCTTAAGGCGGTATGTAAAACTTCTCGGCCTTCCGTTACATTAATTACTTCTCCAGAGAACTGCTTTTCTATCGCGTCTTTTAAATCTACTTCTTCAGCAAGGGCTACTAACAAAGAAATTGTTTTTTTATCAATCCTGTTTTTTGAAATGTCTACAGATAAATCCCCAAATTGAAACGAAAAATCTTCCCCTCTATTTGAATCTTTGCACAGGTCCTTGATATTCTGATTTTTAGTTGTATCAAAGTGCTCTAATAAATTTTCCCAAGCTTTCGTTTTTGTTGGGTTGATGTTTTTTAATGCCATGCTATTGGTTTTGAGAAATTACTTTAGTAGTTGTCGTGTGCGCGTTTATTTGGGGATGGTATTGATCTAATTGTAATTTTAATGACTTTGTGAAATCAAGAAAGGCGGGTTTTATATGCGCTTTCATAGGCTTTGCTGCAGGTAATTTTTCTCTTAAAGGATCTACTTGCCTCCCGTACTTCCAAAAACGATAACAAACATGAGGGCCTCCAGTATTTCCAGTCATACCAACAGTACCAATCACATCTCCCTGTTTTACGTATTGTCCTTTCTTAACTTTACGCTTTTTCATATGCAAATACTGTGTAGCATAGGTGCTGTTGTGCTTTATTTTCACATAATTCCCATTGCCCCCTTTTCGTGCCGATTCTATGACAGTACCACTAGCTGTCGCTATAATTGGAGTCCCAACTCTGGCAGCAAAATCTGTGCCTTTGTGTGGCTTTATTTTATTGCCATAATACGCAATTCGTCTTCTTAAATTGTATCTAGATGAAATTCGATATTGGAATTTTATAGGTGCTTTTAAAAACTGACTGCGCAGCATTTTTGCATTTTCGTCGTAATATTCGTGAATGTTCATAATTGAATCTGCAAGAAATCTAAACGCATAGAAATCTTGATCTACATGTTTAAATACAGCGGACTTCACTGCTCCATACCCCCCAAAAATACTGTCACTAATTATTTTCTCTTCAAACACAAACTTGAAGGAATCTCCTTTCTGTAGTTTTCCAAAATCTAAAGTCCAGGCATAAATGTCTGCAATTTCCCACGTTAAGTTTGGGAGCAAGTGCAAACTGTCCATCGCGTTAGAAAGGTTGGAATAAATTTTGCCTTCAACAATTTTCTCGATGGTTTTTATCGGCTGAAAATACGGAAATGCTTTGATAATAGCGTCTTGAAAATCTACCACTGTAGCTCTAATTTCATTGTTTTTATAAATAAAAACTTTTGCTTGCTCTAAAGAGTCCTTACTTGACAAAATCATATATGGCTTACCAGACCGCACTCTCCTAACATCAAAAACTTCTTTTATGGCAGCTGCTATCTTATTAATTTTTGGGTATCCCACATGGTGCCTGTCCATAATAACCCCGAAACTCTCTCCACTTTTGATGGTATCTAAAATAACTTTATAATCTTCTATTTTATACCCATACTTATAGATTGGCTTTGGAACAATTTTTGACCCAGCATCTTTCACTTTTTCTTGGTTTTTACACGCCGAAAATGCAAAAAAAATACAGAAAAGAAAGCTTATTTTTTTCAAAAAGTGGAAATGATTACATTTAAGATTCAAAAGTACAACTAAATTTGATTTCTTCTCAACCTGCAGAAGGAAGTTCCGATAACGGTTTCGTTAAATTTAGAGTGTTTCAAAAAGTGTCTCGTTAGCGTTTGTTAAATCCCGTAGCTAACCCCTGATAGTCTTGCAGCTCTGCTCTTAAAGAGCCTACAGATAAATCTGCTTGCATTTTAATTGGTATTTTATTGGCATCATCAGTAATCCAGATCGTTACACTTTCTTCTGCTTTAAAAATTCTACCAGACTGCACCAAAGGTCTAAAAACTAAGGTATTAATTTTTCCAAATTTAGTTTTCAAAACTTCTTTACCTAAAAAACGGAGTTTGAAAGGGTATACCTGAGAATCCATAAACATATCAATCGCTATTTCATCTCCTTTTTTCATTCCCTTTACATCTTGGGTTCTTAAATAATAAAAGGAGGACATCATGTCCTGTACATTAGAAAAAGCAACTATGGTATCTTTTTGATTTATAAAATCTTGAACATAGGCCTTTTTCGAATCATAATTAAACCGCGTATTTCTATGTTTTTTATAGCCACCTTCGTCTATCTTTCTTTTAAAATAATACGGTTTTATAGTCTCTTTATCAAAATAGCTTTCGTACACGTCATCAATCTTAAAAAACCATTTTATAATACCCGAAGTCCAACCAGAACCTCTTGAATAAAAAACCTTCTTACCCTCTAGTTCTACCTCGTTCAATTCTAAAACTGCAGTACCAGCGGTTAAAAAACCGGAATAACTCATTTTATACCGCAACTTTTCTCCACTTTTAAAGGCGCGCACTTCTTTTTGCGAGAAGCTAGTAAAAGACAAAAAAAGCACGAGAATTACTACTATCTGTTTTTTCATAAAAACCAAACTTATAAAAAAGTATTGACAAATCCCGTTCCAAAAAAGAAAAAGTCATTTACAAATAATTTGTAGCTGCTTTTTAACTTTTTTTTAGTTTTTATCATGTTCCCCAATTTTTCAACTCTTCTGCACTCCACAAGTATGGATAAAATATTCTTCGTTGGTATTTTGGATGCATGTATTTTCTCCAGCTGCTTCCGCCAGTTGCTTCTAAATCTTTCTCTTTTCCACCCAAATATTTTCCTGCGGCATTGTAATGTGCTAGCACCCACTTTACATTTACCGTATAATCATAATGGCGCATCGCTTTTACCAGCGTCTCCTCTTGTTGAACCTCTATTGGAAGTTCTTTGAATTTTTTAGAAAGGTTGATCTCATTATAGTCTTCCATAAAATCGATGAATTCTCCTAAATATTTTTCCTCAAAAAGATTTAATAACGTTGATTTTTGACCTGTTGTATAATTTTTACCCGCTGCCTGCCAATACAAATGATTGTACGCATTTTTAAAGGATGAATCCTGATCTATTGTCTCTCTATAACGAGCATCTATTAGATTAATTAATTCCGTAGAAGCAAATTCAATTTTACGGTATTGCGAACTTTGAAAACCACTCGCAGGTGTTAAAGTAGTTCTGAATTTAAGATATTGGTCTCTTTCCATACCGTCTGCCATGACAGAAAAAGAAGTGCATAGCATGTCAAAGTATCTGCTAACTCTGTTTAAATGTAGTGAAAACTTATCTGCAGAGACGGCTGTTGTTTTAGCTACTTGATCAATCTCCCACAGAATCATTTTAAATAATAATTCATTGACCTGATGGTACATGATAAAAACCATTTCATCTGGCTGCGTTGTTCTTGGAATTTGCAGACCTAAAAGCGCATCTGTTTGAATATAATCCCAATATGTAATTGGTGTGCTCCACAATAAACCTTCTAGCATCGCGTCTACCGGCACCCCTAGTTTTTCGTACTTTTCTTCTATTGCTTTTAAAATTTCTTCTCTTTCCATTTTCCTTCTGAGGTTAACGCTATTTTGAGTTTTTGACTTTGACTGCAATTTAGTGTTAAAATTGAGATTTGTGCATCCCCAAGCCCATTCAATATTGAATTTACTTGCATATTTATTTTAAAAAACAAAAAAGCAAGAGGATTCGTCTTGCTTCTTGGTTCTTTTTCCATCGCTCTTTTTAAAGTGTTCCTCTTTTCGCTTGCTCTCTTTCTATAGATTCAAACAATGCTTTAAAGTTTCCTGCTCCAAAACCTCTGGCACCCATTCTTTGGATAACTTCAAAAAATAAAGTAGGTCTGTCTTCGATTGGTTTTGTAAAAATCTGCAACAAATACCCTTCTTCATCGGCATCAATCATAATTCCCAATGCCATTAATTTTTCAATATCTTCACCTAATTCGTGACTAAACTCTTGTAATCTTCCAGGAACTGATTTGTAATATGCAGCCGGTGGTGTTGACAAAAATTCAACTCCGCTGGCTTTTAGCTGAGAAACTGTTTTAATAATATCATCTGTAGCAACTGCAATGTGCTGCACTCCTGCACCTTCATAAAAATCTAAATACTCTTCAATTTGAGAGCGTTTTGCTGCTTTTGCTGGCTCGTTTATTGGAAATTTAATTCTTCCATTTCCATTGGACATTACCTTACTCATTAATGCGGAATACTCCGTATGAATTTGCTTGTCATCAAAAGATAAAAAGTTTTCAAAACCCATTACATCTTCATACCATTTTACCCAAATATCCATTTGATTCCAACCTACATTCCCAACCATGTGATCTATGTATTTTAGCCCTGCGCTAGGTGGATTGTAATCTGATTCCCATTTTTGGAAACCGGGTAAAAAAGTACCCCTATAATTTTTACGTTCCACAAAGAGATGCACCGTTTCTCCGTAGGTATAAATTCCTGCTCTTACCACTTCACCATGTTCATCTGACATGAACGTTGGCTCCATGTATGATTTTGCCCCTCGTGAAGTGGTTTCTTCATAGGCTTTCCTTGCGTCTTCAACCCACAATGCAATCACTTTTACACCATCACCATGTTTTACAATATGATCGTTTATTAGAGATGTACTATTTAAGGGAGTTGTTAAAACTAGTTTAATTTTATCTTGTGTTAACACATAACTCACCGAATCCTTAGCACCTGTTTCTAATCCTCGATATGCATGTGATTGGAAACCAAAAGCTGTTTTGTAAAAGTGTGCAGCCTGTTTTGCGTTTCCTACATAAAACTCTATATAATCTGTTCCTAGTAATGGAAGAAAATCTTGTGCTCCTTCAAATATTTTTTCTAAACCGTAATCGACTGATTTTGTTTCTTTTTTGCTCATGTTTGTGTTTTATAGGGAAAAGAATTTAAGTACCTGAGAAAAGAAGAGTATAGCTTATTTTAAAACTCCGGATCCTCTTTTGAAATTCTTGTTTTTTAAATTCAATCTTTATTAATTGTTTTTTAATAGCACGCATTCGGGTTTAAAACGGTATTCCCTTTATTTGTTTCTTGCGCTTTGCTTCCAGAAAAGAAGAGCACTCATTGAAATGACGTCCTTTTTTTTTAAAAAAAAAGTATCACGGCAAGTAGGAAATAGTGGCTGCTCCTTATTTTACTCCAACCAAGATTTATAATACGTTTCATCCGCAATTTTCATTGCCTCTTCTGTAACTTGTAAAGGCTTAAAAGTATCTACCATTACCGCTAGTTCTTCTGTTTTTGTATGCCCAATACTTCGCTCTGCAGCGCCGGGATGCGGTCCATGAGGTATTCCTGAGGGATGCAAAGAAATATGTCCTTGATCTACATCATTTCTACTCATAAAGTCACCGTCCACATAATACAACACCTCATCCGAATCGATGTTGCTGTGATTGTATGGCGCCGGAATTGAAATGGGATGGTAGTCATACAAACGCGGCACAAAACTGCAAATTACAAAGGCATTGGTTTCAAAGGTTTGATGCACTGGTGGTGGCTGATGAATTCTACCTGTAATGGGCTCAAAATCATGAATTGAAAATGCATATGGAAAATTATACCCATCATATCCTACCACATCAAAAGGATGCGAAGCATAGATCATTTCTATAATTTCGCCTTGTTTTTTTACTTTGATTAAGAAATCCCCCAACACGTCATGCGTTTCTAATTCGTAAGGTCTTCTGATATCTCGCTCACAAAAAGGGGCATGTTCTTGCAATTGTCCAAAATTATTTCGGTATCTCTTTGGCGTATAAACAGGCGAATAGGATTCAATAATAAATAAACGATTGTTTTCATCGTCAAAATCCAACTTATAAATAATCCCTCTCGGAATAACCAAATAGTCACCATATTTAAAGTCAATATTCCCCAGATGAGTTCTTAATTTTCCGGTGCCTTTGTGAATAAATATCACCTCATCTGCATCTGTGTTTTTATAGAAGTATTCTTCAGTAGACTGCTTTGGAGCCGCTAAAATAATATTGCAATCCGTATTTGTTAAAACAATCTTTCTACTTTCTAAATAATCGTTTTCTGGCGGTACTTGAAATCCTCTAAAGCGGTACGACTGAATATTATTTGCCTTCGCAATTTTTGGTTTTACAGTGTACTGTTTTTTAATTTCTTTGACCATTGTTGGCCTGTGCTCATGGTAAGAGTTCGTAGACATTCCATCAAAACCGATGGTACCAAAAAGCTGCTCATAATAGAGACTTCCGTCTTTTTTACGAAACTGCGTGTGTCTTTTAGGTGGAATTTCTCCTAGTTTGTGGTAAAAAGGCATGATGCTAACATTAATGAATTAATAAATAGAAGGTAACAGTTTGTCTTTACATGCGAACTGTTAGATTTTTACATTGAAAAATTAGAGCGTTCGATCCTTATTCTGGATTGCGCTTTATTAAAAATTTTAAGTGTATTAACAATTCTACAAACATTTCAATCGATTTCGTTGCACTACAAATGTACAATAAGTCTTTAGAAAATTTCGTTTTCTATACAGTAATGAGATTTAAAGTTTATTACTCAATCTTTTTAACAACTGCTTTCGGTGCTTCTTTCCTTGTGCCATCAAATCCGTCTACACCGCCAACTGTGGTATATTTCATTACATATTTTTTATCAGGGAAAATACGCTTGTAAGCACTCTGACACATTAAGGTGGCTTCATGAAAACCGCAAAGAATTAACTTCAGCTTTCCTGGATAGGTATTTACATCTCCAATAGCATAAATTCCTGGAATATTTGTTTGATAATCTAAGGCGTTGTTTACTTTAATCGCATTTTTTTCAATTTCTAAGCCCCAATTTGAAATCGGGCCTAATTTTGGAGACAATCCAAAAAGTGGAATAAAATGATCGGTTTCAATCGTAAACGCTTCACCTCCATTCTGAATTATAGTGACTCCAGTTACCTTATCGGTACCAACAATTCCTTTTACTTCTGCAGGTGTTATCATGATAATTTTACCAGCATCTTTTAACTCCTGTACTTTATCTACAGAATCTAAAGCCCCTCGAAACTCGTTTCTTCTATGAATTAAGGTGACTTCAGCTGCAACATCTGTTAAGAATATTGCCCAATCTAAAGCAGAATCTCCACCTCCAGAAATTACTACTTTTTTATTTCTATAAAACTCTGGATCTCTAATAATATACTCTACCCCATTGTCTTCAAAAGCTGAGATGTTAGGAATTGGAGGTTTCCGAGGTTCAAAAGAACCCAATCCACCCGCAATTGCCACTATTTTAGCATGGTGTTTTGTACCCTTGTTAGTCGTCACTACAAAAGTTTCGTCGTCTTGTTTTTCTATGGTCTCTGCGCGCTCTCCTAAAGTAAAACCAGGCTCAAATTGTTTAATTTGTTCCATTAGTTTGTCCGTTAGGTCTCCTGCTAAAATCTCTGGATAGGCAGGAATATCATAGATTGGTTTTTTAGGATATATTTCTGAACATTGCCCACCAGCCTGCGGTAATGCATCTATTAAATGACAACGCAGTTTTAACAACCCTGCTTCAAAAACGGTAAACAGCCCTGTAGGTCCTGCTCCAATAATTAAAATATCTGTTGTAATCATTTTTTTTATTTTCAAAACCTCACAAAGCGATATCCTTGTGAGGTCTTTTTTTTATTGTCAAGCGCGTTGGGGCTAAAGCTTCATTATTTGTACTCTTTAACATGCATCTAAGCCACGTTTATAACTTCTAAAATCTGTGGTGCATACTTTTTAATAGTTGCTTCAACACCGTTTTTTAGAGTCATTTGATTTACAGAACAACCTGTACAAGCGCCTTCTAACTGGACCTTTACAACCCCATCTTCTATTGACAATAGTTTAATATTACCTCCATCGCTCATTAAAAATGGACGAATTTCTTCTAAGGCTTTTTCTACATTTTCTCGTGTTTCTTCTGCTGTCATAATTTATTTTTTTACGGCACTACAACCACTCATTGTTGTAATTCTCACAACTTCTGTTGGTGGCAAACTCTTATTTCGTATTAACAGTTCTGCAATCATTTCTTTTGTAATATCATTAAATGATTTTTCTAGAACCGTGCCCTCTTGCAATGCAACGGGACGTCCAATATCTCCAGATTCACGAATACTTTGTACCAACGGAACTTCACCTAAAAATCTAGTTTTAATATCTTCTGCTAAATTCTTTGCCCCGTCTTTTCCAAAGATATAATACTTGTTATCTGGCAACTCCTCGGGTGTAAAATAAGACATATTTTCTATGATTCCTAAAACCGGCACATTGATATTTTCTTGTTGAAACATGCCCACTCCTTTTCTAGCATCTGCCAATGCAATATTTTGTGGGGTACTCACTACGACTGCTCCACTAATTGGCAATGCTTGTACAATTGACAAATGCACATCTCCAGTTCCTGGAGGTAAATCAATTAGCAAGAAATCTAACTCTCCCCAATCTGCATCAAAAATCAATTGGTTTAAAGCCTTAGAAGCCATGGGTCCACGCCAAATTACTGCTTGTCCTGGATCTGTAAAAAAACCTAATGACAATAACTTGACACCGTAATTTTCTATAGGTTTCATTTTTGAGCGTCCGTCTATATTTACAGAAAGTGGCTTTTTCCGCTCAACATCGAACATAATATGTTGCGATGGGCCATATACATCCGCATCTAAAACACCCACATTAAAACCCATTTTAGACAGAGAAATAGCAGTATTTGCTGTAATTGTAGATTTCCCAACGCCCCCTTTACCAGAAGCAATTGCGATGATGTTCTTGATGTTTGGGATTTCTTTTCCCCGAATTTGATTTGGGTTCTCCTTTGGATCCGCCTTTGCTACAGTTAAATTAATTTTTACGACAATTTTTTCTGACACCTTGGCTTTGATGACCTTTGTTATCTCCCCTTCAATTTTCTTTTTCGCCTGTAAAGTAGGGTTGCTGATCGTCACATCAACCTCTACCTCATCGCCAAAAGCAACAATATTTGTTATATTTTTGTTTTCCACCAAACTTTTTCCTTCTCCGGGTGCTGTTATGGTATCTAATGCTTTATATATATCCTCTTTTTTAAAACTCACGTCTTATTTTTATTTAATCTTAATTGCAAAGGTACGCCTTACTGTTCAGAAAATAAAGCTTGTAGATTGTGATTATTTATGATTTAATAGCTGGAAATTATGCCTCCTCCAATTTCTAAATTATAAGGAAACCTTTTTGGGGATTTTCACTTGACTCTTGAAGAGGTTAAGCTTAAACAGACAACCCTTTCAGCGGCTCCCAGAAAACCTGCTCAAAATCTTGAATTTGATTTTCAACAACAACAATCCCCTCATTTTCCAATAATTGCTGCATCAAGTTTGTGCCATCAAAATGATGTTTTCCTGTAAGTAAACCTTTTCTATTTACAACTCTGTGCGCAGGAACAGACTCCAGCTGATTGTGAGAATTATTCATCGCCCAACCCACCATTCTTGCAGATTTTGCTGCACCGAGATAGCTGGCAATAGCTCCGTAACTAGTGACCCTTCCGAAGGGAATTAAACGTGCAATCTCGTATACTTTGTCAAAAAAATTATCCGGGTCTTTCAAGAAGTGAAGGTAAACAGTTTTATTGTATAATTAATTCGCAGAATTTCCCTTGGTAAAGAGGTTGTTTGTCTCAGAAAAAAGAGAAAACTACAAAGAGTTTTTTTATAGAAATCGTTGATTTCAGAGAGCCCTGACGAAATTAATACTTCAGACGAAATTTAATATAGGTAATTGGCTTTCCAACTTCTAAATATTGGTTCTCATAAAAAGTTTGGGTTGCTATCACCTCTTTTGGAGCACCTTCATTTTTATAAACTGTATGATTTGCATACAACACCTCATGCCCTGCGCCATGCAATAAACCTAAGGTATACCCATGCATAAATTCGCTGTCGGTTTTTAAGTTTACAACGCCTTCTTCATTTAAAATATGGTGGTACTTTTTAAGAAAAGAACTGTTGGTCATTCTATGTTTTGTACGCTGGTACTTTATTTGAGGATCTGGGAAAGTTATCCATATTTCAGCAACTTCATTTTCTGCGAAAATAAAAGCAACCAACTCTATTTGAGTCCTCACAAAAGCAACGTTTGGTAAGTTTTCTTCGATTGCTGTTTTTGCTCCACGCCAAAAGCGGGCTCCTTTTATGTCAATTCCAACATAATTTTTATGGGGGTTCTTTCTTGCTAAAGCGATTGTATACTCCCCTTTACCGCAGCCCAATTCCACAACAATAGGGTTGTTATTTCCAAAAAAAGAATGCCATTTACCTTGGTGAGCGAATTTTGTAACTACCTCCTCTCGTGATGGCTGAATGACATTTTTAAACATTTCATTTTCTTTGAAACGTTTCAATTTATTTTTGCTTCCCAAATTTTTAAATTAAGCTTTATCTTCTGTTCCTTCTTTTACAAAGCGACGCGATTCTTTCATCCAATATGCAAATAAAACTAAAAGCACCACTAGGAAAAACCAGTTGACTGCATTCGAAATCCACCAACCTAAGTCGGCTTTTGCTATCGTTGTGCGTATCCAATTAAAGGGAAGAAATAGAAGATCTGTAAATAAACTACCAATCCATCTAAAAATATTGCTTGCTATCATAACTTATTTATCTTTACGTTGCAAAAATAACAAAAGAATCAATGCTAGCCAATTTTTTAGGGAAATCAAAACCAATCAATTTTATAATTCTTCTCAGCCTGTTTACTTGCTTGTTTCTATCCGCATCATTTTCACACTTTACTGCCCAGAACTTCAACTTTTACAGTCTTGTTAAAATAGTAGTATTTCTTGGCTTATACATTAGTGTTTTCTTCTTTTACAATTTTATTGTTTCTAAAAATAATTTGACCTTCGATAATTTTTATGCTTTTTTTATTTTCACCGTACTCCTCAGTTATTTTTTACCAATAATAATTACTTTTAAAGCGTTGATTACAATTTTATTATATACGCTTTTTCTTAGAAAAATATACAGTTTAAAATCTCACAAAAAAATATTAAAAAAGCTTTTTGACAGTGGATTTTGGTTGGGTGTTTTAGTTCTTATAAACCCTTTTACTGCTGTCTTTTCGATACTTATATACAGTGCTATTTTTCTGCATCAAAAAGCAATAATTCATAATTTAATAACCCCAATAATTGGTTTTTTAACTCCTGGCATTCTTTATTTTACACACTGCCTTTGGTTTGATCAATTGTATCTTTTTACCAATCTTTTTTATTTTGAAATCCCTGCATATTTAAGTTTTTATGCCGCCACACCTTTTTATTGGACCACAATTACCATATTAGTACTTTCTCTTCTTTCCTTGATTGTAAAATCTCCAAAAGCGTTGTCTATAAACAACTCTTTTAAAAAAAGCTGGCTTCTTTTAATTCTAAATATATCTGTTGGGGTCTTGTTTGCACTATTGGTGCCTCAAAAAAATGGTATGGAGCTCTTATTTATAATCTTTCCTGCAACAATTATTATTGCAAACGGAGTAGAACTGATTGCTAGTAAATTTATAAAAAATCTGTTTTTTATAGCACTCTTAGCAAGCGCTATTTCTTTTCCTTTTTTATTATAATTTACTCCCAAAAGCGAGGTCTCCAGCATCCCCTAAGCCAGGAATAATATAACCTTTGTCACTTAAATCGTTGTCAATTGCTGCAATCCATAAATGCGTGTTCTCAGGAAAATGCTCTTTCACAAAGGCAATGCCTTCTTTCGCCGCTATTACGGCAACAATATGCAATTCTTTTGGCGCACCATATTTTTTAATAGCATCGTAAACGGCGACTAAACTTTGGCCTGTGGCCAACATTGGATCTGCCAATAGCAATGTTTTGTTTTCTATGGAGGGCGCCGCAAAATATTCGACAATAATCTCAAAAGAAGAATCTTCGTTGGGATGATGTCTATAAGCAGAAATAAAAGCATTTTCTGCAGCGTCAAAATAGTTTAAAAGGCCTTGATGTAACGGCAAACCCGCTCTTAAAATAGAACATAAGACAATATCATTCACGGGTTCATCTATCAATTTGATACCCAAAGGAGTCACAACTTCAATACTTTTATAAGAAAGTTTTTTACTCAACTCATACCCTAGAACCTCTCCAATTCTCTCAATATTCCTGCGAAAACGTAAAGAGTCCTTCTGAATAGCAACGTCTCTAATTTCTGCTATAAATTTATTTAAAATGGAATTATTTTCCGAAATATGGTGTATTTGCATTTTGTGAAGGTAAGTAAACAAATGCACTACAAATTATAAAATTGCAGCTCTTCTTAGCTGCCTTTCATGTCAGCCGTTAATAGCATTCACATTTTTTAAAAGTATTTTGCTTTTTTAAAGAAGTACCTTTAAAATATATCCTCATTTCAGCAAGTGCTACAAGCATTATAATTCCTGTGAATGAACAAGAGAAGAATCGCTTTAATAGCGGTATTTATTGCCACCATAATTTATGAAATTGCTTCTACGGTTTTTCATTTTTGTAATCCCTTTTGTCTCTACTGAATTTATGGAAATTATTTGGAGTAATATTCCTACAAATAGATACTGGGATATAGGTTTAATAGTACTGTTTACTTCTTGTATAACCTACCTTTTTAACCTCTATGGTTTGTCAAAATTAAAACCTACAACCGTGAGTATCTTTATCTATTAACAGCCCGTAATTGCTACTATTTATGCATTACTTATTGGCAGTGATTCTTTAAACCTAGTTAATTTTTACGCTACACTACTCATCTTTTTAGGTGTATATTTAGTGACCAAACAAGTAGAAAAATAAAGGAATTAAAGGTATCTTTGCAACTCATTTAAAATGATGATTTTATGATTCAATCGATGACTGGTTACGGAAAAGCAGTTTTACAATTGCCCACAAAAAAAGTAACCATAGAAATTAAATCTTTAAACAGTAAAAGTTTAGATTTAAATGTTCGCATTCCTTCTCATTACAAAGAAAAGGAATTGGCTGTTCGTAAAAAATTAGCAAGCGCTTTGGTTCGGGGAAAAGTAGACTTTTCAATCTACATAGAAATGACTGCAGATGAAACCTCTACTACGGTGAATCATCGGGTTGTAAAAGACTATATGCAACAATTAAGAAATGTGGCTCAGACAGGTGGTAATGACGATGTTGAATTACTGAAAATGGCTGTAAGAATGCCAGATGCATTAAAGACAGATCGCGAAGAATTAGATGAAAATGAATGGGAACTTATCAATGAAAGCATAGACCTTGCCATTACAAGAATTGTACAATACAGAGCGGATGAAGCTGCTTCTTTAGAAACAGACTTTAAAGAAAGAATAAAAAACATAAACTTCTATTTAGAGGAGGTAAAAGCATTGGATGGCGATCGGGTTGAAAATGTAAAAATCCGTTTAAAAAAGGCTATTGATGATTTAAAAGTAGCTACCGATGAAAATCGTTTTGAACAGGAATTAATTTACTATCTAGAAAAATTAGATATTAATGAAGAGAAAGTACGGTTGGCAAATCATTTAGAGTATTTCCTTCAAACCTTAGCTTCAGAGGATTCTAATGGTAAAAAATTAGGATTTATTGTTCAGGAAATGGGGAGAGAAATAAATACCACTGGCTCTAAAGCAAATTTTGCTCCGATGCAAAAAGCGGTGATTCAGATGAAAAATGAATTGGAACAAATTAAAGAACAAATATTAAACGTTTTGTAAACCCCTTTTTTTAAAAAACCAGTTCACTGCGCTCAAGGAAACATCCGTAAAGCAACGTAAAAAAACTATTATGAGTAAGCATTTTAAAGGTAAATTATTTGTGTTTTCCGCACCATCAGGCTCAGGAAAAACGACCATTGTGCGGCATCTATTAAGACAAGAAAGATTTAACTTGGCCTTTTCTGTTTCTGCAACCTCCCGAGATCCAAGAGACTTTGAAAAAAATGGAGAAGATTATTATTTTATCGATTTAAAAGATTTTAAAAATAAAATCAAAGGAGATGAATTTCTAGAATGGGAGGAGGTCTATCGAGATAACTTCTATGGTACTTTAAAAACAGAAATTGCACGTATTTGGGCATTAGAGAAACATGTTATTTTTGACATCGATGTTGTTGGTGGATTGCGTATTAAAAAGAAATTTCCCTCAGAAACCTTAGCGGTCTTTGTAAAACCCCCAAGTGTAGATGAACTGAAAATTCGCTTGAAAAAGCGCAAGACAGAAAGCGAGGAAAAAATTAATATGCGCATTGCAAAAGCTTCCGTAGAGTTGGCAACAGCGCCACAATTTGACAAAATCATAAAAAATTATGATTTAGAGGTGGCTTTAAAAGAAGCAGAAAATTTAATTAGCGATTACTTAGCGTTATAATACAACTAAAAAAAAGAAAGGGATTTCGTAGTATTACAAACCTACCATTCTATTCTTATCACCCTAAATTGCAAAAAAGATGCATAAAGTCGGTTTATATTTTGGCACCTTCAACCCTATTCATGTAGGGCATCTAATTATTGCCAATCACATGGTAGAAAATTCAGATTTAGACGAAGTTTGGATGGTTGTTACCCCGCACAATCCATTTAAAAAGAAAAGCTCTCTTCTCGAAAATCACCATCGCTATGAACTCGTATACAAAGCGACAGAAAATTACCCAAAAATTAATGCTTCTGATATTGAGTTTAAATTGCCACAACCTAATTACACGGTGCATACCTTAGCACATATTTCAGACCACCACAAAGACAAAGAATTTTGCTTAATTATGGGCGAAGACAATCTTAAGAGTTTTCATAAGTGGAAAAACTTTGAGACCATCTTAGAACACCACCAACTTTACGTATACCCTAGGATTTCTGAAGAACTATTAGAAACTTCACTAGACCAGCACCCAAAAATTCAGAAAGTAAAAGCACCCATCATACAAATTTCTTCTACCATGATCCGAAATGGAATTAAAGAAGGTAAAAACATACAACCCATGCTCACAAAAGAGGTTTGGAAGTATATCGATGAAATGAATTTTTATAGAAAATAATTTTCTTAATTTTATACCGCTGGTAAATTAAGGTCCGCCCACAAGTTTTCATTGTATATTTGCAACTATTCAAACTATTATTTTGGCTAAAAAAGACAAAAAAAAAGGAAAATTTAAACAAAAACTAACAGACAAATACCGTTTGGTAGTGTTAAACGAGGATACTTTTGAAGAACGTTTTTCACTAAAACTATCGCGCTTAAATGTATTTGTATTGGGAGGTGTTTTTTCTATTTTACTAATTGTAATTACCGCTGTTATTATCGCCTTCACTACTATCAAAGAATATATCCCTGGATATGCTTCTTCAAAATTGAAAGCAGATGCCATAAAATTAACCTTTGATGCAGATTCTCTAAAACAGAAATTAGCAATTCTAGAAAACTATACCAAAGCTTTAAAACCAATTTTAACAGGGGAAATTAGCTCAGAAGAGATTGATTCTCTTCAAGTAAAGGCACGGCAAATAACCATTGATGAAAATGAATTGGATGCCTCAAAAGAGGACTCTTTGTTCCGAGAAAAAATAGATAGAGAAACGCGTTTTGCAATTTTAAACACTGCTAAAAGCAATGTAAAAATTGTGTTCTTTGCTCCTTTAAAAGGCACTATTTCACAAGATTTTGAAGCAACTTCTAAACATTTTGCAATCGATATTGTTGCAAAAACAGGCACCCCCGTAAAGGCAGTAGCAGATGGAACTGTTATTTTTTCTGGGTGGAGTGCAGAAACGGGGTATGTACTTCTTTTGAAGCATGACAATGACTATATCTCTGTTTATAAGCACAATGGAAACTTACTGAAACAGCAGGGGGATTTTGTGAAGTCTGGAGAGGTAATTGCAAGTGTTGGCTCTACAGGAGAGCTTTCTACTGGACCTCATTTACATTTTGAACTTTGGAAAGGTGGATATGCCATGAATCCAACAAATTTTATAGACTTTAAATAATGAGTATTAAATCTTTTTTTGCAATTCCCTTTGCTAAAATTGCCACCAGAAACGTATACAAATGGGCAAATAATCCGCATGTAACTCAAGAAAAAGTTTTTAAAAACTTGATTTCAAAAGGCCGTAAAACTGCTTTTGGAAAAGATCATAATTTTGATACAATTTCTAATTATAGCGATTTCAAAAAAGAAGTAGCAGTAACAGATTACGAGGGATTAAGACCCTATATAGATCGAATGGTTGCCGGGGAGCCAGATATTCTCTGGGTGGGTACACCGCTCTATTTTGCAAAAACTTCGGGTACTACCTCAGGTGCAAAATACATTCCTATTACCAAAGAATCCATGCCTACGCATATCAAAGCTGCAAAAAATGCGCTGTTGTTTTATATTGTCGCAAAAAATGATGCAAGTTTTGTGAATGGTAAAATGATTTTTCTACAAGGGAGCCCCATTTTACAGAATAAAAATGGTGTAAAACTGGGAAGGTTAAGTGGCATTGTAGCGCATTATATTCCTCAATACTTATTAAAAAACAGGCTGCCAAGCTGGGAGACCAACTGCATAGAAGATTGGGATACTAAAGTAAACGCCATTGTAGAAGAAACGGTTCATGAAGACATGTCTGTCATTAGCGGAATCCCTTCTTGGGTACAAATGTACTTTGAGAAGCTAATTGATAAAACAGGGAAGTCAATTTCTGAGCTCTTTCCAAATTTTAATTTCTTTATTTATGGCGGTGTAAATTTTGAGCCATACAAGAATAAATTTGAGAGTCTGATTGGTAAAAAGATAGATTATATAGAACTATATCCAGCCTCAGAAGGCTTTATTGCCTACCAAGATTCCCAGACAGAAAAAGGAATGCTGCTGCAATTAGATGCAGGTATCTTTTATGAGTTTATTCCTGCAAATAGCTTCTTTGAAGAAAATCCCTCAAGACACTGCCTAAAGGAGGTGGTACTTGGCGTTAATTACGTTATTATTCTAAATACTACGGCTGGACTTTGGGGCTATAATATTGGCGATACTGTTGAGTTTGTATCTACAAAACCTTATAGGATTAAAGTAACGGGGCGCATCAAGCACTTTATTTCTGCCTTTGGAGAACATGTGATTGGCAAGGAGGTGGAAACCGCTCTAAACGAAGCAATCCATGGCACAATGATACGCATTAGCGAATTTACCGTTGCACCACAGGTAAACCCTTCAAGCGGATTGCCGTATCACGAATGGTTTATTGAATTTGAAAATGCTCCTGAAGATATCGCTGCCTTTACCACAAAAATAGACGCTGCCATGCAAGCCCAAAATGTGTATTATTTTGATTTGATCAAGGGGAAAATATTACGACCACTGCTTGTTCGTAAAATAAAAAAAGGAGGTTTTCACGCGTACATGAAGTCTATTGGGAAATTTGGAGGACAAAATAAAATTCCGCAATTATCTGATAACAGAAATATTGCAGATGTATTAGAAAAATTTTTAGTTGAAAACGATAAAATATAAGCAAAATGGGAGATTATTTATTTTTTGTACTGGCAATAGGATTGGTTATTGTGTACTTTTACAACAAGTATCGCAACAAACGTCGTTAACCCTATTTCAAAAGCAAAAACACACGCTATAACTTCGATTCTTGCACATTTCATGCAAGGCTTCGAAAAACACCAATCAGATTAAAATGAGCACAATTAGAATTACAAAAAAATTTAATTTTGAAACCGGACATGCATTGTACGGGTACGATGGAAAGTGCAAAAATGTTCACGGTCATTCCTACAAGCTTTCGGTAACCGTTTCGGGGGAACCTATTGTAGATAATACCAATCCAAAGTTTGGAATGGTAATCGATTTTACGGACTTAAAAAAGATTGTAAACGAGGAAATTGTCGATATTTTTGACCATGCAACGGTCTTTAACAAAAACACACCACATGTAGAACTTGCAAAAGAACTGATGGCAAGAGAGCATCATGTCCTATTGGTAGATTACCAACCTACTAGTGAGATGATGGTCATTGACTTTGCTCAAAAAATTAAAAGTAGGTTGCCAGAAAACATCAAATTACATGCTATAAAACTACAAGAAACAGAGTCTAGTTTTGCAGAGTGGTTTGCATATGAAAATTAAATTTTCAAAGCTTTTCTAAATCTAGAAATTAAAGCTGTTTTTATTTTCCGTTAAAGGTATTCATGGTATTTGCTAAACCTGCAGTTCCAAAAGAGATAATTACATTTGAAGAAGTAGGCAGGCGTTCAATTAATTGACTCGTTTCTTCTTTGTCCCATGTACCAAGCACAAAATCTGCTTGTCGCCCTCTGGCGTAATTTGCCCCTACACCAAATCTAAAACGAGCATATTCTTGCGTATTTAGTTTCTCTTGAATATCTTTTAAACCATTGTGTCCCCCAGCAGTTCCTTTTGCTTTGATGCGAATGGTGCCAAAATCGATATGCACATCGTCGGTAACTACTAAAATGTTTTCGATGGCTATTTTTTCTTTATCCATCCAATATTTCACAGCCTTACCACTTAAATTCATATAGGTACTCGGTTTTAAAAGAGTGAAGTTTTTTCCTTTAAAACTAAAGCTCGCAATGTCCCCTAATTTTTCAGTTTCAAAGCGTACCTCATGCGCTGTGGCCACAGTATCAAGAATTTTAAAACCAATATTATGACGGGTATCTTTGTAGGGTTCTCCAATATTTCCCAAGCCTACAATTAAAAATTTTTTCATCAAGTCTTCTTTTATTTGCGCATGTATCCCAAAAAATAATTTAAAAATGCTACAACTTGCATGCTTCAAAAATACTAAGAAATAAAATAGCAGCCTCCTAGAACTAATTTACAGCAAAAAAAAAGCGTTACAAATTTGTAACGCTTTCATATCTATCGCTTGCAAATTTATTCTGCAGCTGCTGCTTCTGTTGCTGCTTCTTCTGTTGCTGCTTCTTCTGCTTCAACCTCGTCTTCTTCAGCAGCATTACGAGATGTTCTTACCTGCACCACCACAGTGTTGTCTGGATGCATAAAAGTATAACCGTCTGTTGCTAGTGAAACTACGGTTAGCTTACTTCCAATTTTCAATGCTGAAATATCTGCATTTACAAAATCTGGTAAATTAGCTGGTAATGCCTTTACTTTTAACTTTCGATTGGTAAAACGCAAAGAACCTCCATTTAAAACTCCTGGTGAAGTTCCTATTAATTTTACTGGAATTCTCATTGTAATTTCTTTGTCCTCAAATAACTGATAAAAATCGGCATGTATAATGCGATCTGTTACTGGGTGAAATTGAATCTCTTTTAAGATTGTCTGTATTGTTTGTCCATCAACACTAATAGTAGCGGTATAAACATTGGGAGTGTATACCAATTTTGTAAATGCTAATTCTGCTGCTGAAAAATGCACTAGTTTATCTCCCCCGTATATAACGCAAGGAACCATACCAGCATTACGTAAGGCTTTTGTTGCTACTTTGCCCACGCTTTCTCTTTTTGATCCTTTAATTGTAATTGATTTCATTACTTTTTTTATTATTTTGTTTACATTAAAAATTGTCCACTAATTGAGGTGTTATCTTGAACTTTGCCCATAACATCAGCAAATAATGGCGCGCAAGATACAACTTTTATTTTAGAAGTTTGTTTCTTTAAGGGAATAGTATCTGAAACAATAAGCTCTGTTAACCCGGAGTTTTCTATTTTTTCATAGGCATCTCCAGAAAGTATCGGATGCGTACAAATGGCACGAACACTAATGGCTCCTCTTTCCATCATTAAGTTTGCAGCATGTGCTAAAGTTCCGCCAGTATCTATCATATCATCTACTAAAATAACGTTCTTTCCTTTTACGTCTCCAATAAGCTCCATACTAGAAATTTCATTGGCTTTTTTACGTTGCTTGTAACAAATTACCACATCGCAATGTAGGTGTTTAGAATACGCATATGCTCTTTTAGAACCTCCCATATCTGGAGAGGCGATGGTTAAGTTGTCTAATTTTAGACCCTTAATATACGGCATAAAAATAGTTGATGCATATAAATGATCTACTGGCTTTTCAAAAAACCCTTGAATTTGATCTGCATGCAAATCCATAGTAACAATTCTAGTTGCTCCTGCAGATTGCAATAAATTTGCTACTAATTTTGCACCAATTGCAACCCTTGGTTGATCTTTTCTATCTTGTCTTGCCCAACCAAAATAGGGCATAACTGCTGTAATGTGTCTTGCTGAAGCTCTTTTAGCCGCATCTAACATTAAGAGCATTTCCATTAAATTGTCTGCATTTGGAAATGTAGAGCCAATAATAAAAACACGCCTTCCTCTTACAGATTCTTGAAAAGCGGGTTGAAACTCTCCATCACTAAAGTATGTTGTTTTTACTTTTCCTAAAGTGGTCTTGTACTCTTTAGCAATACTTTCTGCCAAAACAGAACTTTGTCTGCAGGCAAAAAGTTTTGGTGTTAATTGATTTGTAGGCATTTAGTTGTTGTTTAAGTGCGGTTATTGTGTGCAAACAAAAGTAAAAATATTTATCGAGTTTGGAATAAATTTATTGAGTTTAAAATAAAATAATTTTATACATTTGCAAAGCTTTTAAATAAAGGCTCAAGTGGCGGAATTGGTAGACGCGCTGGATTCAAAATCCAGTTTTTTCGGAAGTGCGGGTTCGATTCCCGCCTTGAGTACAAATTAAAACCTCATCATATTGATTTTAAATAGGTTGGGGTTTTTTAGCGTCTTGATTTGTACGATTATTGTACGATTGACTTATTTTAGTCTTATTTCTATAATAATTTTAGTAAAAAAATAAAGTTGTTTTTAAGGCTTCATTTCGTGCATTTGGTACATTATCTGAATCAAATAAAATCATTATTGATTATTCAGAATTAAAAAAGATTATTATTAATTTGATTGCTATTAACTTGAAAAAACTTGATTAATCAAGTAATGAAACTAATTTGAATTCATTGAAGACCGCTACTACTCAATGGAATTATTCATTCTACGTCAAATACTTACATCATAATTGTAGGCTTAATCAGGCATAAAAAAACCCTCACATTTCTGAAAGGGCTTCTTAAATTATTTTAAATCTGTCTTAATTCTTTATAAACTTTCTATTGGTTTGCCCCACACCATCTGATATTCTAATCACATACCCTTTC
>Ga0209192_10000597_pt1 | contig 34195 bp, 13 predicted proteins | sample ArcticOcean_MG_C_11_FD_187433 | JGI IMG/M metagenome (GOLD analysis project Ga0209192, IMG submission 187433) | Marine microbial communities from western Arctic Ocean - ArcticOcean_MG_CB2_154 (SPAdes) (version 2) | ecosystem: Environmental > Aquatic > Marine > Oceanic | place: Arctic Ocean... | reverse complement strand
ATTGATCCAACTACAGGTTCTGTAAGTTATGTAGATCCAGGAGCAAGCAATCCTAATCAGTATAATACCATGATGGGCTTTAATAAATACGGTCAATCAGCACCAACTAACACATTGGCACCAACTAAAACACCGGTAAAAACTAATACACCTTCTAAAGCCATGATACCTCCAACAACACAGGGTATGTTTAATATGGGAACTTCGCGTAGTGATTTAAATTCTGGTTACTATAAAGTAGGAGGTAGTACTTTAACTGAAAAACAAGGAGGAGGACCTACAAGTATAGGTTTAGGGGGTTTATTAGCTAATACCGAATGGACTAATGGAGTATCACATTTACTTGATGTTTTAAGTATACCTAGTTCATTAGTTGCTGAAGCAACAGAATATTTTGATAATAGAGGGGATGGTGAATTTAACATTACTGATGCTATGCCAGGATTTAGCGGTGATTTTTCTTTTACAAATATGAATGATACACCTATTAAAACAGTCTCTAGCACAACTGATGTTGAAGGTAAGCCGCTTGTAGAAAATTTTTGGGGAGCCTTAGCATTAGATATGCTTTCTGATCCAACAACATACCTTGGTGCAGGAGTAATTAAAAATCTTGTAAAAAAAGGTGTAACAAAAACCGCACCTCTAGCTAAAAATATTATACAAAAACTTAAACCAAATGCTATAACTAAAAATAAAAGTTTTAAAGATATAGCTATAGATTTACAAAATAAAATACCCCTTGAAGATCGGATGGCAGATATTCCATTTACACCTTTTCCACCAGTAGATGATACACGTAAACTTCAATACATTGAAGATATATCTGATTCAGAATTTAATGAAGTTTTTAAAAAAAATGGTGCTATTGCATTACAAGCTGATAAAGAATTAGATATTATAAGAGAAGCAGTAGAAAACGGTGAAGAAATAACTCCTGGTTTAAGAGAAACTTGGGAACAATTAATAATGAAAAGAGATTATTATCGTGATTCAATGGATGTACCAGATAGGATAAGATATGGTAATAATCCTTATACAAATATAAATAGGTTTGAAATTGATGATGCAATAAACTCAAGTATAGATAGACCATTTGCAACTATAGGTAAATATGTTGATGAAGGTGACATTACAAATTTAAATTATACAATGGATTATTTAAATAATATGTATAGACAAACAAATGCACCATTTCCTTTAAATAATTCTAAGACAGGTTTTAAGTACCTTTATAATAATGCTGAAGAAACTGAAAAAGGTGTTAGAAAGGAATTGAATGATTATTTGTCAAGTCAACTTTATAGTTCATTTGATTGGAATTCAAAAATAGATTACGGAGATATATTAAAGTATATGAACCGTGATGGTGGTGAAACATTACCAAAAGCACAGGCAGGTACATTTAATTTTCCAAATAACATGATTAGTAACTTAAATAATTATATAGCAAATTATAATAATGGTTCTTTTGGTAATATACCACAAACATTTGGCGATGAAGAATCTGGTTCTAATATTGGATTTGGTAATTCTGGATCTAATAATAATTTTCTTAATAATACTGGACTTGCTTTTAATAACAACACTACTAAAACAAATCCATCATTTCAAGATCCATCAGTAACAAGAACAAATAAATTTGAAGGTGGTTTAAATAGAATACTTGATAGCTCAGGAATGAAAGGCTACACTGATGGATCAGAATTTGCTGTTCAAGGTTCTAGAGTAGTTAATAATTTATTTAAAGATATAGCTGTTAATGATGCACAAGTACAAAATCATCTTGGAACCGGAGCTGATTATCAATATGCTACATTAGAAGACTCAATGGATAAAAGAGGTAGATGGTTTAATGGAACTTTTGGTAGTGAAGGACAAAGAACTGTTGCAGGTGCAGGTACTGCAAAAGAAGGCGGTGAAGTAGTGAACGTTGATTCAACATTATTAGCAAAATTAATTGCAGCAGGAGCTGATATTGAAATACTATAATTATGGCAAAAATTAAAATAAATAAATTACCTAAAGGTTATAAATTAGAAAAAGGTAAAATTGTTGAAGACCGTGTAATGAAAGACGGTGGGATGCTTAACACCGGTGATCAAGCTGATTATGGGTTAGTAACAACTCCACAAGAGTATTATAGTAATACTAACTTTAATAATACTGATGATAAGTCAGTACGTTATAGTTTATCTAGTGTTCCTAGAGATAGGGCTAATATAGAAGCAGAAGGTGGAGAAACTGTATTAACAGATTTAACAAATGATGGTCAATTTGGTTTGTATAATATAACAGGTCCAAGACATAGTTCAGGAGGTGTTCCAATGTTTTTGCCAGAACAATCATTTATATATTCTGATACAGCAAAAATGAAATTTACAAAAGATGAGTTAGCAGAATTTGGCATTAACACAAAAAAGAAAATGACACCTGCAAAACTATCTAAAAAATATCAACTTAATGATTACTATGGACATTTAGAATCACCATATGCAGATAAAATACAAGCTGTTACATCTGAGCTTATGCTTAAAAAAAATATGATGAATTTATCTAAAGTGGCATTTGTTCAAGAATCTAAAAAGAAATTTGAAGATGGAGTCCCTTTAGCGGCTCATCCATATTTAGTACAACAAGGAATTGATCCTATAGAATTTACATCAAAAATGGAAGCAATAACTAGAGAAGAAGCAGAAATGAGAATGATGGCATCATTGCCACCTGAGCAACAACAACAAATGATGATGCTTCAACAAATGATGGCACAAATAGATCAGCAAGGTGCACAAGGACAACAACCTATGCAACAACCTATGCAACAAGGTATGCAACAACCTATGCAGCAAGGTATGCAGCAAGGTATGATGATGCAAGAACAACCAATGGCAAGATATGGAACAGAAGTACTTCAAAAAGCTCAAGTTGGTACAGAAAAAAAACCTAATATTGCATATGATCAAAGCATGCAAGACCGCTATACTAATGATTGGGGTATAAGTTTTAATGATGTAGGAATAGGTTCAACAACTTATGATGATACACAACCTTATAATGAAAGTGGTTTATTTGCTGATGCTGCTTCTAATATAGAAGGTTTTATAGAAGCATATGGTGACATATATCCTGATATTGAAGTTTTAATAGAATCATTACCTAAGTACGGTAAAAGCAAAAATCCAGAAGTTTTAAAATTTCAAGAATGGTTTAATGACACACATATACCTCAACAAGTAGCTGCTATGAAAATAGAGCGTGAACGTGTAGGAAAAACATTTACTGATGAAGATGAAGCTAAAGCAATAAAACAATTGCAAAAAGATTACGCTCCTAAAAAAGATGGTTTTATGGGTGTAGAAACTTCTTCAAGAAGACCTTTTACATTTACTGAAGAAGGTATTGTAACTGAAGAAAAAAATAATACTGGTAAAAAAGTTAATGAAGTTATACCACAAGTAATACCACAAGAATATACACCACCTAGAGCAGAATGGTGGAAACAAGATCAAAATAATTTAACTGCTCTTGGTTTAATAGATGATAATTTGTATTTACCTTTTCAACCAGATATAGAAAGAAGTTCTTTTTCTCCTAGTTTTGATGATTGGAGAGGTGCTGTTAATGCAAACAATGCTGATGTTGGTGCAATAGCTCAAGCATTAGGAGCATCAGGAGGACCCCAAGCTGTTGCTAATTCTGATTTAGCTGGTCAAGTTATGAAAGCAAATGCAAGAGCAATTGGCACAACAAATTCTAAAAACGTTGCAATTGATAATAGAGCTAAAGCTATGAATGCACAAATGGATGCTCAGTTTAATCAATTAGAGGGCAACAGAAAAGTTAAACTATATGATGATACTCAAAAAGTTTTACAAGCAAATGACAATTTTAAGAATTGGAGAATAGCTCAACAAGCAGCATTGCAAAATGCAGCTTTAACTAATAGAGCAAATACATTTAATTTAAACACTACCTATGATAACTATGCTGTTGATCCTAGAACCGGAGGTATGGTTGGTATGACTAACTCTAGAGGGTTAGAAAGAACAGGGAGTGTAGCGGATAGAGAAGCTAGAAAACAACAATATTTTAATGACATGGCTGAATTAGATAGAGAATTAGGAAAAGAAGCTAGTGATGCACAAATTAAAGGTTATTTAGAAATGGTTGGTGGTATGCCACCTAGAGATCAAACTAATTATCAACAAGAAGCACGTCAAAGTGGTTTTGGTAGTTATCCCAGTGCAGCATCAGGAAAAGAAATTAAAAGAATGGCAGTACCATTCTACACAGGTAAGATGGGTAAATAGCATTAAACCTTAAAGGTTTTAATATTTACTCTCTTAAACTTAATAAATTTTAGTAATTTTATAATATGGCAACATACGTACCAGGATCAGAACAATACTTACCAGATATTAAACCATTTACTCCAGACTATAAATTTTTGTCTGCAGTACTTGATACAAGACAAGATAAGTACAATGTTAATTGGCAAGCAACAAATGACGTTTATAATAAAGTAGTATATGCTGATCTAATGAGAAGTGATACTACAGATAAACGTGAACAATATGTAAACAACCTTGCACCTTCTTTAGAAAAAATTGCAGGTATGGATTTATCATTAGCACAAAATGCACAATCAGCTAAAGCTGTTTTTGCACCATTTTTTGAAGACAAGTTAATTGTTAAAGATATGGTTAAAACTGCTAATTATAAAAAACAAATGTCTTATGCTGCACGTTTAGAAAGATCACCTGATTTAGATCAACAAGATATGTGGTGGGCAGATGGTGTTAAAGAACTGCAATATAGAATGCAAGATTTTGTTGACATGAGCCCTGAAGAAGCTTTAGATGCAAGATTGTATACTTATACTCCAGATGCTGATTTAGGTAAAATGGCACAAAAAATGCTTGGTGAAATGGATCCCCCATTAAAAATGGAATATGACCATTACGCTGTAAACAAAGATGGTTCAGTAAATGGTGACATAATAATTACAACTACCAATGGTGAAGCTATAGTAGGTCCTGCATTAGCAATTATACAAGAAAGATTGGCTGATTTACCAAGAGTTCAAAATGCATATAGAACACAAGCATATGTTACAAGTAGAGATTTTGCTGCAAATGGTATAAAAGAAGGTGCTTTTTCAACAGTAAAAGAAGGTCAATTAGCATGGGCTACAAGAACTATAGATAATATTCAATTTAATAATGATATAGAAATTGAATCTGGTACTACAGAGTTAGCTGAAAGAAAACAATCAACTGTAAGTTGGGATAGTTATAAGCAATCATCCGGTGTAATTCCTGGATCTGATGAAGAAAAATTAATGCAACAAGCTCAAAGTGATTTTGATGCGGTTAGTGCAGTCTTAAAAAATAAATTTAAGATTAGAGATATAGCAAATCATAATTCACCCGATTTAGAAAGCACTTTAAATAAAGCATATTCCATGTTGCAATTTACTAATATGCGTACTGACATGATAAAAGCTGCTCAAGCTTATAGCATGAGAGATGTAAAATCAGTAATAAGGGAAACAGATGCTGCTAAAGATGCAAGAAAGTATCAATACAGTCTTATGCTTGAAGAAGTTAGAAATAGAAATAAAAGACAACTAAAAATAGATGAATTAAATGGTACTTTAATTAATGATCCTATATTAAATGCAATGGGAGACCCTACTGTAAATTATACAGACCCAGGCGCAGTAGTTTTTGATTTAGATGGTGAAGAGGATATATATGGAGTAAGTACAAATCAATCATTTGAACAAGTAAATAAAGATAGAGAAAAACAAATTGAAAGTATTATTGCATATCATCAATCATTTTATTCTACTGCTGGTAAAGATGCAGGTACAATGCCTATAGATGTAATAAATAAAGAAGGTGAAAAAGTGGTGGAAAATATGACAGCACAAGAACTTAGAAATTATTTATCTATACAAGATACTGCTAAAGATGGTACAAATTTAGGTTATAGAAATGTAGAAGCTATAGATCAATTGTATAATGAATTTTTACCTTTAGTAAATGATAAAGAAACTACAACAAAGCTTTATCCACTTTTTGTAAATGATGGAAATTCATATGTCAATTTAAAAAACATGTTTAATGACACAGACAAATTAGTTCGTTCAACTAAACTTGCACAAATAACAGCTAGAGATATACAAAAAAATGCATATGATGATTCAACTGATTTATTAAAAGGAAGTAGTAGAAATGTTAGAGGTTTGTTAGAAGCTGGTTTACCTAATTTATGGTATAAAGATGAAGTAACTGGTCTAAATAAAATGTATTCTAAAGATGAATATATAAATCAAGTTCTTTCTTTAGCAGAACAAGGAGCAGTTGTAAATTTTGATAGAGACGGTTTAGATGAAGGTGATCTTAATGATGATTATATAATACATTTATATGATAAAGGAACTACTACTACTGAGTCTATGTCTTGGGATACTAAAGACATGAGATATAATCCAGATGGGTCTCCAGAAATGGGAGTAGATAGAGTAGCTGTTATAGATGATGCAGAGTATGCATGGGATAAGTTACATTTATCTATGAATGAGGCATTAAAAGGAAAAAATCCTGAAATAGAAACGGCAACATTTAATAGTATTTATCAAAACCGTGACAATACAACAGCTTCAATATCAAATTATGGAGTTCAAGAAGCTTTTATAGATGCTGAAGTAAATAATTCTAAAACAGATATTCTATATGCTACATTTTTAAATCAAAAAAATGCTTTAGAGGCTAAAGGTACATCACCTATATTTTATATAACAGATATAGAAGAAGCACAAACAGAAGGTATTATTGCTAAACAAGTAGATGATGGATTTAATGCAAATTTTTTAAGTTATAGAACTAATAGTGGTACACCAAGTAATCCAGCTGCAACACCAAGAGGTAGAATTGTTTATGGCGCTGTATATGGAGATCTTGGAGAAAAACTTGGCTATCCTGCAGCGTTTTATACTTTTTATCCTAATGAACAAATGATGGCAGCTCAAGTTAAAGGTGGTGGAGGTGACAATCAATTTGCAGGTTTAAATTTACAACAAAGAAACGATATTAAAAAAAATGGTATTACAATGGTATTTCCGCAAAGTGAAGACATAAGTCAAGGATCACTTAAAAATCAAGCCGGTAATGTATCTATAATTGCTTCAACAATAAATTCTTTTGGTGGCTATTGGCATCAAACTGTAGAAGTTGAAAAGGGTGTAAAAGGTGGACAATATTCTTGGCAAAAATTAGACTCAAATAATTATGTTTTAAATTATGAATTAGAAACATATATTCCTTCTAAGAATGGTGTTGGAGGAAATTACATACCGGATGGAAATATATCTCAGAAAGTAAATATAAATCCATCAGGATCAATATATGGTGGAACAATGAGCATACTTGAAATACAAGATAATGCTATAAGAAGACTTTTAATTCAGCGAGGAAATCAAAATAAAGATGCCTTTCTTAAAGATAAAGCAATGTTTAATAGTACAAATTAAATAATAAAATCAATAAACTTTTACCATAAATGGAAAATAAATTTGACAAAACAAGTTTAGATCAAGCAATTGAAAGTAATCAAAGCACAGCTCCTTCTATTGATATAATGCAATCTTATGCACCTGTTGAAGAACTATTTAATACTCCTGAGTATGATGCATATATAGATAATGCAGATATGTCTGGATTACAAAAACTTGAAGAAGGATCTAAAGCTATAGAAAGTTATGGTATATCTGCTTTAGCAAATTTAAATAAATCAAGACCAACATTAGCTACAGGAACATTTGATCCTGTATTACAACAAAATCCACCTAATCCAGATGAACCGGGTGGATTGCAAAGAATGATAAAACTTGAACTTGATGGCAATCAAAACATAGAAAACTCAGGTCTTCCAGAAGGTTCAATTAGTTTTAATGCACCTCAAGTTTCAGGTATTGCTCAATCTAATTTTATGCATTACTATAATCATCCTGATTTTAAAAATTTAGGGTTTTCTCCTTATGCAAACAATGAAGCATATTATAATGCAAATTCTACAGTATGGGATGACACGTCTAGAGGTTTAGGTGCATTTGCAAGCTTAGTAGGTATAGGGTTTAAAAGTGCTTATAGAAATCTTAGTGATCCTTTTGGTCCCGATCTTAAATCAGCAGCAGAATTTGAAGAAGCAATGGCAATTGGTACTTCTACAAGAGGTGGCGCATTAGCTTGGACAAATAATTTATTATTAAATTCAGGATATACATTTGGTATTATAGGAAGTATAGCCTTAGAAGAAGTTATATTAGCTGGTGCCACTGCTTTAAGTGGTGGAGCATTAGGTGGTTTAGCTACTCTTAAAACAGGTATGAATATTGCAAAACTTGGTAAAACTATTTTAAATAGTTTTGGGATAACAAGAATGGCAGGAGCTACTAGAAATTTATTAAGAGCAACAAACAACGTTGATACTGCAAAAGATTTGTATAATGGGTTTAGTTCAGGAGCTAAATTTGTAGGTAAAATATTAGCTCCTGAAACAGTTGCAGCAATAAGATCTTTTAAGACTACTAAAAATGGTGCTCAAAATATAGGCAATTTAGCCAAGATGAGTAAAACATTTGGAGGGTTTTATAAAGATCTTAGATCAGTAAATTTTGCTTTAGCTGAAGGAAGCCTTGAAGCTGGTATGGTTTATAATCAAAGAATTAGTGAAAACCTTGCAATGCAGTCTCAAGAAAATTTTGGTAGAAAAATTACTTCTGATCAAATGACAGGTATAGAAGAAAATGCTAGCAGAGCATCTATGGCTACCTTAATGGCAAACGCACCTTTAATTTTTTTAAGTAATCAATTAGTATTAGGAAATGCATTTGGAGGTTTTAGTAAGTCATTTGCTAGAATGGCAAACAATAAAGTTACTGGTATAGGTAGAAGAATAATACAAAAAGGTAAAGGTATTGGTAAAGATGGTAAAAAGATTTTAGCTAAATTTGATGGTGATGGTAATTTAATTGAAGGTGTATTTCAAGATGCGGGTATAGGTTTTAAAGGATTGATTAATAGATTAACTACTGCAGGTATAAAAGGTAATACTAGAAAATTAGCAGGAGCAAGTTTAAGATATTTTTCTGCAAACTTAGCAGAAGGGTTTCAAGAAATAGGTCAAGAAGCTATATCAGCTGGAACCAATAATTATTACAGAAATGTTTTTGCAGATCCTATGGCAGGGGGTTATGATTTATATAAAGAATCTGTAAACTCTGCAGTAAGTGAACAGTTTAGTGCACAAGGATTTGATGTATTTATGTCAGGTTTCTTAATGGGGGGTGTTGTATCTGGTCCACAAAAATTATTTTTTCAAGGTATACCATCTGTATATAGAGCCGCTAAAGGTAAATATGGAAGTGCAGAAGCAAAAGCTGCCTATGCACAACAAAATGAAGCTCAAGAAGAATGGGTTAAAGCTGTTGTTACATCATATAATAAAGCATGGAATATGCAAGCAGAAAATCCAAGACAATTATGGGATACTGCTAAATTAAATTTTTTAATTCAAAAACAAGTTGCAGGTGAAATGACAGAGTCTGCATATAAAAATGATCAGTTTGGTTTTATAGATGCAAAAGATTTTGCAAAGTTTCAACAAATATATACTGTTTTAAGCACGGGAGGCGCTCAAATTTTTGAGAATCAATTAAGAGATTATGCAAAGCTTAGTGATGAAGAATTGATAGATGCTGAATTTGCAAGTGAAAAAGAAGTTAAAAGCGGAAAAGCAAGAGAACGTTTTCAAAGTATGATTAATCAGATACAAAAAACTGAAAATGATTACAATGACAGAAAAGATGACTTTCCTAATCCTTATAACAAAGAAGCATTTAAAAAAGGAACAAGAGAGTATCAGCAGGAGGCAATTAAAGAAGCGTCTTGGGCACATGCAAATTATTTGTATATGTTTACTAAGGATGGTTTTAATAGAGCCTTAGAACGATCAAATAGTATATTTGAAACTTTAGCTTCTGATCCTTTATTTGAAAAAATGGCAGCTAGTGACATTACTGTTTTATTAGATAATGATAGTATAGATGAAGAAATAGGAAATTTACAAGCAGAATTGTCTGTATTAACCAATGATACAGTAGCAAATAAAAAACTTGTAAAAGATAAAACAGATAAAAAAGAAAGACTTGAAGCTTTAAGTGTTATATTAAATGATCCTAAAAATTTAAATAAAGATGGTTCATTTAATAAATCAAAAGTATCTAACAAATTACTTCCTGAGTTTGAAAAATATGTAAAGTATTTGGCAAACAGCAATGGTACATTTGCTAATAAAGAAGCAATAAAAGAAACTTTAAAAAAGATGGTGGATTATAAAGCTCTAAAAGGAAGAGCTAAAGTATATGATAAAACTATAGAATATTTAAGTAACCCGGAACGTTTTAATGAAATTGTTGAAAGACAAAACCAAGTATTTACTAATGCTTTTGAAACTATGGCAGATGACTTTAAAAAGGTTATTGAAGAGTATGCTGAAGTTAATAAAAAAAATGAATTATTAAATCAAATAGCAAACTTAAATAGTGGAGATGTTGTTATTCCTCCTGAGAATGCTAAAGCATTTTTAGCTACTGGATCTACTCTTTTTTTAAATGAATTTTATAATTCTAATGGTCAAATAACAGAAAGGGTTAACCCGCTTTTATATGCAGAACTGCAAGGTTTACTAGAAGTATATAATGAAACTACAAAAAAAGAAGCAGAAAAAACACAACAAGAAAATATAACTAAAGCAGAAGCTGAACTAGAAAAAGCTAACAGAGATGAAGTTAATGCTGCGTTAGAAGAGCTTGGCATTACTGAAGATATTACACCGTCTAGTTCTAAAAAATATAAATCTTTACTTTTAGATTTATATAAAAAATATCAAGCTCAACAACTTAATAAAAAAACATTGGCTTATGCAGAATGGGTTAATACTGCTTCTGCTAAAAATTTTAGAAATGCTTTTAATGCATTAAGAAGCATATGGATTGCAAATGATTTAACAATAAACCCTAACAATTCACTTACTGAAGAGCAAAAGCTAGATGATAACAGGTTTATTAGTTGGTTATTATCTGATGAAGGTTTACAAAATAATTTAGTAGCTGATGTATTAAAAAAATTAGAAATACCTTTATCTGATATAACGGGTCAAACATCTGCAATGGAAGCAGAAGGTGAAAGTTTTCAAGGTAGTAATACTAAAAATGTATTTCAACCTGGTATAAACTATTCTATAATAAGAGAAGTTACATACCCTGAAGGAGTTTCTGATGGAGTAGAAACTTACACTATTATAGATTCAAAAACAAAAGAAGAAGTACCGTTAGAAATACTAGAACAATACGGAGAAACCATGGGTCTTTTTACTGATTCAGATTCTGCTATAAAAGTATTAAACAAGTTAGAAGAAGATTTTGGTAATGCCGGAGAGTTTTTATTTGATGGTGAAGTATTAAATACAGGAGGTCTTGTATATAAAAAAGACAAAGACGGTAATCTTATTGAATACAAGATTTTAAGTAAACCAAATAAAATTTTATCAGGTAGGGATTTAACTTTAATACCAAATGATAAAAGTGATTTATCATTTAAAGACAAAAAAGAATTTTTAGTATATGTAAAGCCAGGTCAATTTAAAGGGTTTTATAATTTAGAAAAGATAGATATGGAAATTCTTGCGGATGATGTATCTAGATTAGATATATCTGAACCAGTTTTACCTTATCCATATAGAAATAAAAATGATAAGGGTCAAAATGATGATTCAATTGAAACATATCAGCAAGCTCAAGATAGATATAAAACAATTATATCTGCATTAACTCAAGAAGAGATTAAAGAACTTCAATTAATTATTTCATTAAACCCTGATGCTGGTAAATCAAATGGTTTATATAAATATCCTGGATCACAACCTAATAAGTATATTCAACAAGTACAATCAAAATATAATATTGGTTTAGTAGCAGGTAATGCTAAAGTTCAAAATAAAATAAACTTAGCATTAGAAATTGCAGGAATAAATAAAAGTAATGATCCTGATGGTATATTTGCTTTTATTGGTGTGCAAAATTTTAAATTTGAAGTAGATGGTAATAGTATAAACCCTAGTAATTTTACTTTAGATCAAGCTAATAATTTAATTAGGTTACCGGAGTACTTAAAAAATCAATTAACACTTGAGCAAGCTTTAGCAATAATAAAGCACAATTTTGCCATCAATCAAGTTTTAACAAATGAAATTAATGCTGCAATTAATAAAAATGTTATACCAACTACAAAAAGGTTTCAAGATAGTGATGTTATTTTAAAGGAAGAAACATTTACTGTAACCGATGAGGAAGGTGGTAGAGTAGTGACAACAGTACGTACAAATTTAGATGGTTCACTTAGAAAAGCAGAAACAGAAAGTTTTGATGCAGATGGAAATAGTTTAGGCAAAGGAAGAGATATAAGTCTTGCTGACAATAATAAAGTTGTTGAAAATGGATTAACCGCAGAGCAGTTACTAACAGATAGATTAGTTGAGGGTGAGGTTATTGAAAAAACATCAGAGAAAAGTGGTAATGAAATAAACAATCCTAAAAAGACAGCGCAATTAACAACTGACCAAAGACAAAAGTTAGGTTTACCTGTTACATCAGATGTCTTAAAAGTGTTATTAAGTAGTTTTTCTAATGATATTTCTTTAAATCTACAATTAGGTGTAACAAATTATGACAATAGTTCTTTAAGAAGTTTAAATGATTTAGATTATAACCGTGTTGATGAAGCTGGGAATTATTTAATATATAAACTTGAAAGCGGATTAGAAGGTCAACCAAGAACTATTACAGCTGTTACTAATTTAGAAGGTAAAGAAAGGATTGCATTAACTAAAAAAATAAAAGAAGCTTTAACAAAACAAGGTATATACGATGATTTGCAGAATGGTTCAGATGCATATATAGCTGTTGTTTTACTACCTAATGGCACATATAACTATGTAAATTTATCAGCTACACCTTTAGATTTTAATGAGCTAATGGTAAAAACTATATCTCAAGCTCAAGCTGTTATTGCTCAACTACCTGCAGGAAAAGACACACGTCTTCCTGTAGGATCTAAAGAATTACAAGACTTACGTAAATGGAGCTCAGAAAATACATCTAATCAACAACTATTTATTAAAAATAATAAAGGTGTAAACATTTCTTTACAAATAAGTCCTTGGGGTAAAATAGAATTACAAGTAAAGTTAAATGGAAAAAAACTACAAACAATTAGGTTAGATAAAAAAACAATATTAGATACAAAACTGGAAAACCCAGAAAAAATTCAAATGTTGCTGGATAAATTTAATGAAGATCAAGTTCTTGAAAATCAAAAAATTTCTTTAAAACCAATTCAGTTTACTCAATCATTTCCTAGAGACGCATCTATAGCACAACTATTATCTTTAACATCAACAAACGTAATAAAGTCTGTTACTAGCCCTTCAAGAATGCAGTTGTTTGCAGATCCTAGCATTACACAAGCTGCTGAAAATTTATCACAAAATACTTCTGGTGTATTTGTACAAACAGAACCTTTTTCAGATGCAGAAGGAAATGCAATACCTGTAGGGCCTGAATTAACAACAGCGAGTACAAAATCTGAAGATATAATTACAGCAGAAAATGCTGATGATAGTATATTAGATTTAAGTGATGCAGAATTTGAAGCTATGGCAGAGCTTAAATTTACAACATTACCTAAAGAACAACTTGATCATATAGTTAATAAAATAGTAAGAGACGGGAACACAAGTGCGTTAACCCCTAGAGAGTTAATAATTCAAGAAGTTTTAAGTTCTACAATAGCAACGTTAGTTGTTTTAGAGGGCGGTGTAGAAACAGTAAATCAAGCCACTAAAGTAATTAACTCTCCTTTAGTTGATATAAAAGCTAAAATAAAATTACTTAAAGCAGAATTACAAAAAGGAAAAACTAGAAAAGAACAATCTAAAGCTCTTAGAGAAAGTAAAGAATACCAATCATTGTTAGCTAAAAAAGCTGAAATAATGAGTACTGCTAATAAAGTAATGGCACCTATGTCTATAACTGATGTAGAAGATATTAATACTTTTTTAGCATGGGCTAATAAAAATTTACCTGACTTTATAAGTATAGAAGACATTGCTACATTAGGAGACAATTTAAAAGCAGGTGGAGAAAGAGTAGGTGCATTTGTTTTAAATTTAAATGATATTGCTGGAGGTAAAACAATTAATGGTACACTATACACAGGTGCAAACTCACCTTTTAGATATCATGAAGCTTTTCATGGTGTGTTTAGAATGTTATTAACTGATGCAGAAATAAATAAATATTTAAGTATTGCTAAAAAAGAAGTTAAAGCAAAATTAAGATTAGAGGGTAAAAGTCTAAAGCAAGAGTTAGAAATGTTTAGAAGATCAGCTAACACATATTCTGATATGAGTGATGCTAGATTAGAACAAGAATACTATGAAGAATATTTAGCAGATCAATTTGAAATATTTAAAACAAGTCCAAAAAGCGCTAAAACATCTTCAGAAGTTAAATCATTGTTTACTAGAATTTTAGAATGGATAGAGTCTGTTTTTAAATCTTATAATAAAAATGATTTAAATACTTTATTTGAAAATATAGATGCAGGTAAATACAACTCTTCTACTATAGCTTTTAATCAATTTACAAATCAAGCCGGTATAACATTAGAAGCTAATGCTTTAATGCCATATGAAGAAGTAGAAGAAGAAACAACAATAACAGAACCTAATGGAAATACAAAACAAGTTATTAGACAAGGGTTTCTATATGTAGATAACGATGTTGCAGCACCTTTAATTAGAAGTATAGCTGGAATGTATTTAACTAGAGCTTCTAAAAATTCAGATCCAAATATAAAAAAATCTGAAATCCTTAACGAAGTTATGGATGATTTTTATGTTTTATATAATTCTGCAAGTCCGCAATATGCTAATAGACCTGAAAGAGAAATAGAATTATTAGATCAAGTAAGTATTGCGCTTGATGAATTTCCAGATACAATTAAAAATCAAGTTTATAGTTTTTTAAATGTAATAGACAACCAAGCAACAGAGGAAGAATATAGTCAAGAAACAATGGAAGATTCTATTGGTTTAAGAGGGATAGATGAATGGGGTAAAGATGCATCTATGATAGGTGGTATCCAATCAACTCCAAAAATGATTAGATCTTATATAGCAACTACAACAAAACAAGCAACGGATTACTTTGGAAACGCTGAATTAACAGCAGGAGAGCCAATAATAGTACCTGTAGATTATATAGATGTATATAATGGTCTTCTTAAATCTGTAAAAAATATAGATAACCCAAGAATAATGTTACAAAACATGTACTTTTTTGGGCAAGAAAATTTAGAAACTGGCGCTGTAGTTACTAAGTTGCTTAATTCAATAGGTGTTAGTGAACAATCTTTATTGGAAAACACACCTTTACCACTTGTAATAAAAAACCCTCAGTTGTTTCAAGCTTTTACAAAAGCATTTGAAAACTTTAAGGTTGATTATTTATTTACTCAACGTGATAATGCTGGTAACATATTAATGTATTCAGCTGCACAAAGAGATGATATAAATTCTCAGATTGATAGTTGGTCACAAGCATGGACACAAGTAGAAAAAGTACTCAAGTCTAATGCAGCTGTTAAAGAAAAAACAGTTGATTTCTTAGACTATATGCAAAGTATGTTGGGATCAAATAAAAAAATTACAAATAAAGGTTTAGCTGAAGTATCTGCAGAATTTCAAAAAGATTTTTCAGATTTAGTGGGTATTAAATTAAGTAGACAATTTATTTCATACAGTATACTTTTTGGTAAACCTGATACTGTTTTAACAGTTAAACAAAGAGCTTTACTTAGTTCTAATAAAACAGAATCTCCTTTACTAAAAGAATCTGTTACAGAAATGTTTTTAGCAATTCAAAGAGGTAGTGATATATATAGTGATGGTAAGTTTGGTTTAATTTCTAGGTTAAGAAAAATAGCTCAAAAAAATGCACCATTTGATGAAACAGTTGGTGTATCAGTATTTAGAAATGCTGAAGGCAAGCTGGTTTATGCACATCAAAAACCAACATTCCATTTAAAAGCTATAGAAAGATTAAATGATGTAGAAGAATTAAATAGATTAAAAACTGAAAATCCGTATTTAGAAAAAAACTATCTTTTAAATAATGAAGCATTTATTAAATTAAGTTCTGAGAATAGACAAAAAATATTAAGGTTTGCTGGAACTGCAGTGGGACAATTAAACCAATCAGAAGAAGAAATAAATGCATCAATTTCAGGTTTAATTAAAAGAGAAACGTATGGTAATTTTACACCACAAGAATTTGCACTAACATTAGTAAACTCTTACACTGCTTTAGTAAATACTAAATCTGGAAAGTTAGATTCTTTTGTTGAATACATAAATCAATTTGATGAAAAAGTTAAGGTTGCTCTTGCTCCTTCTTTACTTAGAGTATTAGAATCATCTAATACAGGAGATATGTCATACATGCCTGTGTTACGTGCAGTGGAAACTAAAAATGGTGTAACTAATATAACAGATGCTACATTAAATATATTTGTAGATTCTATTGAAACAGAATTTGATCGTATAGTAAGAGAAAGAAACACAGAAGGAAGAAGAACAGCCAGAAGTGTAATAGGATATAATATAGAAGGTACAGATGAAAAAGGAAATGCCCTACCAGCTAGAGCATTTAAACTTCATAACTCAGCAACACTATTAATTGATACAGTTAAAACACAATTAGAAGAAATTGCAAATAGAGGTAATGTTACTTTAGACCAAGCTCTTGATGAAATTAATATGACTAGAACTGATCTTAAATTAGATCTTAATAGTTTATTAGAAAGTCAGTTTGATCAATTTAAACAAGAGTTGGTAAATTTAAATATATCAGAAGAACTTAGCAACAGTATAAAAAATGGTTTAGATGTTGCAAATAATTTTGCTGAGGCGGCAGAATTATTAAACTTAATTGATAACGCAGATCATAATTTAAAACAAATATTTTTTAATGATTGGGTTAATACAAAATCATTAAATGAAGTGTTATTGGGTGATCAAGCAGTAACATTAAAAAATGGTGTTGATGCTATTAAAAGAGCTAAAGCACAAAATGCAGCTACAGTAAGTGCTTATAGTGCTATTATAGCGCCAGAGTTAGGTATTAATCATACAAATGAAAAAATAAGTAGTTTTGTATTAGATGAACCTATTGGTAAATCTTCTTTAGGAGAAAACAAAGATATTGAAGAAGCAGATGCACAACTGTATTATACTACAAAAGGCTTTAGGTATAGTGAATTTGGATTTGGTAAACTTACACCATTGCAAGCTGCATTATTAGATGAGATTGAAAACGATGGTCAAGTATTTATTGATCCATTAAAATATCAAAATCCTGCAGAGCTTAAGTCAAGAAAAAAAATTACTTCTGAAGAAATATTTGGTAGTAACGGATATGCAAACAACGGATCAATGGTAAACTCACGTAAGTTGGTTTATGCTGATGGTAGAACTTTTATAAAAATGTCTGCTTTTGTTTTACTTCCACAACTTACATCAGACAATATAGAAACTGATCCAACAAAACCACCAATATGGGTTCCAAAACCTAATATGATTAAACTTCATAATTTAAGAGTAAAGCTAGAAGCAGAAGAGCAAGAAAATAATTCAATAGCTATAGCAGCACCAATGAGTGCATTTAAAATGCTTAAGCAAGATGTTACAGATTTAAGTGAGTTAGGAAACTCTGATAGGTTTACAAATAAAGCAACAGACTTAAGTGCTAAAAATTTAGGATTGCAAGTAGAAATGCCTTCTAACAAAAAAGAAATTATAGATCCTACACAAATTAAAAACATTATTACATCCGAACAATCAGATGATGTGTTTGTAGAAGCATTAGGATTAACTGTTGGTCAAATAAGAAAAGAATACAATAAAGCTACTGGAAGAAGAGTAGAATTTAAATTTAAAAATAAAAGAAATTTAGTTTATACATTTAAAAAACAAGATGGAACAATTGGTTTAATGGATGAATTAAACATATCTAGAAAAACTAATAAGATTACACCTAATTTAACAGCATTTTTAAAATATGCTGAGGAAGGTTTAAAAGCATTCTGATACAGTAGTAATTTATTAGAGTTTTTTGCTACAGAAAATGGAGAGCAAAAATATGATTTAAATAACCCTATTACAATAAATAAATTTGAAGGTTTGTTTCTTACTTACTTAAGTAAAGGTGTATTATCAGAAAAATTACCTGGCCACTCTTTAGCTTTAGTTTCAGATTTTGGTGTTGGTGTTTATAGAAAAGTATATAGTTTTGATGAAAATGGTATACCTGATCGTTCAGAAATTATTAGAGAAAATGTTTGGAAAAACATGAAAAACAAACCCTCTATACAAGAACCGTCAAATGGATTAGACACAACTGCTGAACCAACATGGTCTCAAGTTGAGATTCCTAAAGACGGCTTTGTTGTAATACAAGATAGGTTAAGGTCTGGTGTTAAAGCATATGACAGTAAAGGTAACGAAACAGGAGAGAGATATACAGAAATGCTAATGCCTGCTCATTTTCAATCTATTATGGATCTAATAGAGAATAGTAATGAACCAATGCCTGAAGTTATATCTAAATTGTTTGCAATACGTATACCTTCTCAGGATAATCATTCAACAGTCAATGCTAAATACGTAGATTTTTTACCAGCTATTTATGGATCAGTTGCTATGTTTGCAAGAGAACTTGTAGAAATATCAGGAGCGGATTTTGATATTGATAAAGTGTATGCTCAAATTAAACAATGGTATGTAAAAAATAATAAATTTATTGAGTATGGTAAAGGTAAAACATTAGATGAACAATATAATGATTACATAGAATACGTAAAAGAAAATGTAAACAAAAGTGGTTCTATATATAATGATGCATTAAAGCTTTATAATAATGATCAGCAAGCTATAAAAGTAAGTAACTCATCTGCAATAAAAGCAATTAAAGATTTAGGTAGAAGCTATGAAGATGCAATTACATCTCTTGAAATGTTAGGTCTACCAATATCTAAAGAGCAATATAGTACTTATGTAAAAGAAAGAGGTGAACCATATGAAGCTGCATTAAACAATAAAATTTTAGATTATAAGTATGCACTAATGGGTAATAGAGGTGTAACAGAATCTAAAACAGGTGAAACACCTATATCTTATACACCTGCTGCACTAGATATTCTTGAAGATGAATGGAAAGTTTTACAAGAAATAACAAAATTAGAAAATGAAACATCTCCATTAACAGAAAGATCAAGAGAAGATAATATTGATATTGATAATATATTAGGTAAGATAAAAGCTTTTAGAGCTAATAAAGGTGCTGCTATTGGTGCAATTGTTTTACCAAACCAATACTTAAGTCTTCTTACAGAGTATGGAATTAAATTAAATGATAAGGCACCAATATTTAAAATTGATGGAGTTATATATAATGACTTTAGTGTGTTAAGAGAAAAATTAAGTGATGGTACTTTTGGCTTAAGAAAACAAGATATTATATCTTCTCTTATTACAATGGCTACAGATAATGCAAAAGAAAGATTGGTTGCTAAACTTGGTTTAAATAAATCAGCATTAGGATTAGTAGCAAACTTAACAGCATTAGGTGTACCAATTGGTACATCATTACTTTTAATAAACAATCCGGTTATTCAAGGTATATATAGTGAAGCTTTAAACAAAAAAAATAAAATGGATCCAGGGGTTAAAGCTTTAGTAGCAGCTCAGTTGGAAGAATTAAATCCAAATGGAGATAAAATTAAATCTGTACCTGTAACATCTCAAATGTTGATTGATGCAATAAAAGATCCGGAAAATATAGAAAACACAGTTAAGTTTTCCATACTTAAAATGTTCCAATCAGGGAATTCAATAGCAGATTTTACTGGTAACATGAGAGCTGTATCAAATTTAACACAGGGTTTAGGTAGAGACATGGCTGCAATTAATGAAAAAGCAAATCAAATAAATGTACTTTTTGATCCTAAAAAAGCTATAATGGATTTATCAAGTATATTTTATTCAGATACTTGGCAATCAAAATACTTAGAAATATTTAATGAAATACGTAATGAATTATTACCAACTACATTCTTAACGGCAAGTCCACAATTTCAAAGTATACTTGATAATCTTTTAGTAAATGTAAACACAGAAGGTTCAGGATATTCTGAAGAAACTACATCAAAAATATCTAGAGATTTATTATCATACATAACAATTAAAGCTTTTCAAAAGAAAGGTCAAAATATTGCAACATTAAACAATGATCTTATTTATAAATCTAATTTAGAATCAATAGGTGATTTAGTAGAAAAAATGCGTAACACAGAAATAGGAAAAGACAATTTCTTTTTAGAAGCATTTGCTGTAATAAATCAATATGATAATCCAAATAATAATACAGGATTAAATCTTGTAGAGTCAAATAGTTTTAGAAGTTTAAACAAATTACAAAAGGTTGATTTGCAAACATCATTTGCTAAACTGTATGGTTCTGTTGAAATGAGGGATGATGCATTATCAATAATTAATTACTTAATGGTTAAAGATGGATTACAGCTTGCCTACGGTACTTTAATTGATGCAATTAGTCCATTTACTATGAATGGTTATTTAAGTCATATAGACACAGCTAATACCGCTTTACGTAATGGTTCTGATGCAAAAATGCAAGAAGTGTTTGGTTTAACTATGTCTGAGCTTACTGACGAATTTACAAATGGTTATTTAACATCACATGTAAATAATGCATTATTAAACACAATTGGAAGTAAAACAAAAGGTTTAACAATAAAAGATGATATTTTATCTATAGAGTTAAATAAAAATCCAAAAATAACTGATTTATTATATGTAAGATATTTATATGCAGTTCCGGGACAAACGCCAATTTATGAAACATATATCCGTAGTTCAGAATTAAGCAATGACGAAAAAGCTGTTTTTAATCTTGTAGATACATATGGTTCTAATCAACAAAACGGAATTGGTTTTATGTTTGGTGAAAGACCTACCTATAAAGAAGTAAGAAATACAGTTTATAATAAAAATACAGGAAAAGATTTTAGCAAAGAAGACAACTTTACTTTAGATGATGACAATAGTAATTTTGAAATGCAGGAACTTTTAGAACAACAATTAGAAGAAGCTTTAAAAAATGCAGATGTTAACGCTGTTGTAGGTGTAACAGGAACTAAAGTTTTATTAGATGGGAATACTCCAACAGAATTAAAAGATAAAATCAAAGCTCCTATTAGGTCATTAGAAATGCCTAAGTATTCTGTAAATAAAAATTTAAAAAACTCTGATGGTTCTAAAAAATTTGCACAAACAGACGGAACTAAAATAACAATTAACCCTTTGTTAAAAGGTGATAATAAAAAAATCTTTTTTGATTATTTTATGGGTAATGTTCCCGGTGAATCATCTGCACAAAAAGCAAAAGTATTAGAGCAAATGGCAAAGCAGGATTGGTCTATTGACAGGATTGCAAATATATTAAACTCTAACTTGGCTATTAATGCATTCTTAGTATTACACGAACAAGATCATATAGACAATAATGATAAAGAAGTTTATTGGGCATTTGAAGAAAGTCAAGTAGCTCAGTTTGGTGGAAAGCTAATGGACTATAGAAATTTACTTACGCAAGATAAAATAGATATAGAAATAAGAGCAACAATTGCAGCATTAGAAAAAGTAGAATCTAATGAAATAAGATCCAGATCACAACAAACTAGTGAGGTTGATGTAAATAATAATACAGAAACAAACTTTGCACTTCAAGGTGCTAAAGAGTTAGAATTAGAATTAACTATGGAAGGTGCTACAGATTTAGAAGCAGAATTAATGGCTGATTTACAAGATGAGTTAGGTACTAATGCAGCAATAGAAAATTATTGGGATGCACAAATAGAACCTTTTCCAGATAAAAAGGCTAAATTGCGTGAACAGAAGCTTTATCCAATTAGTAAAATGATAAAAGCTTTTGAAGATGGTGGATACATATTTGATGCAACAGATAATAAAACTGCCGAAGAAGTTTTTATAGATGAAATAAACAATTGTATACTATAATATTAATAAACTATGGCTAAGTGTCCTAATAAAAATACAGCAGAATATAAAGCATTGCAATCAGTATACAAAACTGAAATAGCAACAAATAATATAATTAACCGCTGGCAAAAAACTAAAAGTAGTGATGCAATTCCTACAGTTACTGAAGCTGCAGAATATAATAAAAAAGCTAAGACTGCATATTCTTTAAAGCAAAAAGATTTTGGAACAAGCGTTTTAAAAAACTTAAAAGATAAAGGTCTTATTGTTACTTATGGTGATACTTTATTAATCAAAAGAACTTTTAAAGGGCAATGGGAAGGTAATCAAGCTGCAGTTAAATATCATGCAAATTTAATCCAGGGATATTTAAAAATTAATAATATACCTACAGAAGTAGTAAAAATAGAAAAAGGTAAAGATAATCTTACTTTTAAAGTATCTATTAGACCTTCTATTTTAAGACCTCAAGATATGCTACCTAAAACAAGAGGTTGGGATGATACCAGAGCTATATCAGTCATTGATCATTTAAGCAAATTATTTCCTCAGTTAGTTATAGAAATAAAATCCCTTAAAGAAGCAGAGGCTATACATAAAGAAATAACCCCAATTAAAAGACTTAAAGATTTTAAAAATGTAAATTCATTTTATCATAATGGCAAAGTCATATTAGTTAAAGGCAGAGTTACAAATGAAATTGCTATAGAAGAAATATTACATCCATTTATAGATGCTATAAAATTAGATAATGTAGAATTGTATAATAAATTACTAGCAGAAGCTAAACTTAATTTTCCTGAATTAAATGTAGAAATTAATGCTGCATACAGTGATAAGTTAAGGTTTAATGATAATGATAGAAATTTAGAATTAGTTACTCAAACTTTAGCTAGATATTTTAAAAAAGAATATGAAACTAAACCTACAAGAACTCTTGTAGATTTAATTATGCAAGCTTTAGAATGGTTTAAGTCAATAATAAGCGACTATCATATGCTTATTACTGGAGGGACAATACCTCTTTACAAAATTAACCCTAACACAAATTTTAGTGACATAGCTAAATTATTAAACACAAAGGATATTGATTTTAAATTAAACTTACGTGAAGGTTTAAGGGTAAAATATTCATATACTCCAGAAAAACAAAGAGTTATTGATGCAGCTAAAGACGGAGCTAATGGAATACAGATTGAAATAGTAGATAAACTTATGCACGTTGGTAAACATGCTACAGGTAAACCTATAGATACATTATCTGCAGGTGTTGCAAATCCTAATGGTTCAGATACATTAATGATATTTGATGAAGAATCACATACATATATGGATTTACTTAACGGAGAAGCGTATTTGTCTGCAACTACAGCAATAAAAGGTCAACTTACTAATAAAGAAGGAGAAGCAATAATAGCTAAAGAAGAAGCTATACAAAACCTTAAAGGGCAAGCACGTAAAGATGCTATAAAAAAATGGGACAAGAAAATTGCAGAAGAAAAACAAGCAGATATAAAAAAACTAGAATCAGTTGAATTAAATTTAAATTTAGGTAATGATTTAGATAGGATTGTAGATGCAATTGTATCTAAAGAAAAAGTTGGTGATGCTCTAAAAGATATGAAAATGTTTACTGAAGAGCAAGCTATAGATGCATATAATAGAATGCAAGTGGTTATAAGAGGTTTGATGCCGCATGATAGTATTGCATTATCTCAAGTTGTTGTATTTGATAAAGCAACAAAATTAGCTGGTACTGCGGATTTAATAATTATAGATTCAGATGGTAAAATTAGAATATTAGATTTAAAGACTAGTAAAAATTCTATATACGATACATTTAGAAAACCTACTATTACTGGATTTAGAAAAGCTAATACATATAAAGAAAGAAATTGGGATTTACCTGCAGATAGTAGGCTAAGACAAAAAGGTGTAAAAATGCTATCAACAAATGGACAGCATAATTTGCAAGTAAATCTTTACAGAAGAATGTTTGAAAATATGGGATATGATGTTTATGAAGGTGATTTTTCTGCTTCTACATTTCATATTCAAATGGATATAAAAGGAAAAGGTAAAGAACAAAAATATTTAGGTAGCTGGAAGTTTGAAGGAAGTTATGATCACACAGAAACTAAACCAAGTAATAATGGTTTATATGTAGATATGCTCATTCCTTCTATTAAAGACAATCTTAATAAGCAGAAAATGGAAGATGCTTTAAAAGATAAGGAAAACTCACCATACAGAGGTGATAAAGATACAGAAGCAATGGGGGAGGTTCCAAAAACTGTGGATGCCAAAGAACAACCTGCATTAAATACAATATTTGGAGCCTTAGAATCTTATTCATTGGCTTTATCAGAATCTCAAAAAGGAACTTTAAATACAAGTAAAGTATTCAGTAGTAAAACTAAGCAAGAAAAACAAGATAAAATTGCTAGAACTTTACTTTACATTAACCAGGGGATGAACAGAGGTCCTAATGAACAATCAAGAGTGTATTCTGCATTATTAAGTGATGCATTAAAAGATATAAGAGAATTTACGGCTTATATAACAGATCCAAATAATGTTACTAAACGTGAATTTATTAGTTATGTTTTAAATTTTAATAGGTTTTTATCTACATATGATAGTTTATATGCTATAAACAATTCTAAAGATTTAAATGCAACACAAAAAACATTAGTATTAAATTTAGAATTGGAATTAAATAAACTTGTTGGTTCAAAAAGATTAAAATCTGGAAGAGAAGGTTTAGTAAACGATGCTATATTTAATTATGTAAAAGAAGTTGTTAGAAGTAGATCTAACAAAAAATTTGGTGTTGAAGGAAGTGGATTTACAGAACAAGACTTAATAGATGAGCTTACAATAGGTAATGATATCAGTTTACCACAACTGCAAACTAGAGATTTAGCTACATCAACAAGTACATTACTTGCGGTAATTGATAAAATATATAAAGAACAAAAACAAATTCTTTTAGATAGGATTAGTTATAGAGAAAATGTAGTTAGTACTATAGCAAATAAATTATTAAAATTAGATGGAGGTAGTAAAAATCAAATATATGATTACATGCATGTATTTGATTCAGAAGGTAACAGAACAGGTGCATATGTAAAAGAAATTGGTAGCTTATATACTGATAAACAATTTGAATTACACCAAGAGCAATATGACATTAATGGTTTTAGATATCAATACAGAGATGTAACAGATTTATTTACTGCATCACAAGAAGATATAGATTATAATATTAATTTAGCATTAAAAAAACAAAAAAGTTCTAAATTTTGGAGCGCTGAAAGATCAGATGAAAACGGAAATAGAATAGACGGTGAATATCATAGTTATACAGATGAGTTTTTACAAGAAAGAAGAAAGTATGAAGAGTGGATAAATAAAGATACTTTTGGATATTGGAGTAGAAAAGGTGGAATAAAAGATGCTGTGTATGATGCATGGGAAATGAAACATTTTGATTTTACAAGATATAATAAAGCAAAATATGCAGGTGGGGAACCAACAGGGGTAGTGCAAAAACAAGAAAAAGGTAGATTTCCTAAACCAAAATATAGAGTTATAAATACGTTTACAGTTAATGAAGATGGATCACAAGGACAAGATATGCGTAGTGCAAAATATAAAGCTATATTTGATCCAAGTAAAACAGATGCTTTGTCAATTGCACAAAGAGAATTCTATGAAATATTTGTAAAATATTATGAAAAAGAACTGTTAGAAATGCTAGATGATAGGACTAGAGAACAAATGTTAGGAAAAGTACCTGTTGTTAGAGATAACTTATTAGATGATTTAAAAAATAAATCTAATGTGTTTACTAAAATGTATGCTAATACGGTTAGATCAGTAAAAAATTTAACTGTTGAAACAGCTACAGAAAAAACTGTATTACTTGATGAGAATGGAAACTTTATGAACTCTATGCCTGTATATTTTACAGGAAACCCTAGAGTTGAAGGGGCTTTGGAGGCTGCTGAAGCTGAACTTACAATATTAAATAATGAATACAAAAAAGGGACTATGTCTCCTGAAAAATATAGAGGAAAAAAAGCCATCATAGAAGGTAGAATTGCAAAATTAAGAGTTCAGCCTTCAGTAGGAGAAATTAGTTCCGATTTAGGATCAAGTTTAATTAAGTTTAGTGCTATGGCTGAACACTATGAAGTAATGGGTCAAATAGAAGATACCTTATCTGCAATTGTAAGAGTTATAGAAAATAAAGAGTTTAGACCTTCAGATAAAAAAACAAATTTATTTGGACGTACTTCAGCAGGTTTGCTTAAAAAAGTTGGTTTTACTAAAGAAAGTTCTGGTGATTCTAATACATTAAAAAGAGCACGTAAGTACTTATCAATGGTTTATTATGATAATGAGTTAATTAGTCAAGGTGCTGCTGAAAAAATTGCAAACTCATTAATATCTGCATCATCTTTAGCATATGTGGCATTTAATCCTTTTGGTAACTTTAATAACTACCTTATGGGTAGAATTAACAATAATATAGAAATGCTTGGAAGTAGATTCTTTTCTAAAAAGAATTATTTTAGAGCAAGTAAAGCGTATAACACTATAGCTTTACCCGCAATTATACAAAGAACCGGAAGTGGTTTAGCAGATATAACAGATATTGCAACATTGGGTTTATTAGGTGTTAGTAAATCAGATTATGATCCAGATAAAGCTAATAACAAATATGAGGCTTTTGTAGATTTATTTAGAATGATGGATGATTCAACAGATATACGTGAAACATCTAGAAAAAATGATCAAAAAGGATTATGGGAAAGATTTAAAGCTTGGGGTTATGTACTTCAAGACGCAGCAGAATACAATGTACAGACTAAAGTTGGTATTGCAATGTTAATGGATACTAATATAATAAATGAAACAACAAATGAAACAATGTCTTTGTATGATGCGTTTACTTTTAAAAATAAATCTCATAATTTAGAATTAGCTGAAGGTTTTACAACAGTTGTTAATAGAGATGGAACAAGAGAAGAGTACAGTGATAAGTGGAGATATGCTTTTAGAAATAAAATACGTGAAGTAAATAAACAAATTCATGGTAACTATGCTGCTGAAGATAGAATGGTAATTCAAAGTACTGTATTAGGTAACTTGGCTGCTCAATTTCATAAATGGGTAGCACCGGCAATTAGATCAAGATTTCAATCTGAATATTTTGATGAGAATTTAGGCTGGATGGAAGGTAGATATAAATCTGCTTGGCAATTTGCAGCTTATGTTAAACAACAAATTTGGGCAGGTAACAGAGACATAAGAAAGTATGGTGCAGGATTTAAAAAAATAACTACAGATGAAGGTGGTGGGTTTGCTGAACAAAGAGGAGCAAATAAACTTTTTGGGGTTTATAGAACAATGGGTGAAATAAGTATTATTTTAACTGTAAGTTTAATAAATACTCTTATGGATAGCGTTTTATCAGGAGATGATGATGACAGTGACACTGAAAAAAGATTAAAACATTTAACAAGATATCAAGGTGACAGACTTTATAAAGAATTAGTTTTATTTATGCCGCTTTCTACAGACTCATGGACTCAAATTTATCAAATGGCTAAGTCTCCAATTGCAACAACTAGAACATTGGGTGAATTAGGTGAAGCTTTAAGTTTATCTATCTGGACACCAGCAGGATATATTTACTATAGCAAAGATGAATTTTATGCTGATAAAGATTATGTTTATCAAAACAAACCTAATAAAGGAAAATTAAAAGTAAATAAAGCTTGGAGTGATGCATTGCCAATTCTATATAGTATTCAAAAATGGCAAAATTTAATAAAAGAGCAAACTTTTATGGCTGGTAAATAATTTAATAAAACTCTCAGTAAAACCTGGGAGTTTTCATTTAAATAACGTATATTATTATATAGGATACAAAGACAAATGACAACTAAACTCTTATTAGTGAGCATAACAGCATTTTGCACGTACTTATGTACGTACTTTTTTGATTTATCAATGGAAAACATGGAGCAATACTTGGCGGTTTGTTCAATATTATGGTTAGATGGTATTTTTGGAGTATGGGCTGGCTGTAAAAGAGAAGGGTTTAAAACATATAAAGCTTTAAGAATAACAAAGAATACATTTACATGGTTAGCCATCCTGACCGTTATTCTTATGATAGAAAAAGGTTTTGCAGGTACAGGTTGGCTATCCGAGGTAATTATAGTTCCTTTTATGTTACTTCAAATTATAAGTGCCTTAAAAAATGCCTCTATGGCAGGGCTGATAAAAACAGATGAGCTTAATAAAATCCTAGACAGAATTGACAATCATAAAGGATTAAGAAAGTAAACTATCCTTCACAACTAGAGCATTCTAATATATTACGTGCAAAATCTTGAGCACTACTTTTACTAAACTGATAGTATAAAGTCTTTACACCTTCTTCCCAGGCATACATATAAAGTTTATTTATATCTTTAGCTGAAACAGAAGGATCAATCATTAAGTTTAATGACTGAGACTGATCAATGTATTTCTGTCTCTGTGCCGCTTGAAGAACAATCTCTTTAGGAGATATCTCAACAAAAGACTTAAACACTTCTTTATTAGGAAAATCTAAATGTTGTACACTTCCATCTTTTTTAAGAATTGACTTCCATGTTTTATCATTATTTAAACCATGCTTTTCTAATTCAGTTTCTAACAAAGGATTTTTGTATACTGTTTTAGACTTAGCAAGGTCTTTAATAAAGTAATTAGATTTAATAGGCTCTATTCCCATGCTTACAGCACCGTGAATGAACGAACTAGATTTAGTAGGAGCAATGGCCATAAGAGTAGTGTTAGCATACCCTTCTCTAAGGCATGTGTACTCATACTCATTATGTAACTCTCTAGAAGCAATCTCACTTCTATCTTTAAGTGTTCTAAATATCTCACTGTTTAATCCTTTAGCTTGCAATGAGTCAAACTCAATAAGCTTTGATTGAAATAATGAATGGTAGCCCATAACACCCAAACCAATTGCTCTATGCTTTTCAGCAAAGTTAGATGCTCTCTTCATGCCCGGCATAGTCTGAGACTTAATAATAAACTCATCCATTACTGCATTTAAGAAATATACATATGTTTCAATTGCGTCAGTCTCTTTTATTTGGTCCCAATGCAATAGGTTAATAGATCCTAAGCAACAAACAAAAGAATTATAACTGTCTGTAGGCAATTGTATTTCAGAACATAGATTTGAAGCTGTAATGTCCATACCTAATTCTTTATATGGGGAGTTGTTATTAGAGTTATCTTTAAACATAACGTAAGGAAATCCAAACTCACTTCTATTTTGAATAATCTTGGCCCATATTTTACGTTTGCTTTTGTCCCCATCTTTCATTTCTTGCATCCACTTATCAGTAACTGTAACACCATACTGCAGATTCTGTATAAGATTACCTTCTGTACCAATGTCTAAAAATTCTAAAATATCCGCATGCTCAACTGGTAGATAGACTGCACATGCGCCTCTTCTAGCTTCTGATTGTTTGCATACATCAACTGTAGTATCATAAAGTCTAGCATAGTGAACGGGACCATCTGCAAATCCACCTGTAGAAATAGGAGCACCTCTTTCTCTAATGTTTCCTAAATAAGCGGAAGTTCCACCTCCATATTTAGACATCATTCCAATTTCACGACTAGCATTTAATATGCTATCTAAGTTATCATCTATATTAGATCCATAACAACTAATAGGCAAGCCTTTTGCTTTTCCAAAATTAATCCATACAGGTGTTGATAAAGAGTAATACCCTTTACTCATATAGTTTTCAAACTTTTCTGCAAAACCTTTTATATTCAAATACTTTTCTGCTTTAATAGAAATGTCTTTGATTCTTTGCTCAGGAGATTCTGTTATATATCCCCTTGATAAAAATGTACGGCTATCTTCATTAAGCCAATAGTATTTATTGTATTCCATTATTTTGGTTTTTAAAATAAATCATCAACTGTGATGCTTTTACTTTTTTTATTATAATCTACACTTTTTTTGTAAAAGAAGTCTCCTTCTTTGGTTCCTAGTATTTCTATATCAAACCATTCAGTAGACTTTAATAGTTCTGAGTCAACTTCAAAGATTGGTTTCATACCTATCTTTTCTAGTGAATTATTAAATCTGTTTTTTATAAAGTTTTTAATTGTTTTTTTAGATAGAAACTCTAACTCTCCGTTGCTAAAAATCCATTCTAATATATCACATTCTGCAACATAAGCTTTTTTACAAGCAGAGTAGATTAATTCTTCAAACTCCTCATCAAACCACTCAGGATTTTCTTTCTTGATGATGTTGATGATCTCAGCTCCAAAGTTACCATGGATCTCTTCTTCTTTTGATGTTGCTTCTACAACATTAGATATACCTTTAAAAACATTCTTTTCTTTGTTAAAGCTCATCATAATTAAAAACTGACTAAACAAACTTACGTGCTCTATAAATAAAGAAAATAACAATACAGATTTAGTATACATTTTATTGTCTTTAGAACGTGTACCATCCAGGTATTTTTTTAAGTATTTAAGTCTACCTGCAATTGCCGGAACATCTACAACACTTTGAAATTCTTTTTCAAGACCGAGTATTCTAAGTAGTCTAGCATAGGCATCTTTGTGTCTTACTTCTGATTCAGCAAACGTCATTCCTACATCACCAATTTCAGTAATAGGCATACGTTTATACATATCAGCCCAAAACGTTTTTACATTTACTTCTATTTGTGCAATAGCAAGCATAGTTTTTTTAATAACATCCCGCTCAGCTGGCGTAATAGTTACTTTAAAATCTTGTACATCTTCTGTAAAATTAAACTCAGTGTCAATCCAATAGGAGTGTCTAATAGCATCTTTATATGCTAAAAGTTGTGGGTATTCATAAGGTAAAATGTTTACTCTTGGTTTAAAAATGTCTTTGATTTTCATAAAAGTTTAATTAGGATTAAAAAGCTGCATTTCTATAAAGAAAGATGCAGCTTTGTATTATATATAAGTTATAAAAAATATTTTAATTTATAGATTTAAAAGATAATATTAACATAAGAAAATTTAATAAAGACAATGCCAATTTCTACACCTTTTACTTCACGATAAATATCATCATCACATAAAACTTCACAATTAACTGATTTAATGCCAAGTAAAGTTTCAGAAGGCAATAGTTCCATTGCAAATTTGTGTTTAAAAAGAATTGGGTTAAGTTTATTCATACTATGATTATTTGATGTTTAATTAAAATTTTTGTATATTATATATGTAAACACATAATATAGAAAGTAACAAATATAAGATTTATTTAAAGTAAGATTGTAATTTGATTATTAAAATATAGTGTAAAAAATAAAAATCATGAGAAATTTATGTTTATTTATAAGATGGATAACAAAAGGTAAAGTTTGTTTTAAGTCTTGCCGTAAAGGATTATGTAAAAAAACTAAAAGCAAATTATAATGACAAATTGGGAATTAGAAATAGCATTTCATTGGCCGCATGATAGATTTGCATTAGGTTGGGAACTAATTCATGCTACTAAAAAGTATAATTATACAACATTTAAAGTGTATTTATTTTTTGTTACCTTAACACTTGATGTATAAATTAAAATAAAATGAAAAATAAAAGAAGCTGCTTACCAAAGCAAAAACTAACAAGACAAAAAAGCAAACTGTTAATGAGATCTGGCGGAGAGTTAGATGATATAATGATGTCTTCTATTATTGAAAAAATGAACAAAGGTGGTGATGCTAAAAGATTAGCAAGAGACTATGAAACAGGTGGTGAAAGCATGCAAGAATATAAATTAGGAGGAGGCACACATAACACTTATAGTGGAAAACCAAAAAAGAAGAAAAAATAATGAACATTTTAACTGACATATTAAGTTTATTTAAAAGAAATAAGTTTGTAAAAGAAGCTTTACCTAATGATGTATTGGTATTAGGTCTTAACCAAGAACCTGATATGACAGGTGTTGCTTCTCCTATACCATATAAAAGTGTTAGATTAATTAAACTTAAAGATCTTAGTGTTGCTGTTAAATATTGCGATCATGTAAATACTCCACAAACACCTGCTTCTAATTCAGGAACTGTATTTCAAAAAACAAATATTGATCCTCTTACTGAAAAATGTACAGTTTATTACAGAACGCTTAGATCATTAAGCACTAATTTAACTATAAATAATTCATTTGATAATGACTATGTAGAGATTAGTACAACTGGTGAACCTAATACTGCAGCAAATGTAGGTTCAGGTATAGGGGTATGGAAAAACAAAGTAGGTGAAACGTTAAACTTTAAAACATTAATAGCAGGTTCTAATATTGCAATTACAGAAAGTCTAGGATTAGATGAAATAACAATTTCTTCAACAAGTGGTACCTCAGACCAGGCTCATTATTTTAAAAGAAATTTTTATACTTCAGAGTTGCAAAGAACATTAGGATATGATTATTGGATTTATGCAAATCCAATTTTCCCTCAAACAACTCCACCAGCTGGAATGATTCCATCAAACGATTGGATAGGTCACAATATAACAGACCCTTCTGTAAATTTTCAAGAAATAGGAGGATTGCTTTTAAACGCATCTTTATATAGTGGTCCAAAAACACATTGTAAAGCTGATTACAGAGATCTTTGTAAAGTAACAGTAAGAGTTAGTTCTAATGTAGCACAATTTCAAGTAATGCTTTATAAAACTGCAACTTTATGTCAACCATTAGGAACACAGAAAGATTGGGACTTAATATCTTCATGTAATTTTACAGGATCAGCAACAGCAACTGATGAATTAATGATGTGTTGCGAAATGGATCTTACTGGAGCTACTACAAATATAAAAAGGTTTGATACTGATGATGCCTTAATGTTGGTTGTACAAGCAACAGGTGGTACTGGCAATCTTGGATTTATGAATGGAGAAATTTCATTTGAGATGCAAGATGGAAGTTATGTTTAATTAAATGCAACATTAGAAATAAAAATTTATAAATAAAAAATATGCCTAACTTTATAACAAAATTATTTTCAAGCGGAGCAACTAAATTAGTTGAAGGAATAGGTGGTGTCTTAGACGATCTTATTACATCCAAAGAAGAAAAACTAGAAGCTGCTCATAAAATTAAAGACTTAGTTGCAAAGCATGAAGTTGAAATGGAAGAACAAATAACTTCAAGGTGGGCTTCAGACATGAATTCAGATTCATGGCTCAGCAAAAATGTAAGACCTTTGGTTTTAATATTTTTAGTTGTATCAACAGTTCTATTAGTATTTATAGATGCAGGAGTTATAACTTTTAAAGTAGAAGACAAATGGACTGACTTATTACAAATAGTATTAATAACAGTGATAGGAGCATACTTTGGTGGCCGTTCTATTGAAAAAGTAAAAAATAATAAAAAATAAAAGGTATGAACAAAATGACACCAAATAAAAAACGGATGCATGGTTATGCTAAAGCTGGTGGACTCAATGCATTTAAAGATGGAGGTGGTGTTTTAGATAATAGTGATGGAGTAATTACTTCTTTAGCTGCAGCGGCTGCAAAAGCAGCTGCAAAAGCAGCTAAAAGAATTGCAAAAAAAATAACAAGTGTAACAGATGGTTTTGTACAAAAAAATATGACAAAAACTCCTAATTTATCAAAACAAAGAAGAAGAGTAATAGCAAATGAAAATTATAAACCAAAAGGTGGTAGATAAAAATTAATTTTAAAACAAATATTATGAAAGCAAAAATGGAAGGTTACAACATGGGTGGATTTACTATGGGTGCAGGAGATGGAGATATAACTCCAGCTAAAGCAGGAATGAGAGCGATGGCTAAAGGCGGAGGTCTTATGGGTTTTATGAACGGTGGTAGTGTAT
>Ga0209192_10000593_pt1 | contig 34279 bp, 34 predicted proteins | sample ArcticOcean_MG_C_11_FD_187433 | JGI IMG/M metagenome (GOLD analysis project Ga0209192, IMG submission 187433) | Marine microbial communities from western Arctic Ocean - ArcticOcean_MG_CB2_154 (SPAdes) (version 2) | ecosystem: Environmental > Aquatic > Marine > Oceanic | place: Arctic Ocean... | reverse complement strand
TTGAGAACTTTATTGTTGGAAATAATAAAGAATGTTTTGATGCACTAAAGAATTTTATTTTGCCTGAGAATGATATATTTTTTATTTATATTTGGGGAGATAAAGGTTGTGGAAAATCTCACTTGGCTGAAGCAATTCAAAATAAAAATATTACAATAATAGAGGATATTGATCAAGCTAGCCAAAGTAAGCAAATTGATATTTTTAATCTTTACAATGACCACAAATCCAGACATAAAAAACTACTAGTTACAGGAAATAATAACCCTAATAAAATGATGTTAAGAGATGACTTAGCTAGTCGCTTAAGCTGGGGTTTAGTCTACAAGCTTAGCCTGCTATCTGATATTGAAAAAAAACAAGCTTTAAAAAGATATTCAAAAGATAGAGGGCTTAATCTTAAAATTGAAATTATTGAATACTTACTTCGGTACTACAAAAGAGACCTTCATTCGCTTATTGCAACCCTAGATGCATTAGACCGATGGTCACTTAAGACTAAACGGTCTATTACAATCCCACTTCTTAAAGAAATGAATCAAGAAAATTTATTTAAATAAATTAAATTTTCCCTACCAAATCTAATGATGGTTTAAGTGTTTCAGCACCTGGTTTCCAAGATGCAGGGCAAACTTCATCGGGATTAGCTTCAATATGTTGTGCTGCCTGAACTTTTCTAACTAGGTCTGCTGCAGAACGTCCTATACCTAGATCATTAACTTCAATTGTTTTAATTTTACTTTCAGGACTAATAATAAAAGTACCTCTTAATGCAAGTCCCTCTTCTTCAATCATTACATCAAAGTTTCTAGCTAACACTCCTGTGGGATCGCCAATCATTGGAAATTTTATTTTTTTTATCGATTCTGATGAGTCATGCCAGGCTTTGTGGCTAAAATGTGTATCCGTTGAGATTGCATATACTTCAACATTTAATTTTTTAAGTTCTTCATAATGATCTGCAAGATCGCTTAATTCAGTTGGGCAAACAAAAGTAAAGTCGGCAGGGTAGAAAACAAATACAGACCAATGTCCATTCAAATTTTCTTCCGTAATATCTATAAATTCTCCATACTGATTTTTTGCATGATAAGCCTTAGCATTGAAAGGTTTGATGCTGCTATTTATTAACGAACTCATTATAAATTTTCCTTATTATAGTTATATTTGAAAATCATAATTTTAAAGAGATTGTTTAATTTGTATAATTAATTATGCATATGTGATTAATAAATAATTCTTATTATAAGTTTGCTTTGCTTATTTCATAAATTTCTTTCTCTTTTTGTAGTTGTTTTAAGCGTGATTCAACCCTAGACTTTTCATAGAAGTTACCGTCTATAGCCCTTACTGCCATATCCATCTGCACTATAGCTTCCTGTAGGTTATATTCATAATAAAATGATTCTGCAAGACTCTCATATTGTAATAGCTGCTTTCCCTTTAATGAATATGCTTTTGATAATAATTTATATAGTTTCGGATCAGTATCAAAGGTTAATACGTAACTTTGCAAAAAACTTATGGCTTCATTTATAGATTTTTTTTCAATGAAGTAATCAGCCAATTTATAAACAAATGCTCTGTAATTCGGATATTTTTTAAGGGCTTTTTTTATTAATGCATATGCCATATTTATATCCCCTTTTTTAAGTTGTATTTCTATATCTAATTGGTCAATCATAGGATTCTCTATATTTTTATTTTTAAGCCATTCCATTTCTTTTTGAGCCTCTTTATAATTTTTATTTAATAAATATGCATAAGCAAGAGCATATCTTTCACCTACTTCACTAGCATAAGATTTATTCTTGATATTAATTTCTAATTGTTTTCTTATTAATTTCTTATCTTGAAGAAATACTCTAAGTTTTGCTTTTACAAAATGAAAACTTGGATCATCCAAACGTTGTATATATGGGTAGTCTGCTAAACGATTTTCAATGTCACTAATACGTTCTGAAGTAATTGGGTGTGTTCTAAGAAATGATGGGGCTGCTCCTATGGAATATTGATTACCTTTTTGCAATGTTCTAAAAAAATCAATGGCGCCTCGCACGTCAAAGCCTGCTTTATGAAGAATTTTAATGCCAACACGATCCGCTTCTTTTTCATTCTCTCTAGTGAAGTCTAAAACAGTTTGAACTCCGAGTGCTTGTGATGCCATAAGAGCACCTTTTGCCAATTCTGGATTAGATCGAGCCAATAATAACGCTAATCCGATTCCTAAATAAGACTTAAAAGAATCTTTTTGAAGTTTGCCTACCATTCGCGCAATGTGTCGTTGAGTAACATGTGCAATCTCGTGGGCCAAAACACTAGCAAGCTCTGATTCAGAATTTGCTGACATAATAAGTCCAGTATGGACTCCAATTACACCTCCTAACATAGCAAATGCATTAACGGATGAATCATTAACTATAAAAAATGTCAGTCGGCGTCCAGAAGAGTCGCTTGCTCTTACTAATTTATTAGTTAAGCTGTATAAATAATCTTCAATTTCAACATCATTAATCACAGCATCACTTTGTTTAACTTGCTGAAGGATTTGACTTCCTATAATTGCTTCTTCATGAGCGCCAATTATTGTTTCACTATAATCGCCCAAATTTGGTAATTCATTAGCAAAACATACTTTGGAAATAAGAAAAAAGAAAAGGAAAAGCTTCTTCATAGATTTATTTAAGGTTATCATCATAATCCGTACATAAATATGCATTATAAACCTATGCTCACACATATTGATAATGATGGTAACGCTAAAATGGTTGATGTATCAGAAAAAAATAATACTGATAGAGTTGCAGTTGCATCTGGATTTATTGAATTAAAAACGGAAACATTAGAATTGGTTAAAATCGGAAACTTAAAAAAAGGCGATGTATTAACCGTTGCCAAAATTGCTGCAATACAGGCATCCAAAAAAACATCGAATTTAATACCTCTCTGTCATAATATAAATTTAAATAAAATTGATATCGAATTTAATATAGACAATGAAGGAAATAAAATTTATTGTAAATCAACTATTAATTGCTTAGGTAAAACAGGGGTTGAAATGGAAGCACTTACCGCTGTATCAGTTGCACTTCTCACTATATATGATATGTGTAAAGCTTCTGATAAAAATATGATAATCTCAGAAATTAAACTATTAGAAAAAAGTGGTGGAAAATCAGGAGAATGGGTATCAAAGGCCTAGAGGTCCTAATAAAAATTATTAATGTAATGCCTGAATAATCTTGTTTGCGATAGTCTTTGGATTAACATTATTTATTTCATAATTCTTATCTTGAATCCAAAATGCATTTTTGCCCCAAGGTTTATATCTACATGGGTTCCCAACACCAAAAATTGTGAATGATTTTGTTCCTACAGCACTTGCAATATGACCTAATCCAGAATCGTTACCAACAAAAAAATTTGATTTTTTAATAATTGCTGCTGTTTCTAGAAGGTTGTAATGGCCGCAGCAGTTAATTACTATCCCTTTATGCTCCGAAATAAATTTTTTAGATAAAGCAGCATCTTTCTGATCTCCAACTAATATAATTACACCGAAAATATCTTTTAAATATTTTGCTAAATCAATAAATTTAGAAACATCCCAAATTTTTCCATTAAAATTTGCACCTAGTCCTAATGCTAAAAATCGGGTATTTGAATATTTATTAAAGATTTTTCTTGAAGTTTCACTTTCATAATCTGAAAGCCAAATCTTAGTTAACGGCGGCTTATCTTGAATAATTTTCCTAACCGATAAAAAATGTTTTTCAACGCTATGAAGGTTTAAACTTGAATTGTTTGATGCCTTAAAAAAAATTTTCTTTGATTTTATAAAATATAAAAGTAAGTCGGATCTTAAATCAACTGCCAAATCATATCGCTCTTGCCTTATCTTATTAATTAAAAATAAAATTCCATACCAGCCTAAGCCCTTATCTTTTTCAATAAAATTATTCATATATGGGCAATATTTAAATAAAATTCTAGAGCGCTTATCTCCTACAATATCAAAAACTGCATTAGGGTACTTAAAATGTAATGCTTCAAGAGTTGGTGTTGTTAAAATTGCATCTCCTATATTTGATAACGTTATAAAAAGAATTTTTTTAGCATTTTTTTCTGTCGAGATTTTTTTCATATGATCTAAATATTCTTCTTTTTTTGTGACTCATAGCCCTTATGTTTATCGTAATTCCACAAATATTGTTCTGGGGATTTCTTAATTGTATCTTCTAATACTTTATTTAGTTTTCTCGGGCTAGAAACATTATTAGCCGGTATAATTTTAAAATGAATCTTAAATCCTTTTCCTATATCTAGCCTTTCGCCAAAAGCCATTATTACAGTCGCTCCAGTTTTTTTAGCTAATTTACTAACTAAAACCATGGTGTATGCGGGACGCCCAAAAAAATCAACCCATTCCCCTTCCCCCTTGTTTGCTGCTTGATCTGGAAGTATCCCAACAGCTTGATGATTTCTTAAAGAGTTTAAAATTTTCTTGATCCCAGACTTGTTTGTGGGTGCCAAGGTATTAAAACCTTTTTGCCTTCCGTCTTTGATCAATTCTTCTAGCCATTTTTTCCTAGGAGGCCTATAAAGAATAGTAAGTGGGTATTTTGATCCATAATAAATAGATGTTATTTCGTAACAACCTAAATGAGGCGATAAAAATATTATGCCTTTTTTTCGTGCATGCGCTTTATCTATTTCGGCTAAGCCTTTAACCTCTGACACCCAACTTAAAACTTTTTTCTGCTTGTTAGACCATATTGCTAAACTCTCTATTATTGTTTTGCCTGTTTCACGAATATTCTTATTTATTGCTCTATTTAAAATAGCTTTATCTTTGTAAATCATTGCTGAAGTTAAATTTTTTACCAATAAAAATCTACTTTTTTTATTAGTCATATGAAAAATATATCCAATCAAGATTCCAATTGATTGGACTAAAAAGAGCGGAATGAATGAAAAGAAAAGCCTAAAAAAATTTAAAATAATTTTATTCATTTCTAAATTTTTTATCCCTAAAAATGCTTATAAAATAAAATATTTTTTTTAATAATCCTTCTTGAATTTTAAATAACGCCCTAGTTAATGGGTATACCAATTTCTCCCATCCCGTTACTTTATTCTTTTTAAACCTTTCTTCTCCAATAGCGGATTCAAACCTTTTATCCCATGATGCTATCGCTGGCTGAATAGTTAAAACCTCCAATCCAGACCTCCATGGCAACCCCATAATAGTATCAATGGGACAAGTAATATTACCCATAGATTTAAGAAGTTTTTTTGCACCTGAATAAGATATTACGTAAGCATATGCTCCTCCAGGTGAAGTTGCTAATCTTGTCAAATAAAAAATTTTATATATTTTTATAATTTTTCTTTGCATTAACGTAGCTATTTTTGGCTTACCTAAAAATCTTACAGCTTCCCATGGATAAGGGCAATTAATTAAATTTTCTAGAACTGATTTAAAGTCTTTTTGTAAAATAACATCATCTTCAAATATTAATGAAATTGGTATTTTCTTATTAACAATTTTTTCTAACACGGCTCTATGAGACAAAAAACAACCTAACTCGCCAGGTGCCAAATCTTTTCCGTAGCAAAGCCTTCTGATTAATCCATTGTAATCTTTATGCTGTAATAAATTAATTTTTCGTGCATCTATTGCATCAAAGAATTCAAATCCTTCACACACTCGATTAAGTGTTTTTTTAATAGTTTTACGCCTTAAACTTTCATGTGAAAGGCTTATTACAAAAGTATGTATCGAATTTGATTTTATAGTCATAATTAAATTATTCTCTCATATTCTAAGAAATACTCATATTAAATTCAGATTCTCTTATATACTGTTTTTTTATATGGTTTAAATATGACAAATATTACAAATATTACAAAAAATAATAAAAATTGGACTCCCCCATCATCCATTGAAGAAAAAATTAAAGAGTTTTTAATCGCTGAAAATCTTTACTTAAAAACTCTCAAAAGAAATAAGCCTATATTGTTGATAGAGCTTTCAGAAAGTCACACTAAAATGCTAATCGAAAAACTCATAAATAATATAGAAAGTTATGGATTTAAAGCAATGTATCTAAAAAAAGCTCGCCTTCATGAAGTAAGTTTGTTTGATAATGAAAAAGATCATAGATATGTTCCTATTGGCAAAGGAAATTTTATATATAATTTTATTTTATTTTCACATAATTTAGCACTATAAGGATAAAAAACTAACTAATGCTGAATAATATTTCCATAAAATTTAAATATTTAGTTCCTATAAGTCTACCAATTCTATTAATATTTTTTCGAGGTATAGCAGACGTTACAGTTTTATTGATTGGCCTTGTTTTTTTGTACCAGTCTTATAAGTCAAATAATTGGCAATGGGTTAAGCAACAATGGTTTATATTTAGTTTAATTTTTTGGCTTTATTTATTGTTGATTAATACCCCGTTAAGTATAAATTCTTCCGAAAGCGCTTTATATTCTCTTGCATTTATAAGATGGCCAATTTTTGCAATGGCTATTAGTATTTGGGTTCTTAACAATCATGTTTCTCAAAAATATTTTTTAATTTCTTTAGCTTCCACTTTCTTATTTATAACGCTAGATGTTTGGTGGCAATTTTTTTTCGATTATGATTTTTTTGGTAATCCAAGATATTCTTTTACCCCTGAAAGACTTACTGGTCCCTTTAGAGATAACCCTATGCCAGGAATTTTTATGGCTAGATATTTATTCCTTATTTTGTATCTTGGGTATTTTATAAAATATATTAAAACACCATTTAAAAATACATCCTTTATTTTTCTAATACTTTTGCTTGGTACGTTATCTATTTATATAACCGGTGAAAGAATGGCTTTAATTATTTTTATCAGTGGAGCGAGTCTAGTAAGTATTGGTCTATTCCTTCAATACAAGAAAATTAGAAAATTTATATATTTTAGTATATTTTTAATTTTTTGTTTTCTTGCTATAGCCCATCAATCAGTTCCTGAATTAAACAATCGAATGACTACTGATTTGCTATACAAGCTTTTAAATTTTAACTCTTCTGATTACATGCTAGTTTTTAAAAGTGCTTATGCAGTTTGGATGGAAAGTCCAATATTTGGAGTAGGTTTTCACCAATATCGAGAAGGTTGTATTGCTCTTGGTTATTGGGGAACTAGCGGAGGCGTTTGCATGCATCCTCATAACATATCTCTTGAACTTTTATCAGAAACTGGAATAACAGGTTTTATACTTTATTATTTAATAATAATTTCAGTTACTATTAAAGTAATTAATAATTTTCTTCATCAAAAAAACTGGCTCTCACTTTTTCTCTCTTTAAATTTACTCTTTGTTAGTTTTTTACCCTTAATTGGAGGTATGAGTCTTTTTAATAATTGGATTGGTGCAATAATATGGTTATTTTTAGGATGGGCTCTTACTTTCTCAAAGAAAAATTTAAATTAGTTCCTTATAAATTTTAAAATTTTAGTATCTAAAAGCTTTTAGCTCTTTTGTTTTATATTGTCAATAAAAAGTAATACAATAATGTTTTGTTTTATATTATTTAAGGAAACATTAATAATTTTTGAAAGTATAAATTTATATTGAGGTTATATGAAACGCCTTCATCCCGAGAAAATTAATAAGAAATTTGGATTCTACTCCCCAAAAGGAATTGTCAATGTTATCCATGTCTTAATAAAGATGGGTGCAGGTTTTGGTAAACTCAAAAAAATTTACTCATGGATATTAACAAAAATTAACAAAGATAACCCAATTGACATTATCTATCATGATATAAAATTTAGGCTATACCCTCATAACAACACTATTGAATCAAAAATATTAGTCAGCTCAAGATTGAGAGAGGGTAAAGAGCTTGAGATTATTTCAGGCTTTATAAAAAATGGAGGTGTCTTTTTAGACATTGGTGCTAATGTTGGCTATTACTCATTAATGGCAGCAAAGCTCGGAGCTTCGAAAATCATTGCTGTTGAGCCTAATCCAATCGTTCTTGATAGGTTCAAAAAAAACATTGAATTTAATAGGTTTGATAGAAAAATTAAAACTTTTCAGGTTGGAATTGGGGCTAAAAAAGCTACGATGGAGCTTCGGCTTTCGCATATCGATATGGGAAGCAGTTCGATTATAAACTCTAAACTTAATTCAGATAAAATTCAGATAAAAATAATCCCTCTGTCAGAGCTACTAAAAAAAGAAAGGATTACTAGGGTTGATGTATTGAAAATTGATATTGAAGGGTTTGAGGATAGAGCATTATTTCCTTACTTTGAAACACTGGAGAAAAAGCTTTACCCCAGGCTTATCCTTATGGAAGATAGTAGCCAGACAGATTGGGAGCGGAATATTTTCGACTGGTTGCTTGCCAATGGCTATAGAGTTTTAGCAAGAACTCGGGGGAATACCCTTATCACTAAAGGCCTCTAAAGCATAAGAGCTTAGCAAAATTTTCTAAATTAATTTGTTAATCGATTTCCAAACTTTGTTAACTGTTAAATATTTCAAACTCCCTGATTCTAAAATTTGAAAAGGTTTTCTTGATAATTCAGATTTTTTCCCGGAAGTAGTTGGTCCGAACAATGCAATACCTGGCTTTCTTAAACATGAGGCAATATGGCTTAGTCCAGAATCATTCCCTATTACAAATATAGATTTCTTTATGATTCCTGCTACATCCATTAAATCTAAATTATTAAAATTATATCCTGGCAAAGTATTTTCAAGATCTAATTCATCAGGTCCAAATATGCTTACAACATTGAAATCTTCTTTTAATAATTTATCAGCTAGCTCTTTATAGTATGGCCATCTTTTTTCTGTATGCTTTTTAGATGACCCTGGAATCAAAACAATGAACTCCCCTAAAATCCTTCTCTTTTTAAGAAGAAGCGAGATATCATTAGCCATCCATGTAATATTTGGGTCTAAAATTTTGCTAGATGGTATTCCATAATCGTTTAGCATATCAACTAATCCTTGAAGTCCAGATATTGGATGGTCCTTTCTTTTTGTTGTAATCCAGGTGGGTGTGTTTATTAAAATTTTATACAGATAAGTTCTTTGCGAGTTCTGTAAATCAAACACATGGCTAAAATGTAAACTAACTATCTCACGAATTAGTTGAAATATTTTTCTTAAATTCCAGTATTTAAACCGATCATCAACAATTATTTTATCTATATATGGGCTTAACAGCATTAAGTCCTTGTAAGAAGAGGATGTAAGCAATACTAGATTTGCCTTAGGATAAATATTCTTTATGGTTCTAAAGATTCCATCAGATTGAATTAAGTCGCCAAATGCGCCGTGCTTAATAAGTAAGATATTTTGTTTTTTATGTTGCATACTTTATTTATTTTTTAATTTAATTATTAAGCTATATATTTTTATAATATTTTTCGAAAATACTTTTTCACTATAGTTTTCAATAAATTTCTTATAGCCATTATTAGCTAACGAATGTGCAAGTTTATTATTATTAATTACTTTCTTAATTGCATCTGCTAATTGACTTACATCATCAATTTCAACCAATAAACCATCATGGTTATCTGAAATAATTGTTCTAGGCCCAGGGGACTTACATGCAATATTCGGCTTCTTGGCTGCCCATGCTTCAATAATTACAGCTCCAAATGCATCATTTCTCGATGGAAAAACACAAATATCTGCAGTAGCCATTAAAGCTTCTTTATCTTCTCTCCACCCAAGGAACTTTACACGCTGTTTTAAACCAAGTCTTTCCGATTGATTGATTAAGTCATTTTTCAAAGGGCCAGACCCTGCAATCCATAAAAATGCTTCAGGAATTTTAACCATCGCTTCTAGCAAAATATCTAATCCCTTTACTGGATGAAGTCGGGATAAAGATAATAATAATGGCTTATCTTCTGGGGTATCGAAATCTTTTCGATCTATTTTGTTGGATAGATTTTTATGTGTATAAATTGGCAATTCATAAATTTTATTACTATTTATACCTTGTAAAGCTATATGTTTTTTTAATTCACTCGTCAGAGCTATGTGATAATCACAAGCCCTGAATCTTTCTACTCCTCTATAGCCACTATGCCAGCCAATATTAATATGTTCTCCAGTAATTAGGAAGCTACAAGCCCTTCCCATCCAGTAATGAGCTATATCTGGCTCAAAGTCTTTAATGACTTTAGATATTATTAATTTTGACGACCACTTAATTAATTTGTTAAACGACACAGTCTTGAATGGAATATTAAGCTCTTCTAGCTTCTCAATTCCTTTTTTATTTTTTTTATTCACTATTGCATATTGCTCAATATTTAAATTGCTTAATGCAGCAAGTGCATCAATATAAAATATCTCTGCACCTCCATCTGAGTACCCCCCCATAATTTGAAGAATTTTCATAATTTTATCTTATGGATTAATGGAATAAATCTACCTATTCTTCTCTGCCAATCAATCCATCTTCTTGACTTTGAGAAATCATGTTTTTTACAATCTATTAATGTGACATCCCCACATTCGGACACAGTATGCAATCCGTCAGAAAAACTATTATGAAGATTTGGTTTAATTGTTTTAATTTTTATAGTTTTAAAATTATTTGGTGTAAGTTTTAATAATTTTAAAATATTAATTTGGCCGCCGTACGTCTTCTTGGAATCCTGTACGGGTAAATGTATTAAATTATCTAATATGAAAGGTCTTCCCCCTGGTCGACTTAAACCAATATCATTACTTACTGGGTTTTTACAATGTAGCTTCCACTCTCCAAGCAAACTATTAGAATATGCGGCATACATCTCTTTCAATGCTCTACCATTTTTTCCTGGTAAAGAATAAAACATCCACCATTTATTTTTATATTTAATAACACTTGTATCAATCATTGCCGTATTTGGAATAACCTCTTTTATTCTTTTCCATTTTAATGGAAAATCTACTGACTCATATATATAAGTTTTTTTAGATCTACTTGACTCTGGAATCATATAAATTTTACTATTATCTTTTATGATGAATGGATATGATAAATGTGAGTGATTTTTAAGTACATTTTGATATGAAATTTTTTCAAAATTTTTATCAAAAACAATACAATCTATTCTGCCTTTTTTGTCCCTATAATCTAAAAATTCAACAAACAAATAGAGTTTATTATTTTTCCAAATACCAAATGGATCAGCAATAAATTGATATGATTTTTCTGGGTAAAGCCAAATAATTTCTTTTTTACTTGGCTTTTTTATAAATTCAGAGATTGGTTGTTTAACAATTCCAACTATCCATAAATCAGTTTTGTATTTTTTTATCATCTATTTTTTAAAACATCCCTGTATATTTTTAACGTATTACTCTGCATAGTATTTAAGTTAAATAAGTCTGTTTTCATAACCTTTGGTGTTTTTTTTATCCAGGATTTGCATAAATTAACAGCAGCAGGAATATCATCTTTTTTAATAATGCCTTCAGAGAATACTTCTTTTAATTGCTCGCCAACACCACCATGGCCATAACCAATTACAGGTACTCCTATTTTTAACGATTCAATAGTTGTTCTCCCAAAAGCTTCTGGCTCATTTGACAAAGAAAATACAATTTTTGAAATTGACATAATTTCTTTTAAGTCAGACCGGTGACCTATAAATGATATTTTATCTTTAATATCTAATTTAATTGCTTTATCTTTTAACTCTTTAAGAAAGCTTAGTTTATTAACCGCAACATCGCCTACTATTAGTCCGTGAATATTGGGATACTCGTTAACTAATAATGCAATTATATGAAGAAAATCAATTTGTCCCTTCCAGCGCGTCACTCTCCCGGGTAATGTTAGTAAAATCTTATCCCGTGTCTTTGGGTAATCTTTATTCCATTTATTAATCCATAATTTTTCAGGTTTAAATAAATATGGAAACTCTTTTACATCTACTCCTCTATAATTTAGGAATATTTTCTCAGGATTAATTTTATAATTACTTAAAATATAGGTTTTTATCATTCTTGATACTGCTATTACTGCATCTCCTCTTGCCATTATTGAGCTATATCTATTTATAGAATATGGCCCATGGAAGGTTGTTACTATTAAGGGTCTTTTCTTATGTGGCATAAAAGAAGTTGCAATAAAACAGATCCATGCTGGAAATCTAGATCTAATATGAATAATATCAACATTATTTTTAGTGAAAATTCTTATTAATTTTGGGATTATGCTTAAAGTAAATAATGATTTTTTACCTATTGGTAATTTAATATGTTTGCCTCCCTCTTGAACTAACTTTTGTCTCATTCTTCCACCTTCTGATATAACAATTGAACGGTGATTTTTTGAAACTAAATATTTAGAGATTTCTAACGTACCTCGCTCCACCCCTCCTGAATCAAGAGCTGGGAGCACTTGAACAATAGTAAGTTTTTTTGAATTATTGTTTTTCATTGATTATTTAAAATTACTGATTTCCTTCTGAGATAAATTTAAATGAATTATTTATCTTATTTATTAAATATTTTTTAGCAGCTTTACTATTATTTACATAATATTTATAATTTTTTATGATTTTGACTACCGCTAAAGAAAAGTCTTCTTTCCCCTCAATTGCTATTGCATTTTGAAAATTAGTTAGCTCCTTCATTGCCATTCCTTTTGAATGAATAATTGGTTTTTCTAATAATAAAGCGTCAATTATAAATCCTGAGCCAGTATATGCGTATTGAGTTTTATGATAAGGCAATAGAAAAATATCAATTGAACTCATTAGCTTCATATATTCTTCCCCACTACTTACTCCATATATTATTTTTACTTTTACTAAGCTTGATATGTATCTTGTAAAAAATTCTTTTACACAAAAAATAAATGTTCTTTTCTTTTTATCTTTGTTCATTTGCACTATAAATGTAACTGATATATCTACATTAGTTTTTTTGAAATATTTTCTTAGCTCTTTAATTAATACTGGGACTTCACGTGATCCTTTTGATGGCCTTGGTCCGCCAAGACATCCTATGTTTATATTAATTTTGTTAATATTTTTTCTTGGTCTATACGTTAGAGGAACTGTTACCGGGAAAATTAAAGTTCTCATGGCTTTAACTTTGAATGTTTTTTTAATTGTATTTAAAAGCTCTTCTGTTTCACTACAAAATTTTACAAGATTATTATTTACTAATTTAATAAAACTTTCTAAAACTTTTTTTGGTAAATCATCTAAATAGTTTATCCCGTGAATACGAACCACAGGTAGAATTTTCTTTGGAAATCTATTTTCTAAAAATAATAATGTTAGTATTGAAATTTCTAAGGTCCTTGCTGACGGAATTAAAAGGTTAGCTTTTGTTGAAAATTCTTTACGCCTAAGAATACTTTCAAGCTTAAGAGCTGACTCTCTGATATAATTTTCTGATTCTCTACCTTCTTCTTTTACCTCAAAATTTGGCAAATCTAAATACATTTTATTTTTTAGATTTATTCCATGCAAATTTGTATTCCTACATGAAATAACATGAGAACTAGTATTTTTAAAATATTCGTTTATTGTTTTTATTTGTGTTCGTTCATGTCCAAAAGCTGAGAAAAGTCTTCGCTCTAAAATAATAATATTTTTCACTTTTTTTAAACCTTCTTAAGAAATTTTTTATTAATGAATTTTGCACATCGATTTGCTTCATTAACTACAGCATGTAATTTATTACTATTTTTGTAACTTTTATTTCCATTGGAAAATATAACCTTTTCTTTTTTTAGTTTGTTGACTTCATCTGTAATACGACTTTTACCTTTACTCTTTAGGCCTATTAATCCGACATTTTGTCCCGCTGTTATCGACTCATAAATCATAGACATAGAATCTTCTGTTATCCATGCATATTTTGTTTTATTCATTTGATTTTTTAACCAGTTTTCATTTTGATATTGAGTGGGATGAATTTTTAAATTTTTAAACGAAAGTTTATTTATTTTCATCATAAAATTTTTTGGTGTCCGCCTTGAAGTGCTTAAGATAAAATGTATTGATAAATTATTTCTTAACAATTCCTCAATTTGATTAACCACTCTTTCATTATCCCATTTGTAATGTTTAGAAATTCCACCAATTAATATTAATCCCTTTCGTTCATTTTTATTGATCAAATTTGTTGTATTTGCTAGCACTCCTTTTGTCCATAAAATAAGGCCTCTCCCTCTGAACTTGTCATGTTCCGGAATTATGCATAAATCAAACCAATTACAAGGAAGGCTTGGTTTCATCATTAAAATTGATTTCCCTCCAAAGAAATATTTTAAAAATAATAAGGCCATATGAGTTTTATGCCCTGCTGCAATAATAAAATCTGGTTTTTGGATTTTCTTTAGTTTATTCATTGAAAAAAGTATTAATGATAAAAAACTTCGAATCTTTATATCAATAGTTTTTATAGCTACCTCATCTTTTAAGGCTTTAACAAGTGATAGAATTTGTTTTTCATGGCCTGTCTTACCATCTAACAATTTCCATATCACAGTCTTTTTTTGTTTTGTATTTTTCATAATATTGATTTTATCAATATTTCATTTAGTTTCTCTGCAGATTGAGGTGCCATTGTCAGTCCGTATCTAAAATGTCCAGAATTTACAAAAACATTTTCATAATCATCATCTTTTTGGATAAATGGAATATTTTCTTTTGTCCCTGGCCTAAATCCTGCCCAATGATTTTCTACTTGAACATCGGCAAGATCTGGAATTAATGTTTCAGCTTTTCTCATTAATGCTTCTTTTTTTTCAATAGTAACTGTTTCATCAAACCCCACTTCTTCGATTGTACTCCCAGCAATTATTACCCCATCTTTTCTTTGTAAAATATAAAAATCATTTGAGTAAAGAATATTTCTAATTTTTAATTTTGATGCTTTGTACTGAATCATTTGGCCTCTTACGGGATATATTTTACTTTTATAATTCTCTTTTAGGTTTGATGTCCAAGCTCCTGATGTAATTACAAAATAATCAGCCACAATAAAGCTATTATTTTTATTTGGCCATTTTTTTACTATTCCTTCTTTATCTTGAATTTCAGCAAGCTCCATATTCTCAATTATTTTTATTCCCATTTTCTCCATAAATAACTTGATTGATTTCATTAGCCTAGGTGATCTTATTTGAGCTATTGATGGAAAGTAAATTGATTCTGAATTTCTATGGAATGTTTCCTTAAATGGAAGGTTTTGTAAATTAGCCCATTTAATAACATCACCTTTCTCAAATGGAGGAATTAATATCATCCCTGTTTTGTTATATTCTGGATCGATTCCTGTTGAATCATATAATTTTTTTGAAAAATTTTCATAAAAACTTGAAGCTAGCATGCATAATTCATAAACCTTTGGTTCATAATTCCATGGCATTAATGGGAATAAAATCCCTGCTCCAGCCCATGATGATTCTTTTCCAATTTCATGCTTATCTACAACTAAAACCTCAAAGCCACTTTCCTTTAATTTAATTGCCGTTAAACAACCTATGATACCTCCACCAATAATTGCAATTTTTTTAGTCAATTATTTACACACCATTTATTGAAAATTTTTCAAATTCGATTAAGTCTCTTGGTAAGCCTAAAATTACTATTACATCTCCCCTCTGAAGTCTTATATCTAATCTTGGTTCAATATCTTCCAACATATTTGGTCTTCTTAGGTTTTGTATTTCAATATTAAACTTATCGAATGGTATTTCACTAATTTGCTTATTTAATAAATAGGAGTTATTTTTAATTTCAATTGAATGAAGTTGTAATTGATCTTGGCCTTGAAGGTCATCACTTGCTTCCGAAGAGCCCATAAAGTAACCTCGAAAGATTTTATATCTTTCATGTCTAAAAGCTCGTATCTTTTTTATAACTCTTGCTAGTGGCACATCTAATATAACAAGAGCATGGGATGCTAGCATTAGACTACTTTCTAACACCTCTGGAACTACATCTGTTGCTCCAGCATCTTGAAGCTGTTGAATTGACGATTCATCACGAGTTCTAACAATAACCGGTAAATCTGGATATATTTCACGAATGACATTTATTACTTTTAATGAAGATCTATCATCAGAATATGCAATTACCAGAGCTTTTGCTCTTTCAATGCCAGCTGCTCTTAAAACTACTCTCCTACTAGCATCTCCATACATCACTTTTTCGCCAGCATTTGCAGCATCGTTTACACGATTTAAATCCATATCAATTGCGATAAATGAAATATTTTCTTCCTTAAGAAACCTTCCTAAATACTGGCCCCCTCTTCCGTAGCCACATATAATTACATGATTACTAAAATCTTCACTGGATGCTTCTATTTTATTTACTAATTTTTCACTATTTTTTAAGTATTCTTTTGATATATATCTAGCAATCCGACCATTAAATGGAATAATAAAGGAAGCAAATAGCATTGATAACAAGCAGACTGATAAAATAATTTGAAGTATATCGCCAGATATAAGATTTTGCTCTTGGCCCAATGCTAGTATTACGAAACTAAATTCACCGGCTTGTCCCAAAATTACCCCTGACCTAATACCAACACCTAATTCGTACTTAAATAGCTTAGCTAAATAAGTTATGACTGTCGCTTTGAATATAGTGTAAACAAAGAATAATAAAAATATTGTAGGGTAATATTCAATAAGGACTTCTATATTAAGCATCATGCCAATACTAATAAAGAAAAGTCCTAATAAGATATCCCTAAAGGATGCTATATCGGACTCAACTTGATATCGGTATCTTGTTTCAGAAATCAACATACCTGCCAGAAATGCTCCTAAAGCATAAGATAGGCCTGTTAGCTTTGTTACATAAGCAAAGATAAGAGTAATCATTAAAACATTAAGTACAAATAACTCTCTTGATTTTTGTTTAGCGACTATTCCAAACCAGAAGTTCATCACGGGTTGTCCGACTCTAAAGAGAATAAAAAGTAAAACTATAATCTTAAATAGTGACATCCATAACACACTGTATAGATCAACTACCTGTGAATTAAAAACTGGGATTAAGATTAAAATAAAAATTACAGCTATATCTTGAAATAATAAAATCCCGATAGATAGCTGACCATGGCGACTATTAAGATCAATTCTTTCCATTAATATTTTAGATACAATTGCAGTTGATGACATCGTTAATGCTGAGCCAATAATAAATGCTGCTGCAAGATCTAGCCCCAGGAAAGTTGAAAATACCATTGTTGTCACAAGAGTTATGGCAACCTGAGCACCGCCAAGTCCAAATAAAATATGTCGCATGGAGTTTAATTTAGGCAAACTAAACTCTAAGCCAATTGTAAACATAAGGAATACAATGCCAAACTCAACGAAATGTCTGCTTGATTCTGAATCAGGCAATACCCCTAGCGCATATGGACCTAAGATCAAGCCCACAACAAAATAAGCAATCATTGGCGGCAGTCTTAAATATCTAAATAAGGCCACCATGAGCACAGAGCTGACTAATAAAAGAATAATTAATTGGATTGATTCAAACATAAAGTATGTGCAATTTCATATATAACTTTATTCTACTATCAATCCCTTTTATACTTATAAAATAAATATATTTGAAGAAAACTAATGAATAAAAATTCAGATCAGATTATCAAGCTTGCGCAAGAAGTCCTCAATATTGAATCAGAAGAAATTCTGAAGGTAAGTAAAAATATTTCTAATGACTTTAGCGATGCTGTCAATGAAATCCTTAAATGTAGCGGGAGAATTGTTGTAAGTGGCATGGGGAAATCCGGTCATATTGCAGGGAAAATTGCCTCTACTTTTGCAAGCACTGGGACACCTGCTTTTTTTATGCACCCAGGCGAAGCAAGTCACGGTGATCTAGGGATGATAACGAAAGATGATATTGTCATCTTTTTTTCTAATTCAGGTCAGAGTAGCGAGTTAATATCTATTTTGCCTACAATAAAAAGAATAGGAGCTAAGATTATTGGGATATCTGGCAATGTTAATTCGGAATTAGCTAATCAAGTCGACATTCATATAAGTGCTGCTGTTACTAAAGAAGCATGTCCTTTAGGTCTTGCTCCAACTGCAAGCTCTTCTGTTTCATTGGCATTAGGTGATGCACTTGCCTTATGTGTGCTAGATTTAAGAGAATTTACTGCTGAAGATTTTGCTAAATCTCATCCAGGTGGAAATTTAGCTAAGAACATATTAATAAAAGTGAAAGATATTATGCGTATTGGCGCGAGTATCCCATCCATTAATATTAAATCCACGCTAAAAGATGCGATAGAAGAAATATCTAATAAAAAAGTAGGCTTTACAGGAATAGTAAATAATGAAAATAAATTGATGGGGATATTGACTGACGGCGATTTAAGAAGAGCCTTGCTTAGTAAAAAGAATATTGATTCCTCAATTGAAGAATGTATGACAAAAAATCCGATTGCCCTTAATGGCTCTGAGATGGCTATTGAGGCAGTAAATATAATGGAAAAATTTAAGGTCAACTGTTTCCTTATAACTGACAATAATAAAAAAGTGATTGGAATGTTGAATATCAATGACCTTTTTGAATCAAAAGTAATCTAGTGCCAAATGGCAAATAAGCTTTCATCAATTTTTGTGTTATTGCTTATTTTTATAATCGCCTTAATTACTTATTGGCTTAAAACCGAAGTCAAAAAAGAGCTATTAATTAAAAATAAAAATAATATTAGTGGGCCTGAATTTTACTTAAACTCTTTTAACAGCATACAAACGAAAAAAAATGGCGATGTAGAATTCATACTTAGCGCTGAAAATATGGAGCAGTTTGATTATGCTGAGTATGCTATTTTACAAAAACCACGCTTTACTAGATATAAAAATAGTAAGCCACATTCCTTAATCAAAAGTAACAATGGAAAAGTAATAGGTAATGGTGACGAATATTTATTTAGAGATAATGTTATTTTAACTAGAGTTCAAACTAAGAAAAAAAGAGAAATGAAGCTCTTTACCGATCAATTAGATATATTGCCAAATCTAGATATCATTTTAACAAAAAAACCAGTAAAAATAATACAAGAGCCAAATATAGAGATTTATGGAGTTGGCATGAAGTATGATAATAAAGAAGGGATTGTAAAACTATTAAGCAATGTTAAGGTACATTATGGCAGCCCTAAATAATAAACTCGAATTAACAAATTATAATTTTCTTATTGTATGTGTGCATATAATAATATTATCTATAGCCACTAATGCTTTTTCAGAAGAAGCAGATAGAAGCAAAGCGATTGAAATAGAATCAGATACTTTGACAGTAGATGATGCAAAAAGTATTAGCATATATAAAGGAGACGTAATATTAACTCAAGGTACACTCAAGATTAAAGCAAATGAACTAACTGTAAGAGAGGATAGTCAAGGCTTTCAACATAGTACTGCAATTGGTAAACCAACAACTTTTAAACAAAAAAGAAATGGTGGTCAAGGATATATAGAAGGGCGTGCAGATAGAATAGAATACGATGGGCATATGGATAAAGTCCATTTGTATATCAATGCATCAGTCAAGAGGGGGAATGATACAGTTTTTGGTGATTATATAATGTACGATACAAATGCTGAATTTGCTCAAGCACTTTCTGGGACTACTAAAGATAAAAATGGTAATGAAGTTAAAAAAGGAAGAACTCGAGTAATTATTGAACCAAAAAAAGAAAATTAAATAGTATGTCAGAACTAATTATTCAGAATATAAGAAAATCATACAAAAAAAAATCTGTAGTTAAAGATATTTCCCTTAGAATCTCAAGTGGCGAGGTTGTTGGCTTATTAGGGCCGAATGGGGCTGGTAAGACAACGTCTTTTTATATGATTGTTGGATTAATTTCTTCAGAACATGGAACTATTAAAATTGATAATCATGATTTAACAAAAATGGCTATTCATAATAGGTCTAAACTTGGTATTTCTTACCTACCTCAGGAACCATCTATCTTCAGGAAAATGACTGTATCTGAAAATATTTTATCTATTTTAGAATTGGGGAAATCTACGAAAAAGAAAAATGCCGAACATCTAGAAGTTCTTTTAGACGAATTGAGTATAGCTCATATAAGAAATAATGCCTCAATTAGCTTATCAGGTGGGGAAAGAAGAAGGGTTGAAATTGCAAGATGCTTGGCAACAAATCCAAAGTTTATACTATTAGATGAGCCCTTTGCAGGTATTGACCCAATTGCAGTTATTGATATACAAAAAATTATTAAGCATTTAGCATCAATGGATATTGGCGTTCTAATAACAGATCATAATGTTAGGGAAACCTTAGGTATTTGTAATAGAGCATATATTGTTAACCAAGGTAAAATTTTTGCATCAGGGAAGCCGGCAGAAATAGTAGCCAATCAAGAGGTTAAAGACATCTACCTCGGAAAAGATTTTATTTTATAAAAATATGAAACTAAGCTTTAACCTTAAGCTATCTCAATCTTTAAGGCTCACGCCTCTCTTGCAGCAATCAATTAAATTACTTCAAGCATCTCAATCAGAGTTAAATCAATTAATAGAAGATTATGTCAATGATAATATTTTTCTAGAGCTAGAGGAAGGTGAAAGTAGGATTCTGAACAACTATACAAATTTTAATAGCTCGAAAGGAGCATCTGTTAATAATGATTACCCTTATGAGTTATTTGATACTGAAATAAAAAATCAATCTCTAAAAGAATATTTAATTGAAAACCTAAGTATTTTTTCATTTTCTGATAGGGACCAAGTTATTTTTTTAGTTTTGATTGATTCAATTAATGATGAAGGTTATTTAATTGAGTCTTTTGATCAAATTATAGAAACAATCCCTTTTGAGCCAAAAGCAAAATTAAAAGAATTAGAGAATATTTTAACTCTAATACAAAACTCCTCTTCTCCCGGTATCGGGGCAAAAAGCCTATCAGAATGTTTATCTTTACAATTAAAAATAGTTAATGGAAATAAGAAATTAATTAATATTGCATCAAAAATTGTTAATGACTACTTAAATTTACTGGGAAACAAAAACTACAGCGCACTAAAAAATAATTTAAATTGCGACGATAGTCAGCTTAATGAAGCAATTGAATTAATAAAGAGCCTTGATCCAAAGCCTGGTTTAGTATTTCAAAAAATCCAGCCTCAAGATTATATTAAGGCTGACACGAGAGTTGAAAAGCCTAATAATGATTGGGAAGTGAGTTTGATTGAGGATAATTTCTTAAAAATTAAAATAAATGAAGATTATCAAGATATGATATCCAAAGAATCTAAAAAATTTGATAAAGAAGCTAAAGATAGGCACCAAGAAGCAAAATGGTTAATAAAAAGCCTAAGGGAAAGATCTATAACAATTATTCGTGTTTCAAGAGCTATTATGCAAAATCAAACTGAATTCCTTGAAAAAGGTAATCTTTTTTTAAAACCTTTAATTCTAAAAAATATTGCAGAAGAGCTTGATTTACATGAATCAACCATATCTAGAGTTACAACAAATAAATTCATATCTACCCCACATGGTATATTTGAACTTAAGTACTTCTTCGGACAATCAATAAAAAATAATGATGGTAATGACTTATCGTCAAAGGCGATTCTCTTTAAGATAAAAGAGCTTATAAAGAATGAAAACTCTAGCAATCCTTATACAGATGAACAACTAGCATTACTACTTAAAGATGAAGGTATACAGATTGCAAGGAGGACTATTGCAAAATATAGAATCATATTAAAGATTCTTCCTTCTAACCAAAGAAAAAATATCAACTAAAGGAGTGCTATGAATTTAAATATTACTGGAAGACGTTTTGAAATAACTAGCTCATTAAGAGATCATATTCAAAATAAGTTTATTAAAATAAAAAATCACTTTGACCATGTAATTGATGTTAAATTTATTCTTAGTGTTGAGAAATTAGATAATATCGTTGATGCAACTATTCATTTGCCCCACCAAAATATCAATGCTAAATCAGTTAGTACAGATATGTATAAGTCTATTGATTTGACTATCAATAAAATAGATAGGCAGGTAATAAAATATAAAGAAAGGTTCAGAGATCATCATCAGGCAGATGGATCTATTAAAAAACAACCACCTAGTTAAATGTTTTGTAGAAAATATATAATATAAATTTTATAGGTAAGAAATAATGATAGGTATTTTATTAGTAACTCACGGAGAAATTGGAAAATCTCTAATTGATTGTGCAGCTCATATTTTAGATAAATACCCATCCTCAGTTGAGTCTATATCAATAAATTCTAGTGATAATTTAAATCAATACAACGATATTATTTCTCAAAAAATTAAAGATCTAAACAAAGGAAGCGGAGTATTAATAATGACTGATATTTATGGCGCCACTCCTTGTAACCTATTAAATAAATATATTATCAACGATAAAGTTGAAGTTGTTACTGGAATAAATCTTCCAATGTTAATTAAAGCAATATCGGATAGAAAAGATAATATAAGTCATTTAGCAAATGAATCCATTGAGTGTGCAAGAAAAAATATTAAAAGCTTAAATACTCATGATTAAGAAAAAAATAAAAATAATTAATAAATTAGGGCTTCATGCGAGGGCATCGAGCAAGCTAACGAAATTAGCTTTGACTTTCAAATCTGAAATATTCCTAATCCAAGATGATGCTAAAGCAAATGCAAAAAGTATTATGGAAGTTTTAATGTTGGCTGCTAGTAAAAATACAATAATTTTACTAGAGGCCAGTGGCTCTGATGAAAAGAAAGCTATTTTAGATATTGAAAATCTTATTAATAATTATTTTGGCGAAGGTGAGTAATGTCTTCTTTTAACATACATGGTGTTTCCGTTTCTAATGGTATTGCTATTGGAAAAGCACTTCTTATTTCTAATGCGCTATTAGAAGTTGTTCACTACCAATTGGAAATAGATGAAGCTCCAATTGAAATAAAAAGGTTATCACAGGCAATAAACGATGTAAAAAAAGATTTATTAAAAATAAAAAAACAACTACAAAAAGATTCCTCGGAAGAATTCTCAGCTTTTATTGATACGCACTTAATGATACTTTCTGATAAGAATTTCTCAGAAAAGTCTAAAAAAATTATTAGTAAAGATAACTGTAATGCAGAGTGGGCATTAAAAAAACAAATGGATTTTTTTATTAATAAATTTGAGAAAATAGAAGATGAATATATTAAAGAAAGAAAAAATGATGTTATTCAAGTTGTTGAGAGAATTCTCAAAGTATTACTTGGACATCCTAAACAAGCAAACCAAATTAATAGTGAAAGTTCTACTATTTTAGTTGCGCATGATATCTCTCCAGCAGATGCACTTCAATTCAAAAAACATCAATACGCAGCTTTTATAACAGATATGGGAGGATCAACATCACATACAGCCATTCTTGCGAGAAGCCTTAACATTCCATCTATAGTAGCCCTTCAAAATGCTAGAAGTCTTATACAAAACAACGAACAAATTATTGTTGATGGAAACCAAGGGATAGTAATTATAAATCCTTCACAAGATATTCTTGAAGAATATCAAGTCAGACAAAATCTTTGGGAAATTGAACAAAAAAAACTTTCTAAAATAAAAAATATTCAATGTAAAACTTTAAATGATCAAAAAATTGAATTATTAGCAAATATTGAAGTTCCAGGAGATATTACATCAGTTAAACAAAACAAAGCTTCCGGAATAGGACTTTTTCGAACAGAATTTTTATTCATGAATAGAAAAGAATTACCAAATGAAGAGGAACAATTTGAGATATATAAATCAATCGCAAAATCTATGAGAAATAAAACTGTTGTTATCAGAACTTTAGATTCCGGTGCCGACAAATTAACATCAGCTGATACAACTATTAGCTCTAATCCTGCGTTAGGGCTAAGAGCAATCAGATTATGTCTGTCAGAACCGCAATTATTTAATATACAACTACGAGCTATATTAAGAGCATCTAAATTCGGTATGGTTAAAATATTGATTCCCATGCTCTCTTCATTATCCGAACTTAGGCAAACTAAATTATTAATTCAAAGAGCCAAGAAATCTTTAAGTAATGACAAAATTCTATATGATGATAATATAAAAATTGGTGGCATGATTGAGGTTCCAGCAGTTGCTATTAATGCTGAAGCTTTTGCTCAAGAGTTAGATTTTCTATCGATCGGAACGAATGATTTAATTCAATATACTCTAGCAATTGATAGGACTGATGACAGGGTCTCACATCTCTATAATTCACTTCATCCAGCTATTTTAAAATTAATAAATACAACAATAAAGGCCGGTAAGAAATATAATAAAGAAGTATCAATTTGTGGGGAAATGGCTGGTGATTCTAAGCTTACTAAATTACTTCTTGGAATGGGTCTAAGATATTTTTCAATGCACCCATCCAGGATATTAAGTGTAAAGAAACAAGTTTTGAATTCTAATACACAAAAGTTAGAGTCTGCTGCTGCTAAAATTCTTAAAACAAAAGAATCTGAATATATAGAAACTTTAATTCATAAAATTAATCAATAAGATATAACAACCAGGAGACATAATTATTTTAAATCCATTATTAAATAGAGATGGTTTGCCATTATTTGAACAAATAAATGAAAAGCATATAACCCCAGCCCTTCATAAGGTCATAAAAGAGAATAGACTTACAATTAAAAATCTTGAATCCAGTCAAGAAGATCCAAATTGGCAAAACTTTGTGTCTCTTTTACAAAAAAGCAATGAAAAACTAAGTCGAGTTTGGTCTCAAATTAACCATTTAAACTCTGTGGTCAATAATGAAGAATTACGATTAATCTATAATAAGAATCTCAATAAAATTACTAAGTACCATTCAGAACTTTCTCAAAATAAATTAATTTATAAAAAATTTATAAAAATTAAGTCCAGTAAACACTATCGAACACTTACAGGACCACAAAAAAAAATTATTGTTGATGAAATTTTAGGTTTTGAATTAGGTGGTGTTGGTCTAGATAATACCAAAAAGTTAAAATTTAAAAAAATTCTAACTAAATTATCAAAACTCAGTGCAAGTTTTGAAGAGAATCTATTAGACTCAGTAAATAATTATTCACTTTTAATTGAAGATAAGAATAAGCTAAAAGGTGTCCCAATAAATGTTTTAGTTAAAGCTAAAATTGATGCAAAAAAACAAAAAAAAACTGGCTGGGCTTTTAGTTTGGATTTTCCTTGTTACATGCCAGTAATGCAATATGCAGATGATAGGGAGTTTAGGAGGCAAATGTATTATGCTTATGCAACTAAAGCATCAGACCTTAGTGACAAAAATAAAGATAATACCGATAATATTAATAAAATTCTTTTGAATAAAAAAAAATTAGCTAATTTATTAGGTTTTTCAGATTATGCTTCAATGGCTTTGACAACTAAAATGGCAAATTCTAGTAAGGAAGTTATAAACTTCCTAGAAGGCCTAGCAAATAAGGCTAGGTCATTTGCATCTAAAGATATGGACGATCTTATAAATTATGGCCACAAACTAAATATCAAAGATATAGAAGCATGGGATATAGCTTATCTTTCAGAAAAAATAAAAGAAGAGCGTTTTAATTACTCAGAACAAGAAGTTAAGAGCTATTTTCCAGACCATAAAGTTATAGAGGGGCTATTTAAGGTTGTAGAAACTATCTATGGGATTTTTATTAAAAAAGACACAACAGAGGTTTGGCACAAGGATGTTAAATTTTATAAAATTACAAATAAATCTGGTGGGTTGATTGGTTATTTTTATTTAGATCTTTATGCACGGAAAAATAAAAGAGGTGGTGCGTGGATGGATGAAGCTATCTCAAAATTTAAATTTGATAATGAGTTTGCACATCCTGTAGCCTTTTTAACATGTAATTTTTCAGAACCTATTAATAATAATTTTTCTTTATTAACTCATGATGAGGTTATTACTCTGTTTCATGAATTTGGACATGGACTTCACCATCTTTTAACAGAAATTAATGACTATGGGGTTTCTGGCATACAAGGTGTTGAGTGGGATGCGGTAGAGTTACCTAGTCAGTTTATGGAAAATTTTTGTTGGGAATGGTCAGTAATAAAAAATATGACTGAGCACGCAACAACAAATAAACCAATGCCCAAACTGCTATTTAACAAGCTGCTAAAGTCCAAGAATTTTCAGTCTGGCATGCAAACCACTCGTCAAGTTGAGTTTGCACTATTTGATATAAAACTTCATAGTGATTATGATCCAAATCATAAAAATTTTCTTAACTTACTTAACCAAGTTCGTGATCAAGTTGCAGTAGTAAGGCCGCCCGATTGGAATCGATTTCCACACAGTTTTTCTCATATTTTTGCTGGCGGATATGCTTCCGGATATTACAGTTATAAGTGGGCTGAAGTTCTATCAGCAGATGCGTATAGTCTTTTTGAGGAAATGGGTATTCTTTCACCAGAAGCAGGTGAAAAGTTTAGAAAAGAGGTTTTAGCAATGGGTGGATCTAGACCAGCTATCAACTCCTTTATTAAATTTCGAGGCAGAAAGCCATCAATCGATGCACTTTTAAGAAATCACGGTCTTATAATTTGAAAATTGCAACTTGGAATGTTAACTCCCTAAACGTTAGACTTCCTCACGTAATTGAATGGTTAAATCAAAATCAACCAGATATTCTTTGCCTTCAAGAAACAAAACAAGATAATGATAAATTCCCTCATTCTGAATTTAAGTCTCTGGATTGGTATTCATATCATAATGGCCAAAAAACCTATAATGGTGTTGCAATCATTAGCAAAAAACCCTTAACAGATATTTCATTCAACATTGCTGGCTTTGATGATATTCAAAGTAGACTAATTACTGGTACATATGAAGATACTAAATCGAATAAAATAAAAATAATATCTGCCTACATACCTAATGGACAGTCATTAGATTCGGATAAATTTATTTATAAGAAAAAATGGCTCAGTTTTTTCTACAGTTGGTTAAAAAAATTACACAAAAATCATAAAAATATTGTCTTAACAGGGGATTTTAATATTGCCCCGGAGGACATTGATTGCCATGATCCGTTATCCTGGAAGGGAAAAAATTTAGTTTCAGATATCGAAAGAGATTACTTTACGAAAATATTAAGTCTTGGATTTACTGACTCATTTAGAAATTTAAATCCTGATGCTTTAGATTTTTCTTGGTGGGACTATAGAATCCCTTTAAAGAGAAACGTAGGGATGCGAATTGATCATATTCTTTTAACAGATTCTTTATTGAAGAATTTAGAAAAATCTTACATTGATAAAAGACCTAGAGAGTTAGAAAGACCATCTGATCACGCTCCTGTTATTTCAGAATTTTAAGACCTATTGACTTTTAATTCCAAGTGATTTTAGCTTTCTGTATAAGTGAGTTCTTTCAACACCCGATTTTTTTGCTAAATCTGAAACAGATAATTTGTTCTGCATGTGGAAATTAAAATATAATTTTTCAAATTCTTCTCTAGCCTCTTTTAGCGATTTATTAAAAATAATTTCACCTATGTTAGAAGTGTCTTCTTGTTTTTTGGTTTTGTTTTCTTCTGCATTACTAATGCCGTACAAATAACTTTCAACATCTTCTGATGTTATTTTTTGACCTTGAGAAACCTTAATCAAATTAAATATAATATTATCAAGTACATCAATATTTTTTATACTATTTGATACTCTAAGAGAATTTAATGCTGAAATCTCAAATTCTTTGTACCCTAGATGCTTATTCATCAAGAGGTAAAAATCAAGTATTGCCAAAGAAAAATCAGGAATCAAGTCCTGATTTTTAGAAAAATCAGGCATGTTAATGACATTTTTTTCTGATAATCCTTCAATATTAGAGATATTTCCGAGAGATTCATCAATAAATATAATTTTTATTTTTTTATGTATATTAATTTTTAGATATTTACTTATATTTTCTTTTTTTAAATTACTAAAATTTGAAAAATTCTTGAATAGTATTGCATTACATCCTCTCTCAGCTGCTTTTTCAATAAAATTATCCTTAATAATTGCCTCTGAATTAATTAATAAATAATTTGTTCCGACTAGGCTGTTAATACATATATTAATGAGATTTCCTTCTGCGCCTTTTAAATATATTATATTGGAGCTTTTAAGAGATCTTAATTGTTGCCTGAAAAGAATTATCCAATTTAGCTTTGAGTTATCTAAAAAACTTTGGTCTAATTTTGTAACCTGTATTTCTTTTTTGAGTGCTGTGTTTATTGCATTCAATAATTTCTGTAATGAAATTGGTTTTTCAAGAAAATCATATGCTCCTATTCTGGTAGCCTCAATCGCAGTATCAATTGTTCCGTGACCAGACATCATTAAAACAGGGCAGTTTATTTGATTTGTATTTGCCCATTCTTTAAGTAATGTTATTCCATCGCAATCAGGCATCCAAATATCTAATAAAATTAGCCCGATATCTTCTTTATTTTTTATTAATCTTGCTGATACTGCATTTTCTGCTAAGAAAACTTTGTGTCCCTCATCTTCGAGTATATCTTTTAAAGAGCTTCTAATATCTTCCTCATCATCAACTATTAATATATTTGTAGCCATGGTTATGTTTTTTCTCCTTCGCTTAAGGTTATTGTTACCCTTGTACCAGAATTTTTTATTCTATCTATATTTATAGTCCCGTCATGCTCTTCAATAATCTTATGTACCACAGCTAAGCCCAAACCAGTCCCTGTTTTTTTGGATGTTACATATGGTTCAAAGATTCGTCCAATAATTTCATCGGGAATCCCGCTTCCATTATCTTCAAAAATTAACTCAACTCCATTAATTTTTTTCTTTATACATATTTTTATTTTTGGCTTCTGGATTCCATGTAAAGCATCTTGTGAGTTTTCTAATAAATTTATTATTACCTGCCTTAATTTATTTTGATCAGCGAAAATAATCGGTATATTTTTATCTTTTTTGACGGTTATTATTTCATCTATCTCATATAAATCAATTACCTCTTGTACCAAATTTTCAATATTTATTGTATCTTTTTGAATTTTTAGTGGTCTTGCATATTCAGCAAACTCATTCACCATTATTTTCAATGCATTTACTTGATTTACAATCGTATTTGTAGACCTTTCAAGAATTTCAGAATCTTTTTTGCTTAATTTATCTTTAAATTTATGTTGCATTCTTTCTGCTGATAGTTGTATCGGTGTCAAAGGGTTCTTTATCTCATGTGCCAACCTTCTTGCAACCTCGCCCCACGCACTCTTTCTTTGTGCCTGAGTCACTTCAGTTACATCATCAAATACCAGCACATATGTTTTGCCTTTCTTATCAATTAATGGTGTTATTTGTAACATTATTGTTCTTTCTTCCTTTTTTTTATCTAATTTAAATTCTTGGCTTAATTCTTTTTTATTACTCTTATTACTATCTATGTATGATTCTACAAACTCATACAAAGGCTTATAAAGTAAATTAGTCGATATCACTTCACTCATAGACATATTATTCATTTTTATTTTTTTATTTATTAGCATTTTTGATGCAGAAATATTATTTAATAAAATTATCTTATTATTATCGAGCACTATTACCCCTGTTGTTAAATGAGCTAAAATAGTTTCAAGGAATGTCCTCGCAACCTCTAATCTCTCCCTATCCTTCTCTGAGCTCTTTGTAGCCTTGCCTAATTGTGACGTCATACTATTAAATGCACTCACCAGGACTCCTATTTCATCTTTTCCCTGTTCTGGAATAATTTTTTTATAGTTTCCTTTTGATATTTGTTTTGTTGCATTTGCTAGCATTGCTAAAGGAGATGAGAATTTTCTACTAATAACAAAGGATGCTGCTACAGATGATAATAAAGCTAATAATAATACTAACGTTAACGTTAAAATATAAATAATTTTTAAAGAATTTCTACTATATGTTAATTCTTGGTATTCATCGTAAACTGACTCGACAGATAAAGCTAAATTTGCAATTGATGATGGTATTGGCTGTGTTAATTGCAGAATCAATCTTTTTGACATTGCACTTTTTGAAATTATTGGGGTAAATGCTTTTAAATAAATCTGATCTCCATCTACCTCTTCGATTCTACCAAAAAAACCTTGCTTCCCCCTTTCTAAATCTGCCATATTAGGAATTGGTGGTATCAAATCATTTTTCTCACTTGAAACTCCAATAATTATTGAATCTTGATCAAAAATCACAGCATCTTGAATTCCAAATTTTACCCGTAAGTCTGTTAACAACATATTTCTTTGTTCTGAATCTGAATTTCCAATTGAATATGCGATACTTTTTCCTTTTAGCTCTATATCGCGCATTAATATATCGATAGTCTTCTGTCCTAAGGTTAATCCCCCTTCTAGGGCTGACTCAACCTTAACATCAAACCATGACTCAATTGATTTGGTTAGAAAATTTACAGAAACTAAATACACTATTAAAACTGGGACAATGCCCATTAGTGCAAATGACAATACTAACCTTAAAGTTAGCCGGCTACCTGTAATCTCTTTTTTCACACTTTGAAGAAGGAGAAAGATTTGAACTCCAATTAATACGATTAAAGAACATATAAATAAAATATTCAAACCTAGTAAAATTCTAAATGAATCGCCTGAAATAAGTTCTGAATTTGAAATTGCTTTTGCTAATAAAATAAGTAATGCAATTCCAATAAATGCAACGGTTGTGATTATATATTTCAATTTAATTTTCCAATTTTATGGATGCTATTTCCGGAGCTCATACTCCATGTACTATCGAAAAAATTTACCTGCAAAGGTTTGGGTAATTTTTTCCTTTCTAGAGATGCATTTAACCATAACTCATAATGCATGCCATCATCAATAAATGAGAATTCTAAGCTTTCTATTTTTAACATTTTACGAATTGCTTCATCCATGTTTTTATATTCATATTTTTGTTCATTTATATCTAAAATTGTATATATTTTTCTTAATGCTTTATACTTAATTTGATAGTACCTTACTTCTTTTTTAATAGTTTTAGTCGGAAAAATATCATTAATTTTAACTACTTTTAATGTTAACTTAAATACTAAAGGTATTCCCTTATCAATCGCCTCTCTTATCAAGTAATCTAAATTTAACTCTTGATTAAAGCTTACATTATGAAAATTATTAGTCTTACTAATTACTACATCTTTAATTAATATATTTCTCTCATCTGAAAAAGTAAATGTACTCTCTATCACTAGTAAAAGTAATATGAGAAGAGTAGCAATAATAATATTAATTTTTTTGAAGAAGCGCATAAAATAATCCATCATGTGTGGCTGATGGTAGTATTTGATTTTCAATATGAACTACATTTGAAGGAAAATTAATATTTAATTCTGAAACATTGTCCGAATCTTGCTTAAACTTTTCAATAACATCTCTATTTTCTTCTTCGAATACTGAACAGGTTACATATAATAATTTTCCATTCTCTTTTAACATTGGCCAGGCAGATTTTAATAAAGATAACTGGTTGTCCCCAAAGCTTTTAAAGTCGTTTATTCTTCTTAGCCATTTAATATCTACATGTCTTCTAACTATTCCTGATGCGGAACAAGGCACATCTAGTAATATTCGATCAAAAAATTCTTTATCCCACCATTCATTCTGACTACTTATTTTTTTATTCAAAATCGTAGCTTTAAGGCCTTGCCGATCAATATTTTCTTGAATTTTCATTGTTCTTTGCTTATCACTTTCAATTGCTATTAATTCAACTTCATTCAACTCCAACATATGGCAAGCTTTCCCTCCAGGGGCCGAACAAGCATCCAAAACTTTTTGGTCTTTTTTTAAATCAATTAAGTGAGCTGCTAATTGAGCCCCAAAATCCTGAACAGATACTTTTCCTTCCAAGAAACCCGGTATTTTATCAACCCCTAATGGTGTATTTATAATTAAACATTCGCCGCCCACCAAAGTATGATTAATGCGATGCTCATCTAATATAGTGGAATATTCATTAACCCCTATTTTTTTAATATTAATTCTTAATGTTAAGGGTGGTCGCTGGTTACCAATAATTAAAATATCTTTCCAATTTTCTGGGTATTGATTTTTAACTTTTTGAATCCACCAATTTGGATAACTATAAACTGCTGATTCATCCTCATTTAATTCTTTTTGTAAGGCATCTTTCTTTCTTAAGAAATTTCTTAACACTGCATTTATAAATGCACTTTTTTTATGGTCAATTTTTTTTGCTGCATCAACTGCTTCATTAACTAAAGTAAAATTATTAGATCTTTCATGAGTTATTTGGAATAAAACTATATGTAAAAGTGCCTCAAGACATCGGTTTTCAATTTTATTTTGTACTAATTTATTAATATAGAAATTAGACTTTCCTAGATCTCTTATTGCCCCATAAACCATATCTTTGATTTGAGATAAATTATCAATTTCACTGTTATTATATTTTTTTAGAATCATATCAAAACTTTTATTTAGGTTTTTACCCAAAAGCACTTGCTCAACTATCATTGCTGCTAGCCACTGAGAATGATTCATCATGAGAGAAATTCTTCATTTTTAATCTTATTTGTAATAATAAATTCTTTGGCAGTCATTTTTCTTTTACCTTCTGATTGAATTTCTTTAATCTCGATAGCACCATCAACCGTCGTTATTAATAGATTATTCTTTTTAGAGTCAACGTACATTTTACCTGGTGTACTTATCTCGATTTTATTTGCTTTATTAGCTTGCCAAATTTTTATAATCTTTCCTCTAAAATTACAAAATACCCCTGGAAAAGGATTTAAAGCATTGATTTTACGTACTACTTCCTCGGATCTTACATTTTTCCATATTACCCGAGCTTCAGATTTGCTAATTTTATTTGCATAAGTTGCAATTGATTCATCTTGCTTGGTAAATTTAAGTGGTTTATTAACCTCAATATCGTTAACTACGCTAACTATTAATTTAGCTCCTAATTTAGATATTATCTTGGTCATTTCGCCAGTCGTTATGCCTTCTTCTAAATCAATAATTTTTTTCTTAATCATATCCCCTGTATCTAATTTTGGAGCTACTGACATTATAGTTGCCCCAATCTTTGAATCACCTGCTTCAATTGCTCTATGAATTGGTGCAGCGCCTCTCCATGCAGGGAGTAAAGAGGCATGAATGTTGTAAGAGCCTTTAGCGAAAATGTCTAAAATCTTAGTCGGAATAATTAAACCGTATGCGGCCACTATTAAAACATCTGCATTAATATCTCTTATCCTGTTGAATGCATCTTCATTATTTAAATTATCTGCTTGAAAAACCGGAATATCATACTCTTCAGCTTTTTGTTTTACTGGGCTTGGTTTTAAATGCATACCTCTACCTGATTTTCTGTCTGGTTGAGTGAGCACTAACAAAATTTGGTATTCTGCTTCGCATAAGGCACTTAATGTTGGAACAGAAAATTCTGGTGTGCCGGCAAAAATGATTTTCAATTTTTTATTTGCCATGCTTAATTAAGTAACTACTTGTTTTTTCATTGATTTTATCATTTCAATTTTAATCTTTACCATATGTATTGATTATTTAATTGTTAACTGTTAAATTAATTTTATAGTGCCTTACAAAAAAAATTTGAACATTCTAATTATACTGCTTTCAGTCTCATTTTCTTTTTTTCATTACAAAAGGCTATAAAGTTCTAAAATTAACTTCATAAAAGGAATTTTTTCATGCTTGATTTGCTTATCTATATGTTTGAAAACTACTTGAGCACTAAAAATAATTTAGATTTTGCTAATATGACATTAGAGCTTGAAGCTGCTGGCTTTAAGAATAAAGATATTGAAAGTGCTCTCGATTGGTTCTCAGAATTAAAAGATATGTCAGAAAAAATACCTCAATCTCGTTCATTAAAATTAAATGATAAACTAAGGATTTTTACGGAAAAAGAAAAAGAAAAGTTTTCTTTTGATGGCTTAGGTTTTATTCTATTTCTGGAACAAGCTCATGTTTTAAACTCGGTTGAACGTGAAATCATTATTGATCGAGCTATGGCGCTTAACCAAAACATAATTAATATTGATGAAGTGCGTTGGATTGTAATGATGACCTTATGGAATAATGGTCGAGAAAACGATTATCTTTTTGTTGAAGATTCTCTATACCGAACGGAGCAATTAATTCTTCATTAATTTCTTATATTTTTAATTATTTTTGAAACAATCTTTGATTCGTTTAAAGTGTAAAAATGAATCCCA
>Ga0209192_10000588_pt1 | contig 34611 bp, 37 predicted proteins | sample ArcticOcean_MG_C_11_FD_187433 | JGI IMG/M metagenome (GOLD analysis project Ga0209192, IMG submission 187433) | Marine microbial communities from western Arctic Ocean - ArcticOcean_MG_CB2_154 (SPAdes) (version 2) | ecosystem: Environmental > Aquatic > Marine > Oceanic | place: Arctic Ocean... | reverse complement strand
GGGTATCACCTTAGGCATCGCTTTTGGTGGTGGGTTATTAATTAAAGAAGCACATGCTGGTCATGTGTCTAAAAAGGACGTATTTACTTCGTTAATACTCCTTGGCTTTTGCCATAGTTTAATTGAAGACACCCTGCTGGTCATATTATTAGGCGCCCACCTTTCTGGGGTACTTTGGTTTCGCTTAGTATTTGCATTTATGTTTACCAGCGCTATGAGCTACTGGCTGACTAAGGTAGGCCCTGAGTTCCAGCAAAAGCACTTGATGAGACCATAGAAAATAAGGCCATGCTAAAAATTTCTAACCGTATTATTATTCCTGATCACGAGATTGAGCAACAGTTTATTCGCTCACAAGGTGCAGGCGGCCAACATGTGAATAAAACCTCTACGGCTGTGCATTTGTTTTTTGATATCCGCGCCTCCACTTCTTTGCCTGCCTACGTGAAACACAAATTGCTCAATACCTCAGACCACCGTATCAGTGCGTCAGGTAAGATTATTATTAAATCGCAAGGCAGTCGCAGCCAAGATGCTAATCGTCAAACCGCTCTAGAGCAATTGACCCTAGTAATCCAAGCTGCCATGGTGCAAGAGAAAAGACGCATCGCCACAAAACCTACTAAAGGCTCCAAAACCAGACGCTTGGATGGCAAAACTCAAAAGGGGCATACCAAAAAACTACGGTCAAAAGTGCATGGGGTCTGAGACTACTTTATAGTCGCCAGGCACGAAGTCTATAGGCAATTTAATGTGGCCCACTTGGGTGCGATGAATATCTAACACAGGGTTACTAAAATGCCCAAACATGCGCTTTATTTGATGATAGCGACCTTCTTTTAGTATGACTTGCGCTGTGGTTTGCGAAAGCACATGCAGCTGTGCAGGAAGTGTTGTCAAATTTTCAAAGGCAAAATAAATACCTTCGTTGAAACCATCCACTTGGTCTTGGGTAATGGGATGGGTCACGTTGACTGTGTAGTATTTGGCAAGTTTGGTCTGTGGCTGAGTGATTTCTCGAGACCACTGGCCATCATTTGATAATAGCAATAAGCCTGTGCTGTGCAGGTCTAGGCGCCCAGCGATATGTAAGTGGTGATACTTTGGCGGCAAAAGCTCCACCGCTGTCGTGTGTTGGTCATCTACCGTAGCGCTCACAATCCCTGCAGGTTTATAGAGCATCACGTAGATAGGTTCGTGATGCCTTAGAAGTTTGCCTTCCACTTCTATTTTAGAAAATTGCCCAATAACCTGCTCACCGTCAAAGCAAACCACATCATCTAAAATCACTAAACCACGAGCAAGTAAAAGCTGAACTTGGCGCTTTTTATAGCTTAACTCTTGGCTGATAAACTTATCTAATCTAGCCGCATATGAAACCATGAATGCCTACCTAAATTTTTACCTAAGCCTTTACTGCAAGCTACCAAGCGCCACTAACAAGAAAGCTTTTATACGTTATTAGCTTAGTTTTATTTGCTTGTAAGGCACCTTCAAATTTTACATTAAGAGGGGATGGCATTTTTTTAGGCGTTTTAACAAACCAGTCTATTGCCAACTTACCCCGCTGAATATGGGCTTTTTCTGTTACCATCGCTGACATCTTTTCACTTGCCAAGACGTTATTTTCTGAGATAAAAAAGTCGCCTTGGGCTTGTACATCCGTTAATATTTTTTTGGCTTTTGCCATAGGCTTTTGCATCATCCAAGGGTCTATACGGGCCTCTTTTCCAGCCCTTTTAACCAACACAGGAAATAGCGGCGCCATGAAATCTATCAAGTATCCATCAGCTTCAATCCACCAATGGTGTTGGCTATCGCTACTTTTTAACTGTCCAGCCTGGTAGTCTCCAAACGCTAACACCTTCGCCTGTAAACCTAAATGATAGGCCGCAGATCCCATGACAGGTTGTGCGGCAATACCATAATGACGTTTTAAAATTTGGGCGCCATACACGCTAAATAACATGCTAGCTTCATGGCTATCCACGCTGTCAGCAATAAGTAGAGAGTGGATAGTGGAATAGATACGGCGGTAATCGGCAAGAGTGATGAGCATAGTAGGTATTATTAAATTCTCAAAGGGTAAAAGAAAAGCCAGCAAAGTAAGCAGGAAAATCGCCCACCCTCTTAGCCAGCCTTAATTATAACCGATAGTATTAGTCGTTGCTCCAACCACTGATAGATTTCACTTCTAAGAAATCTTCCAAACCCCAAACGCCTCCCTCTCTGCCATTACCTGATTGCTTATAACCACCAAATGGAGAGCCTAAAGCCCTAAAAGTGCCGTTCATCTCCACCATGCCAGAACGTAAGCGGCGTGCAATGCGGTTTGCCTTGGCACTGTCTTGGGTTTGAACATAGTTAGTTAAACCGTATACTGTGTCATTGGCTATGTTGATGGCTTCTTCTTCTGTATCAAATGGGATCATGCACAACACGGGGCCAAATACTTCTTCACGAGCGATATTCATGTCGTTATTGACGTCAGCAAAGATGGTAGGTTTCACGAAGTAACCTGTTTCCAAACCTTCTGGTTTGCCAAGGCCACCCACAACAACACGTGCCCCCTCATCAATGCCTACCTTAATAAGCCCTTGAATTTTGTTATATTGTAGCTCAGATACCACAGGGCCAATATGACGCCCGTGCTCAGATGCTTTACCTACTTGCACTTTTGCAGCAGCAGCGGTGGCTAGTGTAACGGCTTTGTCATAATAACTACGCTCTACCAGCATACGCGTAGGCGCATTACAAGATTGGCCAGTGTTGTTAAAGCAATGGAAAACACCCCGTGACACCGCTTTTTCATCGGCATCACCAAACACTATATTGGCGCCTTTACCACCCAGCTCTAATGCCACACGCTTTACACTGTCCGCTGCATTTTTAGAAATAAGCGCACCTGCTCTAGTAGAGCCTGTGAAAGACACCATATCAACATCTGCATGACTGGTTAATTGTGAGCCTACACCAACACCGTCGCCATTAACCATATTAAAGACGCCTGCAGGAAACCCAGCTTGGTGAATCATATCAGCAAATACCAAGCTTGATAGTGGTGCAATTTCAGAAGGTTTAAGTACCATGGTGCAACCGGCAGCCATAGCAGCAATCACTTTTAGACTCACTTGGTTCATGGGCCAATTCCAAGGAGTGATTAATGCACACACACCAATAGCTTCGTAAATGATGCGATCATTGGGTGCTTGGTCATTTAATACACGCTCAAACTCAAACTTTTCCAGCTCACTAATCAAACCTTCAGTGTGGCTTGAGCCCGATTCTGCTTGAGAGGTTATGGCCATATCAATAGGGGCACCCATTTCGATGCTGATGGCTTGACCCATTTCGTCTACACGCGCTAGGTAAATATTGAGGAAGTTTTTCAACAATCCTAAACGGTATGCTTTTGAAGTTTGACTCCAGCTGTCAAAAGCTACTTTTGCAGCAGCAACAGCAGCATCTGTGTCAGCTTGACCACCTATGGAAATGACAGCACACACTTTTTCAGTGGAAGGGTCTACCACATCCATCTCACTACCAGACAAAGGTGCAACCCATGCCCCGTTAATGTAAAACTTTTTACTATCGATCATAAGGTGATTCTCTAACACATCTAATTAATTGGACTAGGCACCATTACTTGGTGGCTGATAATCTTCTAAGAGCTTGAGTAACTTTGCAGGATTTTCATGCACAAGCAACAGCTCTAAATGTTGTGACTTTACAAAACCAGCTATCACTGCTTGGTCAAAAAAAGCTAATAAGGAATCATAATAGCCATTAATATTGAGTAAACCAATGGGTTTTTGATGAAATCCCAGTTGCGCCCATGTTAACACTTCTGTGAGTTCTTCCAGTGTGCCAAATCCACCTGGTAAAGCAATGAAGGCATCAGATAAATCAAACATCTTAGCCTTTCTTGCATGCATTGAATCCACTACATGCAATTGCGTCAATCCTTCATGGGACACATTTTTAGCAAAAGCTTTAGGAATTACTCCAACCACCTTTGAGCCCCCAGCTAATACAGCATCTGCAACTTGCCCCATTAGGCCAAAGTGCGCACCACCATAAACCAAACCCATAGACGCTTTACTTATAGAAGCGCCTAACGCTTTTGCAGATTCCATAAAGAAAGGCTCTTTACCTGGATTGGCACCACAAAAAACACATACATTTTGCATCTATATTCGCCTTTTAGGTTTTGAGCGTGAACATCTGTCTTATACGGTCACAGCTGGATTCATATAAGTTAGGACTAACAGGCTGCCGTGACAGAAACTTCAACTAACAAAGCAGGTCTAGCCATTGCCGCTTCTACACACGCCCTTGCTGGCGCGTGGCCTGAAGGTACCCAAGCGTTCCAAACAAGGTTCATAGCGGCAAAATCGTCCATCGATTTTAAGTAGATAGTCGCTGTTAACATGCGCGTAGAATCAGAACCTACACTGGCTAACAACTCGTCTACTTTAGCCAGCATGGTTTGGGTTTGCTGCGTAATATCTTGTTCAGCGTCTGCTGCAACTTGCCCACAAAGATAGGCTACATTGTTGTGCACTACAACTTTACTACTGCGCTCGCTAGTGCCGTGACGTCCTATGTTCATAATTTTGTCCTCAAAAGCTCAATGATAAGACCAAAGCCCATGTTGAAGCAAATCAATTGATCCTATCTTTAAGGCGCTGCCTGGTTTAATGCGTTATAGCGCAGACATCATTAAAAATGATCCCTTATACCCGCTTTTCATCGGTCATTAATGAGTGGGTTGTTATTTAGCTACAATAAAGGGCTGTTATAGTTCATTATATAAATTGAGACTTTTACGTGAAACGGACGCCCAGATAAAATGACCAGCTACAGCTTTTTTAACGTGTTACAACAGCACCCAACCCTGTGGTTAATAGGTGCAGGTTTATTGAGTTTATTGGTGGGTAGCTTTCTCAATGTGATTATTATTAGGCTGCCAAAAGCCATGCACCAAGAATGGCAACATGAATGCCGCTTATTGTTAGAGTCCTCCAAGCAAGATTCACAAATAGAGCAAGATCAGTCACTTCCAAAGCCCGCGTTGGCAGCCATTGCTTGGCCTGGTTCACAATGCCCCCAATGCCTTACACCCTTAAAACCTTGGCATAATATACCTGTTATTTCTTATGTTTTATTGCGCGGAAAATGTGCTTTTTGTAAGGTGCACATTAGCTCTATATACCCACTGGTGGAATTATTAACGGCGACCTTAGGCCTTTTAATAGCATGGACACTGGGGCCAAGCGCCACCACCATCATGGCCCTAATACTGATGTATTGCTTGGTCGTGCTAACGTTTATTGACCTAGAACATAAATTATTACCAGATCAGCTAACACTGCCCTTACTATGGTTGGGTTTAGTAGTTAACGCTCTAGGCGGATACACTAGCTTACAAGATGCGCTTTGGGGCGCTGTGGCAGGCTACCTAGCATTGTGGCTGATTTACTGGGCCTTTAGATTAGCCACAGGGCGTCATGGCATGGGCTATGGCGACTTTAAGCTATTAGCCGCATTAGGTGCTTGGTTAGGCTGGCAAGCGCTCCCCATCATCGTATTAGCCTCATCTGTAACAGGCATTATTGTAGGCTTAGGCCTTCGCCTTAGATCCACACCTACGGACCCGCAAATGCCATTTGGGCCTTTTTTAGCTGCTGGAGGTTTAGTTTACTTGCTGTGGGGTGAGCAATTATGGCGCTTATTTGAGCTATGATATAGCCTTTAGCTGTAGCTTTGCATTAGAAATATCTTAGCAAAATTTGCAAATGAAAACTTGACCAAGGTAATAAGTGGGAAGGATAATTTAAAATCAATAACCATGTGGTCAGCTTAATATTCATATGAAATTTTTCAGTAGCAAAGCGCACCTATTGCGTCAAATTAGTCTTTTATTATGCATACTCACCAGTGGCGTTGCTGCAGCAGACAAGATCCCTAATTTCACTCTCACTACTGCGATACAATTATTAGATATATCAAGCTTACATTGGGCCGATGCAAGCCGCACAGCAACACCTACTCAAGCCAAGGTCGATGTAGTTAACGGAAATATCATCGCAGGCGGCTTTGCAGTGCCTACGGAACAAGCCTCCCACTGGTTCGCTTTCACTCTCACTAATCCCACTGATCAACTCCTCACCCCAAGCATTTACCTAAGGCAAGCTTTCCCCACAAAGGTTAATTTACATTATCAACAAAAGGGCCAGTGGGTTAGCCTACTTAATGGCACTGATGTTTCCATCAAACAACGACAAGTAAATAAACTAACCCCCATATTCAACGTATTGTTAGACGCTGACCAAAGCAAAACTTTTTATCTTGAAATACACAGCAAAATAAAATTATTGAAAATTGATATCAATATTGGAGAAGCAAAAAATAGTAACGTCTTAGGTAATAATCACATCACCTTAGTCAATATTTACACTGGCATTGCGTTGATTTTTTTCTTAATCAATTCAATCCTCTGGTTGTCTTTTAAACAACGCATATACCTTTATTACAGCGCCTATATCCTGAGTTTTATTGCTTCAACCTTGGTCATCAATTCGTTTGATCTATTTTTCAATTGGATTGAAATAGAGGATCGAAGTGTTTTATTTTTAGCCTATAACAGTATGATTTTTTTTCTTGCCTTATTTACCAGTGAGGTCTTGGACGCAAAACAAGATATGCCTAGGGTCTATATCATATTAAAGACTTGTCGCTGGTTAGCGATTGCCACAGCCTTAGCTACCTTAGTGGATGGCAGTTATTTTTCTTATACTATTTTAGCCTTTGTGCCTGTGTCTGTTTTGTTTTTAGGTATTTTAATTTATGCGGGCGTTCTTGGCAAAACCAGTGCTAGGTTTTTAGCTATGGGTGTAGCCGCCTTTCTCAGTGGAATTGTCTGCGTATATCTGGTCACTTTTGGGTTTGTTACTGCCAACGTATTGACTGAGCATGGGGCTTTGGTTGGGTCCCTTGTAGAGATGGTTTTTTTCTCTATGGCCTTATTTAGTCGATTAATGAGCATTAATGCCAAAATTAATAACGCTAACGCTACACTACTAAAAATAAGCCAAAGCTCAAATGTTCTGCTTGAAAAGACCGTTATGGAGCGCACTCTAGAATTGAGCAAAGCCAAAGAAACAGCTGAGCGCGCTAATGAGGCTAGGGGACAGTTTCTGAGCACTATAAGCCACGAAGTCCGAACACCCTTGAACGGTATTTTAGGCATGATTGAAGTACTACAAAGCCACCCGCTACCTAGCTTAGCAAAAGATCAATTAGCCACTCTAGATAGTGCGAGTAAGCAGTTAAATGGCCTAGTGAATAACGTTCTTGATTTCTCAAAAATAGATCAAGGCATGCTGGAATTACACACTGCTAAATTTGATCTTCACAGGCTTATAAATCAGCTTAAACGTAGTTTTGAGCATCAGGCATTAGCTAAGTCAATTACTTTAAAAGTCACCGTAAACCCTAAGGTCACATTGTCTTGGCAAGGCGATGAACTTCGTATTCAGCAAATCCTGAGCAACCTTGTAAGTAATGCGATTAAATTCACAACCAAAGGTGGCGTGCATATCAAGGTAACACTAGAGAACACCGAAGCCGAAAATTCCAACAAAAGTAATGCTAAAGGGCTATTATTTAGCGTGTCTGATACGGGGGCAGGTATAAATGAAACAGATCTATCGCTAGTATTTAATGCTTATCATCAAGTGGGTCAGCGCTATCAAAAACACACTTCAGGTAGTGGTTTGGGCTTAGCCATATCACAACAGTTAGCTCATGCAATGGGTGGCAATATCAGTGTCACATCAAAACTAAACCAGGGTTCCACGTTTGAGTTAAGGTTAATATTAGAGGAAGGGGAATCGACTAATGAGCCGATTAAATTGCCTAGTTTTGATTCTTCCAGTTACCCTAATCTGAGCCAAAAAAGCATACTTGTTGTTGATGATTCAGATATTAACCGCAAAGTAGTAGAGGCATACTTACAACTGGCACAAGCACACCTCATTCTATGTAGTAGTGGCCATGAGGCCTTAGAATATTTTAAAACCCATGACGTAGACATCGTGCTTATGGATTTACAAATACCAGATTTAGATGGTTTTGAGGTCTGTCGGAGAATGCGCTTAATAGAACAAAATCTTCAACGTCCAAGAAGTAGTATAATATTACACACGGCAGATGCTCGCTCTGAGCTCATCGTTACTGCCAGCGCAGCAGGCATAGACCATTGTTTATTTAAGCCGTATAGCCAAGCTCAGCTGATGCATACCATGAAACTATCTTTAGCTATTAACTCTTCTAAGTCCAGTTTACCCTCTAGCTCTAACACCAGTATTAAACTCAACAACGATCCAAGTTTGGATGGTTTAACAGCGCTGTTTTTTCAACAAGCCACTGTCACTCTAAACGCGTGCGCGAAACATATCGAAGCAGGTGATTACAGCAATATTAAAGCACTTTTACATCAGTTGGCAGGAAGCACCAGTTTATTTGGCGCTCACAAAATGAATACAACACTCACAAAAATGAATGCTCTATTGAGCTTCGATGAAAAAGATAAGATTGATTATGCAGACCTGAAAACACTTTTAATATTGGCGCAGCAACAACTAAAAGCCTACCAAAAAAAACCTAAAGCGGGTTAATTGTGGGTTAATCCAAGCTCCATAGCAATTGAACTGAGCTCAGTAGGACTAGGATTTTGGGGCTTAAACAACACTTGCGCTCTGTGCTTTTCGACAGTTCGCGCGCTAATACCCAAACAATGAGCAATCGCCTTATTATTATTGCCTTGAGATAATAGTTTAAGCACCTGACGTTGACGACGAGTAAGGCCGTAATCTCTAGCTGTTGACAGCAATTTTTCTTTACTTAAGCTACTTACAAAAGGCTCTTTACCTACCATTACTTTTATAATGATAGCCATTAACACGTCGATAGACTCACTCTTAAAAGCATAACCATCAGCACCTGCATTTTTAGCTAGGGCTACTTCTTGCACACTTTCAAAACTACTAAGCATGAGGATTTTTAGGTTAGGCGAATGCTTTTTCAGTTTGTACGCCACTTCACTGCCATTAACCTCGGGCATGCGCATGTCTAGTAACACAAGGTTTGGTTGATGTTGCTGTACAGCTTGCAATACCTGATGATAATTTTCAGAACAAGCCACCACTTTAATGCCATGTTCCACGCCATGTGCACCCAATAAAGCCGAAATAGCTTCCAGTATCAGCACCTGGTCATCCATCAACACAATACGTATATCAGCCTTCACATAATTCCTTATAACGTGAACTAAAAAATAACAATATACCCATAATACTACCGTTATTTAGAAAAATCAGCTTGTACATCTAATCGTTGGGAGTTTTTTGGATTTTATAAAAAAACCGAAGTATGCAAGGCATACCCCGGTGTTTTTAACGATTTAACGGTAGCAGAAAAACAACCTTATTGCTCAACTCCATGGATCACTTTCATCACATTTTCAGCAGCAATGCCGCCATTTGCCTCTGTAGGTCTAGCAGACCAAAGTATAGTGGATGATATATCCGTGACAGTATAGCTTCCCAAAGGCTCAGGCACCGTTGATAAATCGAGAGTTGCGCATGCGCCCCCAACATCGTCACCAAGTTCTAAATCAGAATCGATAGCCTTGGTGTAGTATTTCAATCCAGATACAGACGCAACAAGTTCACTGGTATCCGGCAAATTATAAGTTGGTCGCCACATGTCAGCAGAAGCGCAATCTGAATCTCCATCGTGGACTAGCCAACCTCCTGGTAACAAGCACTCCATTTGCAAATTCAAGTTGCTCCCAGAACCACTGAATGACCCAAAAAGAGGAGGAGTATCACTACTACGATATGGCCATAAAGCCGCACCAGTTACAGAGTTTCCATCAATAACAACATCGACAGTATCGAACTCTAATGAAGGCGTAGTAACATAAACGCCGTCAACCGCATGGGTTAAAGTATATGACCCATCATTTGCATAACTAGCAGCATAGGTTTTACCATTACTAGTGTTGACCACACTAGTAGGTCGTTGGGCACCAGATTCCCCGCCCTCTAACCATAGGCCGTCAGAAGATGCCCAGCCCCTTCTTGAATTTGATGCAGCGTCATTATATGAAAAGCTGAAAGGAGGGTATGGAAGTTCATACTCTAACCCTGCAGCAGTGAACAACTTATACCCATGCACAGTTTTAATCATGTTTTCAGCACTACGATCCTTGCATTCGGCACTACTTGAAGGAATCGTATCATAGTGAACACTGTTAGCGTCTATCACAAAGGCGAAGACCTGCGCTCCAGAAATATCTTCCTGCTGCACTCTTAGTTTAGCTGTACCATCACTGTTGAGGGTGCCGTGAATAAATGAAGTAGCCAATCCAGCATCTGCATCAGATTCATCTTTTGGCTGTAATTCTATATAAGAAACTGTGCCATCTTCTTCGGCAGTCAAGACACCACCGACGCCTGTAGCTGTATCCGAATCATTTCCAGCAAGTGAATTCCAGGTCATCGTCACCACGCCACGGGGTAACGCTGCAGTAGGCGAGCTTGTGATCGTTGTTTTTGCAACTATTTGTTCACCTTCACCCGTCTGAAAATACGATGTTATGTTGTAGGGCGAATCGTTAGATGCTCTTGAAGTAACAGCTGTTTGGGTTGCGAATGATGGTTGAGATTGGTTATCACCCATACAAAGATTTTCATCAATCATAGATGAATAAGTTGTATTGACGTTATCCGCAAAATTAGATTTTTCCAAAATACACAATAAAAAATTTACCGTTGCTAAATTTTCAGTGGCAGGACCCACATTGATAAATTCAGAACCCACAGTTGCAACCCAATCAGCACCAGTTTGGTCTAATGCTGCATAAGTTGCACTAGGGGACATTATTAACGCCACAGGCAACAATAATTTCGTTATTAATTTCATAATTGAAATCCTATAATATTTTAATTTGGGCAGGGGCTTTTAGCCCAGATATTTCTTCACTTTCCTCAGCCGAAGAACCACAACTAGCTACCATTAATGCCACACTTATAATTAACAACAATCTCTTAAAATCACGCATCCTATTCTCCATCAATACACTTCTAAAAAATAATCAGACAGTTTCTTATTAACCATCAGTCGCAAAAGGTTTGCTTGTTGCAACTAAAATTAAGCCTTACCTAAATTAGGTACAATATTAATAGTTAATAAAACAACTCACTATAGGTAAAAATACCCATATATAAGAGTTTGTATAGACTTGTATAATAATTCGATTGCAATGCATGTGAAATGTGATTTTTCGGCTATACTTATCCAACGCCTCTGCTTACTTAACTTACTTACATGCCTAAAGGTCAGCATATGTCTACACCCAGCCATAGCTTAAATACTAATATTGGCGCCATCGATAATGCTCGGGCTATTACTCACATTATATCTAAGCCACTGATTACGACATTATCAGCCCTGTTATTTGTACTGTTAGGCTTGGCTGCTGCGCAAGTTTTTTGGCAGGCCTACAGTTATTGGTTTGGTATAAACGACTTGCCAACCATACCCACCACCGAGTCTGTGGCATTGCCTGATTTATCTGAAAAATTTGAATATGCAACTCACATCGGCAATGCCCACCTCTTTGGCCGAGCTTTAGTCACTAAAAAACTCGACCCAGTAACTAGGGCACGAATACCTAAATCCAAGCTTAATGTCACTATTAAAGGTATTTTAAAATTGCCTGATGCACAAGAATCTGTGGCCATCTTAAGTGTGCAAAATGCGCAGGATAAAGTGTTTAAGGTAGGGGCTGAAATAACTCCTGGATATAAAATACGCCAAATTGTTGCCGATGGGGTGGTGGTAGATCACCTGGGTAGGTTGGAAATGATCCGCCTGCCCCGTGTTTCAATGGCAGATTTAACGGCAAAAAACGGCACAGTCAATGCAAACTCAACCGTGGGTTTAAAACAATTGAGGGACCAACTATTAAGCAATCCTTTAGCCTTAGAGCAGCACATTGCGTTTGTACCTTATACTGACAATGGGGCATTTACAGGCTATCGTGTTAATCCTGGCAGCAAGCCTGCCATGTTTGAAAAATTAGGCTTGCAGGCGAATGAGATTATAAAAAGCATTGACGGCGTGGGCATTGGCCAACTAGCTGGGCGCATGGATATACTCGCTAACCTGTCGATTGCTAACAGCCTGAATCTAGGCATTATTAGAAACAATAAAGAACAACAACTTTTGGTGGATTTTAGTCAATGAAACATGGAATTTCGCTCACATTAACTACGTCGATGCGCTTTATTATACGCACCTGTTTGATTTTTTCCTTCGCCCTAGTAAGCGCATCCAACTGCTATGCTCAAGGCGCCAGCCTTAATTTAAAAAATGCAGACATTCATAGCCTCATTGAAACTGTATCCATAGCCACCGGAAAAAACTTCATTATAGATCCTCGTGTTCAGGGAAAGGTAACCGTGATTTCCTCATCCGAGGTGTCTGCAGATGAGTTATATCAGGTGTTCTTGTCTGTATTAGATGTGAATGGCTTTATCGCTGCGCCTAGCGGCACCAATGGTAACAGTTTTAAAATCGTTCCCAAAATTAATGCCCGAGTCAGTGGCAATGTTACCAGTGCCTCTTCCACCTCTGCTGGGGGCGATCTAATTGTGACTCAAATAATGGCGGTGAAACATGTGCCTGCAGCGCAAATTGTGCCTGTATTGCGCCCTTTATTGCCTCAAGAAGCGCACCTTACAGCTTACCTACCTACTAACATGCTGATCCAGACACTGCGCGAAACGCTAAGCGCATCTGGGACATGGTGCGCCGTATTGACCAACCCCTTGAACAAACCTTAGAGATGGTGAAACTCAAGCATGCCAGTGCTGGCGAAGTAGTGTCTATAATAAATAGCTTAAATCTTAACTCAAGCACACCTGCTGCTGATGCTACTTCAACCAACAAGCTAGTAGTGGCCGATCAGCGCACCAATACTATTATTATTAATGCAGCAAGCGACCTATTACCCCGCTTGCGGGCTCTCATTGCTCACCTAGATGCACCTGTTGCACAGATGACAGGCAACACCAAAGTGGTTTATCTACATTACTCACAAGCCGAATTACTGGCGCCTATTATTAGAGAAATGGCTGCAGCCCATACATCAACTGATGAGGCCGATAAAGCAGATAACACTCCCCAAGTATTAATTAGTGTGCAAGCAGAACCAGACATTAACGCCCTGGTGATTACCGCACCGGATGCTGCCTTGCAATCGATGTTGGCGGTGATTAAACAGCTGGACGTACGCCGTGCACAAGTGCTGGTAGAAGCTATTATCGCTGAAATCTCGTCCAGTAAAGCCGCCGAACTAGGGGTGCAGTGGGCTTTAGGCACTAATAATATTGTAGGTGCCACTAGCTTTGGTGCCAGTGGTTCTAACCTCATCCAGCTTAAAGCCAACCCTTTATCTTTGGGCAGTGGCTTAAGTTTAGGAGTAGGCCAATTTGCTGCAGACCAGCTAGGTATTGGTGCCCTGCTTCGCGCTCTATCCAGCGATGCTTCCACCAACATTATCTCTACTCCATCCCTTTTGACTATGGATAACCAACAAGCAGAAATTGTGGTGGGTCAAAATGTACCCTTTATTACTGGGCAATATGCCAGCACTGGCAGCGGTGAAACACCCAGCTCGCCGTTTCAAACCATTAAACGCCAAGACATTGGTGTGCGCTTACAAATCAAACCTCAAATTAACCAAGGTGATGCCATTAGTTTGGAAATTTTACAAGAAATTTCAAGCTTAGCACCCTCAACAACTTCTGCTGCCGACATTATTACTAACAAACGTTCTATCCAAACCACGGTTATTGCCAATGATGGCGATTTGATTATTTTAGGTGGACTCATTGATGACAACCTACAAGAAAGCTCTGAAAAGGTGCCTTTATTGGGTGACCTTCCCATACTTGGGGCAGCCTTTCGCTACAAAAAATCAGCCATGGTTAAGCGCAACCTGATGGTCTTTATAAGGCCTACGATCGTGCGTGATGCGGCGGTTTTAGAAGCGGCCAGCCATGGTAAATATACCTTATTGCGCACTCAGCAATTGTTACAAAGTAACGATGAGGTGATGTTAATGCCTGGGGTCAAGCGACCTGTTTTAGAAGAGCTCAACAAGCCAATAACTTTGCCAGAAGTTAATAATAAAAAGCCCGATTCTGAAGTAAAAAACACGGTAAACTGGTAACCCATGGCCTCTACTCACAGTATTCACCAACTACCTTACGGATTTGCCAAACAGCATAGCTTAGTGTTTGATGGCGTCAATCTATACCAAACTGAACACACTACTTTGGCCGCTTTATTAGAGGCTCAGCGGGTTTTAAGCTCATTTAACCTTATTGAAGTGAGCACTGAGGAATTAGACAAGCAATTACAATTGCGCTACCAAGCAGGCTCAGACAGTGCTTTGGATATTGTTTCAAGCCTTGATAATGGGGATGAATTTTTACCTTTAGAGCAGGCCCTCCCCCAAGCTGAGGAGCTGCTTGACAGCGAAGACAATGCTCCGGTTATTCGCTTGCTCAATGCCATTATTGCCGAAGCTATTCGTGAGCAAGCTTCAGATATTCATATAGAACCCAGTGACACTTGTGTGCGCGTACGAATGCGTAAAGACGGTGTATTACAAACTGTGATTGAGCCCAAGCGTGAGCTTGCGCCATTATTGTCTTCACGTATTAAAATCATGGCTAAGCTTGACATTGCCGAACGCCGATTACCACAAGATGGGCGCATGGGTATTCAATATGCCGGACGACCTGTCGATATTCGGGTCTCTATTATCCCTTCTGGTTTAGGCGAGCGTGTCGTATTGCGTATCCTTGATCGTCAATCTGGGCGCCTAAATTTAGATTACCTAGGCATGCCTGAAGCCATACATACTGCTTTAAATCAGTTAATTAAGCGCCCTCATGGCATTATTTTGGTCACAGGCCCTACAGGCTCTGGCAAAACCACCACACTGTATGCCGCCTTGCAGCAAATCAACCAAGATAGTCGCAACATTATGACGATTGAAGACCCCATTGAATATGATCTCAATGGGATTAGCCAAACGGCCGTTAACACTCAAACAGGCATGACGTTTCCTCACGGTTTAAGGTCTATTTTAAGGCAAGACCCAAACGTAATTATGGTGGGAGAGATACGTGATTTAGAAACCGCCAAAGTAGCAGTGCAAGCTAGTTTAACAGGGCATTTGGTCTTTTCTACAGTGCACACCAACACTGCCGCTGGCACCATCACCCGATTACAAGACATGGGAGTAGAACCTTTTTTATTGTCTTCTGGGGTGATCGGTGTATTGGCCCAGCGGCTAGTGCGCAGGCTGTGTAATGAATGTAAGCGTCCAGATCCGCAAACAGGGCCATCAGGCATTGGCTTTGAAGCCGTGGGTTGCGGCTCTTGCCAGCACACAGGTTATCAAGGGCGCGTAGGCCTTTACGAGCTGCTTGAAGTGACTGAAGACATTAAAAAAGCCATTCATGATGGCTGTGGCGAACAACAATTACAACAATTAGCCCGCCACCAGCATGACAGTTTGCACCAACATGGCTTACATCTGGTGGCCCAAGGGGTTACCAGTACCAATGAAGTATTACGCGTGAGCCAGGACAGCTAACCATGGCAAGCTATAGCTACCAGGCCCTAGATCAAAGTGGCCGCACAAAAAAGGGCTTCATGCAGGCAGAAACAGATCGGCAAATGGTAGATCAGTTGCAAGCTAGCGGCTTAGTGCCTTTGGCATTTGAACGCCAACAGTCTGTCGACAACATCCAAAGCAGCAATGCTAGAAGCATGGTTACGGGTTTATTTGCAAGACGCTTAAGTAATTCAGACCTGTGCCAAATTACCCAACAGCTATCCACCCTTTTGCAAGCTTCACTGCCCTTGGACGATGCGCTCAAAGCGGTGATTGAGCAATCTCACAAAAATGCCATTAAAACCATACTCAATCAGGTTTTAGCCCACGTCAATGAAGGTTTAGCCTTAGCCCAGGCTTTAGCTTGCCACCCTAAAAGTTTTTCAGCAGCTTATATAGCCACCGTAGCTGCTGGCGAACAAAGTGGCCATCTTGCGCAAGTGCTGGAACGTTTGGCCAGCTACACCGAACAAGTGCAAGCAACTCAATCACGCATTCAATTAGCCATGCTTTACCCTAGCATGATTATGCTAGTGGCTCTTTTAGTGTTGGTGCTGTTGCTCACCTATGTGGTGCCCCAAGTGATTGAGGTGATCGTAAATATGGACCAAGAGTTACCTGCCCTAACCATAGGGTTGATTAGCGTGAGTAATTTCATCAAAGCTAAAGGCATGTACACCCTGTTAGCAGGTTTACTAGCTTTGGTGATGATCAACATGGCTTTAAAAAAGCCTAATATACAACTTGTTGTGCACCGACTACTTCTTAAAACACCTTTTATTGGAGCTTACTTAGCTATTTTTAATGCAGCAAGGTTCAGCAAAACACTAGCCTTACTTACTGCTAGCCAAGTGCCTATTGTAGATGCCTTTAAAGGTGCACAAGCCGTGGTGGGGAATGTGTATTTAAGACAGCATATAAAGGCTGCAGGAGTTAGCATTAGGGAAGGATCTAGTATTTTTCAAGCTCTAAAAGAACGCCCTATTCTGCCCCCTATCGCCCTACACTTGGTCGCCAGTGGAGAAACCAGTGGTCGCTTAGCGCAAATGTTAGATAAAGCTGCTGATCAACTAGACACACAACTTCAACGCAGCATAAGCGTCGCCCTTTCACTTATTGAACCACTAATGATGTTAGTCATGGGCGGCTTAGTACTGGTCATTGTTATGGCCATATTACTTCCTATTTTTGACATGAACCAAATGATTGGATGAACACTTAACCCAAAGGATGATCGACATGAAACACAGCTCTCAAAAAGGTTTCACCCTCATAGAAATAATGATTGTGGTGGTGATACTGAGCATTCTTGCCAGCCTTATTATTCCACGCATCATGAACCGGCCAGACCAAGCTCGTGTGGTTAAAGCCCAACAAGACATGCGTGCACTAGAAAGCGCCCTTAATATGTATCGCTTAGACAACTATCACTACCCCAATACTAACCAAGGCCTGCAGGCATTAGTGAGCAAGCCTGCAGGGCAACCGGCACCTGCCAACTGGCAACAAGCCTATTTAGACAGATTACCCAAAGACCCATGGGGGCAACCTTACCTTTACCTTATGCCAGGAAAAAATGGAGACTTTGATCTGTTTACCTACGGTGCAGACCAACGCAAAGGTGGAGAAGGCTCTGATGCAGACTTGGGTAATTGGGAACTGGAATAACTCGCCACAGACATAGACAAAGAAGAGTACAAGCTATTGACGTTTAAATCATCAAGCAACAAAGGTTTCACCCTGTTAGAGGTAATGCTGGTGGTTTTAATCATTGGTATTATTACTAGCCTTGCGGTGTATTCCTTGTCACCTATAGGACCAAGTCGGCACGCTAAAAGAGAAGCTCAAGGCCTAATGAACGCCTTGGACTATGCACAACAGCAAGCCATACTCAACCACCAACCCTATGGATTAGTGATTAGTAAAGATGGTTATCAGTTCTATGCTTACCAAGGACAATGGCAGCCCACAAAAGACCTAGATTTCCAGCAGCAAACCACTTTAAGCCAAATTAAGTTGATCATGCCAAATAGGAATCTAGATGGTAGCCCCAGCGTTGTGTTGTTGCCTAGCAAAGAGCCCCAGGTATACACCATAGCGGTCACTTTAGAAGGTTATACTTGGCAATTGAAAAGCCTGCCACCAAAGCCTTTAACACTCATAGCGGCTGCCTATGAGTAATAAAAGCGAAGGCTTCACACTCGTGGAGATATTAGTAGCATTAACTATTTTAGCCATTACCATGGGCGCATACTTGAGCCAGCTAGATACTCAAATCAGCCAAACTCATACCATTCGCAACCGCACCTTAGCCCATTGGGCAGGGCAAAATCATTTGGCCAATATGCGCCTGAAAAACCAGTGGCCCAAGACGGGCGACCAAAGTTTTAGTAGTGTTCAAGGTCAGCAAGAGTGGCTCATACAACAAAATGTTAGCACCACTGCTAACGCTCAGATTAAACGGGTTCAGCTACGCATGTTTGCAGCTGATGGGGAGTTTTCTGGTAGCTTAGTGGGGTATGTTAATAATGACTAACATGCATACATTAAGGCACCAAGGGTTTACATTATTAGAGGTTTTAATCGCTTTAAGCTTGTTCGCTGTCTTGTCTGCAATGGCCTTTGGCGGACTTAATCAATTATTGGGACAACATCAACAACTACAAACCAAACAGCAACGTTTTGTAGACCTTCAAAGCACCATACTTGTTTTAGAACGGGATTTTTCTCAAATTGTCCCACGCTCTATCCGAGATGCCTTTGGTGATACTCAAGCAGCATTAAAAGGTAGCTCAGCCCCCCAATTCACCTATGAATTGACCTCTAAAACGTGGTTTAACCCCCACCATGAGGCAGGTGTATTATTGCAACGTGTGAGTTACCAACTACAAGACCAAAAACTCTGGCGCAGCTACTACACTCAACTTGATGCAGGCATAGGTAGCACTCCTGTACGCTATCCACTTTTTGATAGAGTGACTGATTTTAAAGTGCGCTTTTTATCTGATCAACAATCATGGATTAACTTTTGGCCGCCCATTAACCAACAAGGCAAAGACAACCAAAAGCAACTGCCAAAGGCTATTGAGCTCCAAATCAAAACGCTCGACTTAGGCACTATTACGCGCATTTTAGAAGTCCCTCAATTTGGAGGGTCATTATGACTTACCATACAAACGGTACAAAAGGTGTGGCCGTCATTATGGTGCTGCTGGTGCTAGCTATCGTTGCCGTAACGACTGCAGCTTTAGTAAAACGTCACCAGTTTAACCAAGCTATGGCCAGCCAAGTCATTCATCTAGGCCAAGCCAAGGCCCATATCCAAGGTGCTGAACACTTTGCATATCAGCTTCTGCGCCAAGACCGACAAGACAATAACATTGATCACCAAGGTGAAACCTGGGCCCAATCAGCACCACCCACGCCTGTAGAGCAAGGTTTTTTGCATGGCAAAATGATTGACCTACAAGGCAAATTTAATCTTAATAGCTTAGTTATCGATGATCTGGTGCATAGTCCATCTTTAGCCGTATTTAAACGGCTTTTAGATCAGCATCAACTGAAACCACAACTTAGTGATTATCTTGTGGATTGGCTTGATACTAATTCAGAAACAACGCAAGGCACCTTAGAGGATGCCTATTATTTGGCACTCAAAGCGCCCTATCGTAGCGCTAATCAATACCTACTAGATGTTTCAGAACTAGGTTTAGTGCGTGGGTTTGACGCCAATGCAATGGCTCTATTAAAGCCTTATGTTACAACCCTGCCTTTGAGTTCCAATAAGGCTTCAAAGATCAACGTTAATAGTGCCAAAGCAGGCATGTTAATGGCCATGTCTGAGACTATCAGTCAAAACAAAGCGCAACAACTAATCACAAGTGGCAAGCTTAACTATTGGCCTAATGTGGCCAAATTTGTAGACGCAGCAGTAGGGCAAAAAAGCGTTACCAATAAGGCTCAGTGGCAAGAGCTTTCGGATATTTCCACAGTATCTAGTGCTTATTTTGGCCTTAACATTACTGCCCAGTTTGGTGTTTCAACAACACACCTTGAAAGCACATTACATCGCAGTAATAATGGCACTGTGAGCGTTATTTCAAGAATGTATACACCTTAATGAACACTAACAACATTCATAAAAACCTTTAAGAGCTTATTTATGGCGTCACCTAAGCAGTTTGGTTTTATTCATATCCAAAGCCCCGGATTAGTTTCCGCAGAGTCTGCGTGCAGCTGGGTTATCGTTCAGGCGGGTAAAGTCACCCTTGAGGGGCAAGGTAATCTTTTGCAAGCAATTAATGCATGCGCGAAGGTACCTACTGCACTAGCATTGTCAGTGCAAGATTTAATAGTGACCAAAATCACTTTACCCACCACAAGCCAAACCCAAAGGCGCAGCGCTCTTCCCTACGCTATACAAAATCAATTGGCACAGCCTGCGACACAGATGCACTGGAGCTTTCGTGCCAAAGGAAAACAGTTAGATGTAGTTGGCATTAGTTACACCCACCTAGACTTAATAGAGGCTACTTTAGAAAAACTAAACTTCTCTCCTAAGTGGTTGATTGCCGACGGCCTTCACCTTGGCGGCTATGAATCACACTGGAAAGTGATGGCATTAAGTGATTCACTACTAGTACAAAGTGGCCCTCATCAGGCCTTTAGTATTAACAGTGAGCAGCCTTTACCTTGGCTTCAAAAAGCCTATGACGAAGCACATAAGAGTGCCGCAGGCGAACCTTTAAACATGACGTTTGCTGGACAACAAACCACTGGGCTAAAGCAATGGCTCTCCAGTTCTAGCATTGATGTAAAAGCCCACCAAGAAGCGGATCTATTTAACAGCGCTGGCATTTTATCCCAAGGTTTTGATGCCAACAGTTGTATTAACCTGTGGCGCCAAAAGCCTCGTAAGCTATGGAGTTTTAACATAAACTGGCAAGTTTGGCGCCTGCCCTATACATTAACAATATTAATTGCACTGCTTGGTCTTGGTCATTTATGGCTAAGTAACAGCACCCTACAAAAAACGATAGCTGCAACGCAACTGCAAAGCCAAACTATTTTTCAACGCACTTTGCCTAATACCCGCTTGGTGGATGCTTTAACCCAACTAGAGAACCAAGTGTTAGTAGCACAAAGTGTTAAAAAAACATCTGCATTTTTACCTATGCTAGCTGCATTTGAAACGTTTAATAGCGCGCTTAAAAAAGTGCCTGATGAGAGTGAAATTGTTGCTATTAGGTTCCTTGATAACAGGCTCTATGTCACTTTAAAAGCCAGCCCTGACCATTTAAAAAAATGGCCTAAGACCGGCGTATTAGAAGCTAATTTTGTGTATGAAACCAAGGCTATCGACAACACCATTAACGTAATTGTTAGTTCACAGGAGGTGCGTTAATGTCCGCAATCAATACCACATCAAACCTTCGCACAGCATTACCTTGGCTACTATTGATATGCCTAAGCCTTGCTGGGGCTAAACTGTGGCAAGATAAAACTGCCCTTGAACAAACACTCAATTTAAGCCAGCAAGAACTGTCTCAAATAAGCGCTTTAAGCCTTCAATATCAAAGCTTCAATGGCCCTAGCAGTGCTAACAAGCAGCAGTTTACAGAGCTTAACCAAGCTAAAAACTGGCTCATAAGCAGTAGTACACAACAAGGCCTAAATATCAGTGTGGATGTTATTAATAAAACTTTAAATGGTAAGGAAACTAATCAACTCGACGTACGTTTTAAACAAGCACACTTTAACCGTTTGATAGGATGGGTGCAGCAACAAAGGGATACTAACCTGTCTTTAGTTACTAGCCAGCTTGATGCTTCAAGCCTTGGCAAGGCTGATGGTTTTTTGATGTTTGAGATAAACTAATGTATCTACTTATAACCCGATACTTGTGTTTTACCTTAATATTTACTGTGAGTTTAATGGTTGGATTAGTGGCTAGCTTGCCTATTTCTGTCATCAGCGATGTCATTCAAAAAAACAGGCCTGATATCATTATTGGCAAAGCAACTGGGCATTGGTGGAATGGTCAGTTAGATAATATAAGCTGGCACAAAATGCACCAAGCTAGCGTGTCTTGGAATTTAGATTTTGCAGCCTTACTCAAAGGACAAGTAGTGAGCCAATTAGAGTTTTCACAAGCATCCATTAATGGCTCTACTTTGCTGCGCTTACCTTTAAGGCAGTTGTTAAACCCACAAAAAATTCATATTACTGGGGCACAGGCCCAAGTGGATATTGACAAAATCACTCCTTACGCGCCTTACCCACTACCTAAAACGGTAGGCCAAATAACGGTCTTTGTAGAACAACTTGCACTTGATTTAGCTCAGTTAAAAGCCACTTCATCCAAGATACCTATGATTATATTGGACTCCCCTGTTAGATTCTCTACCTCTGACATAGTGGTTTTGGATAATTTTTCAATTGGTCAATTTAGTGGCGCGGTGACCAATGCAAACGACCTGGCCGGCTATAAGATTACTGTAGAGTCTGAATCTGGCGACTTAAACGTTAAGGGCCACTCATTATTAACAAATAATGCCATAAAGTCACAATATGTTGTAAAACCTAGTGCAACAGTAAATCCACAATTAACTAAACTGTTAGACATAATGGGGCAAAGGCTCCAAAATGGTCATTACAGTTTTAATACGGCCTATAGCTTATGAGCCATTTATTTATGAATACATTCTCTGCTACTGCATTGTTTCGGGATTTTTTATCACGCATTTTTGGTTTTGCTGTATTAACTAGTCTACTCGTTTCTCCTGCGGCACAAGCTATAGAGCGTTGGGAGTACAAGCTTGACTTAGACTATGGCATGCGTGTTGACCAACTTAATTGGAACATCGCAGGCAGCCTTTCTGGCAGCGGCCCTAATGTAATCTCTGAACTTAAGTGGCACAATGTAAGCTTTCACCAAGCAAGCCTTGGTTATCGATTTATTGGTGATGATCGCTGGTATATCAAAGGTTACACTTCAAAAGCTTGGGGATTTTCTGGATCATTTGAAGATTCTGATTATAATGGAGATAACCGCAGCTTAGAGTTTTCACGCTCTTCAGGAGACTCTAATCGTAGCTCGGCTGAAGATTTCAGTCTTGCCATTGGTCAGCAAATACGTATTGATAACCGCATAGGTATTACACCTTTGGTAGGGTTTTCTAGCCATAGACAAAACTTTACTATGGCCAATGGCAACCAAACCATATGCGATGCAAGTGGCTCACCCAACTCCTGTAATGTTGGCCTTGGCCCTTTTTCTGGCCTAAATAGCACCTTTACTACTCATTGGCGCGGCCCTTGGCTGGGCCTAGATATACGTGTTGCAGCTGCCAAGCGCTGGACTACCTATGCTGAGCTAGAATACCACTACAGCTATTACGATGCCCAAGCTAACTGGAATTTACGTAATGACTTGGATCACCCTATAAGCCATTCACAAAATGCCATCGGGCAAGGCACTCATTTGGGTTTGGGGTTATCTTATGCCATGCTTACACCTGACACTTTTTTTAATGTTGGTTTTAAGCAAAGTAGAAACTCTACCCAAGCCGGTACCCATTATTTTCATAATGCTGATGATACAATTTCTAGCCAGCGCCTTAATAACGTGAACTGGAACTCTAGCATGATCACTATCGGTATTACTTCGCAGTATTAATAGGAGCTTATATGTTTGCACGAGATCAACTTTCCTATACCAGTGTGGCACTATCGGCGCGTTCTGATATAACCGATGAACAGATGCAAGAAGCGGCCTTAGCTTATTACCAAACCATGCAAAAGCGCCATACCGTGCGTGAATTTACGCCACGTGAAGTGCCTGACGAGGTGATTCAACACTGCATTCGCACTGCAGGCTCAGCGCCCAGTGGAGCCAACCACCAGCCTTGGCATTTTGTGGCTATTCGTAACCCACAAATAAAGCATGAAATTCGCTTAGCTGCAGAAGCTGAAGAGCAAAAGTTTTATGCTGGTGGGGGCGGCGATGAATGGATTAAAGCATTGGAGCCTATTGGCACTAATGCAGACAAGCCCCATTTAGACGTGGCTCCTTGGTTGATTGTGATCTTTGCTCAGCGTTATGGTGTGTTTGACGATGGTGATCGTTTTAAAAACTACTATGTCACTGAAAGTGTGGGTATTGCGACGGGGTTTCTTATTTCAGCACTGCACCATGCAGGCCTGTATAGCCTCACACATACACCCAACCCCATGGGTTTTTTAAACAAACTACTGGGGCGACCAAAACATGAAAAAGCGGTAATGATTTTAGCCGTAGGCCATGCCGCAAAAGACGCAACCGTGCCTAGCGTGGCCAAGATTAAAAAACCACTAGATGAAATACTCACTCTTATTTGAGATTGCAGCTAGGCCAGCTAATGCTCTAGAGCTTAGCCAACTCAACAGCAATACCCGCCCCAAGGCGGGCATTGTTTAATACCAGCTGAATATTAGCTGCCAAACTCTCACCTTGGGTTACCTGGGCTATTTTAGATAATAAAAACGGCGTGCTTTGTTTGCCATAAATACCTTGGTGTTGCATTTGGATGATGGCTTCACTAATCACCTTCTCTATGGCATCAGGGTCCATGGCATAGGCTTTCGGAATAGGGTTAGCCACAACCACTCCCCCTGCTAAGCCCATACCCCACTTGGCAGACAATACCTTGGCTATGCTGGCTTTGGATTCTAATGAATAATCCACCTCAAAGTCACTTGTTTGGGTGTAAAATGCGGGCATCACTTTAGTTTTGTAGCCTATTACAGGCACTCCGTGGGTTTCTAAATACTCAAGCGTAAGCCCAATATCCAAAATAGATTTAACCCCTGCACACACCACAGCTACACAAGTGTTGGCTAACTCTTGTAAGTCTGCAGAAATATCCATGGTGGTTTCTGCATTTCGATGAACCCCTCCTATACCACCGGTAGCAAACACTTTAATGCCAGCCATGGCCGCTATAATCATGGTAGAGGCTACCGTTGTGGCCCCATCTTGCTGTTGTGCCACAATAAAAGGCATGTCTCGGCGGCTAGTTTTAATCACCTCAAAGCCACGTTTTCCTAGGTGAGTAATTTGCTCTTGGTCTAGACCCACGGTTAAGCGACCATTAATAATGGCAATAGTGGCAGGCTCGGCGCCATTGTCTTTTACCGCCTGTTCAACTAACAAGGCTGTTTCTACATTCTGTGGGTATGGCATACCATGTGAGATGATAGTGGACTCTAGGGCCACTACAGGCTTGTTGTGAGCCAATGCGTGCTGGATGCGAGGATGTATATCAAGGTAATCAGTTAAATTAATGGCGTTATGCTGCACGGGTTTTCCTTTAAGGCTTGAAGTAATAGTTGAGGTGTTAGATGAGGGTTAATAGTAGCTTCGCTAGCCATGGCAACATGAGCACAAGCTAAAGCGGCACGGGCACGCTCATGGGAGTCATTACCTTGCATCCAAGCATTGACGATAGCGGCCATCATAGCATCTCCTGCGCCGTTGCTATTGACTATATCGCTAGTGTTTACAGACACACTAGAGGTCATTATAAAGCACTGATTTACATCACAAAAAAGCAGGCCTTTAGCACCTAGGCTTAAATACAAATGTTTCACACCCTGCTCCATAAACCATGTGGCTAGCTGCATTAGCTGTGCGTTGGAGGGATGTGGCCCAAAGTCTGTGCCCGCCATAGCTTGAGCTTCTAATAAATTGGGCTTGATACTGTGGATACGTGACAAAAAGGGCACGACTCGTGTGGCTTTGTATACAGACACAGTGTCTACAAAAAATAGCTGATCAGGGAGGCTGTTAACTAAGAATGCCAAACAATCTGGAGACAAATTAGCATCTAGCACCGCTATAGACGCCCCTTTTAATTGCGGTAAAAAAGCCTGTAGCTGGGCCGAACCAAATTGATTAATTAAGGCCATATCAGCGATCGCAATTTGCATTTCACCAGTATCACTTACAATGGATAAATAAGTTGAAGTAGATTCGCCTTCTAACACCACCATACATTGGGTTTGAATACCTAGCTGCTGGCAATGGTGTTTGAGAAAAGCCCCGTTTGTATCGTTGCCTATAGGTGCCATCAACATACAAGTTTGGCCCAGACGCGCTAGATTTTCTGCAATATTTCTGCCCACGCCCCCTGGGCTAGATGACACTTTGCCAGGGTTGGATGTATGCGGTTTAAGAGCCTCTTGCGCTAAGCCCAAAAGGTCCATGTTGGCACCACCCACCACTACACTGAAAGGTTTCATGTAAAATCAGGTTTCATATAAGGTTTTATAAAAATTCCGCATGGCTATCTGGTTGCTGGCATACGGCTAAAGCCTCTTTAAGTGACACCGCTCCATTCATCAGTGCACGACCCACAATCACACCTGCGATGTTAGGCAACATCCGCAAAGTGGAAATATCATCTAAGGTTTTCACAGCACCGCTGGAAATGACAGGGATATGTAACTCGTCTACCATTTGAGTAGTGATGGAAAATGTCGCTTCTGGATGATCATCATCAAGGTCGATGTCAGTGTAAATAATCGCAGCCACACCATGCTCTTGTAGGTCTTTTGCTACTTCTAAAGGGGTATAAATGGTTTCTTGCGTCCAGCCATGACACATTACTTTATTTTGACGCGCATCAATGGACACCACCACTTGGCCTGGGTATTGGGTACATAACTCCTGTAAAAAATGCCTATCTTCGATAGCTGCAGTGCCAATAACCACCCTAGAGGCGCCGTGTTCAAACCAAAAACGAGCACCTTCTAAAGTGCGAATGCCGCCACCCACTTGCACCGGCACATTGACTGCTTGAATAATTTCTATCACAGCTTGGTGATTATCGTGGCCACCGCGCATGACATTATCTAGATCTACTAGATGCAACACTTGCGCGCCGTTTGATACGTGTTGCCGTGCCACCTCTAAAGGCGATATGTCATAAACGATGGGGTCTTGCATGTGGCCACGGCGTAAATTAACACAACGGCCATTTTGGATTTCTATGTCTGGGTAAATAACCATCTTCGAATTCCTCTTTATTGATACTTCTTTTTATTTTTATTTTTAGTCTCCTCTAGCATACCCCTACCCGGTAAAATATCCAACTAAGAGTGAAGTTTGACGTGGGCAAGGCTGCTATAATGCCCACTAAGCGTTACTGCGCATTAACATCAATGTGATTTTAAAAATGATTGAAAAAGACATTATCGTTGTAGGTGGAGGGGCATCAGGCTTTTTTGCTGCCATCAATATAGCCAAACAAGCACCTCACCTTAAAGTCGCTATTTTAGAGCGCGGACAAACAGGCTTGGCTAAAGTAAAGGTGTCTGGCGGGGGGCGATGTAATGTGACACACGCTGAGTTTATACCTAGCGAATTGGTACAAAACTACCCCCGTGGTGAGCGAGAACTTCTAGGCCCATTTCACCAGTTTATGACCGGCGATACCATGGCCTGGTTTGAAGAACGTGGTGTGGCGCTAAACATAGAAGAGGATGGGCGTATTTTCCCCGCATCAAACTCGTCACAAACCATCATCGATTGCTTTTTAAGTGAAGCTGAAAAATACAACGTGGATATACTCTACAGTCATGCACTAAAAACCCTAAAAAACAAAGACAACCAGTTCCATCTTGACACTTCACAAGGCCATTTTTGTGCCAAAAAAGTGGTGGTTGCTACTGGCAGCAATGCCAAAATATGGGACCTATTGGAGGGCTTAGGCCATACAGTCGCTAAAGCGGTGCCTTCTCTTTTTACCTTCAAAATAAATGACGCACGCATAAAAGACATTCCAGGGGTGGTGGCAGAACACGTAGACGTTAAAATACTGGGCACAAACCTATACAGTGAAGGCCCTCTACTAATCACCCACTGGGGTATGAGTGCGCCTGCTATTTTAAAGTTGTCAGCCTTTGGCGCACTGGAAATAGCTAAGCGAGATTATCAATTTCAAATAGAAGTTAACTTTATTCGTGAGTCTTTTGAGGACTGTTTAGAGGCACTAAAGCACTCAAAGCTAGTGTTAGCAAAAAAGGCAGTGTTTAAATCTACCCAGTTTAACCTTCCCAAACGATTGTGGCAGAAGCTTGTTTTGGCGGCCAATATTAAAGAAGAGGGCCGCTGGGCTGATGTGAATAAAGTACAAATAGAGGCATTAGTGCGCGAATTAACCCAAGCGGTGTTTCATGTGCAAGGAAAAAGCACTTTTAAAGAGGAGTTTGTGACTGCAGGCGGCATAGCTCTTAACGAAATCAATTTTAAAACGTTTGAAAGCAAACGTGTGCCTGGGCTTTATTTTGCAGGAGAAGTGCTAGATATTGATGCCATCACTGGCGGATTTAATTTTCAAAACGCATGGACAGGTGCTTACATCGTCTCGCAAAACATCACTAAAAGTTAACCGACCACGCCACATAAGTAACGAGTAAGTATTAGTAAAGATAAAGCGCATATACAAAAATAACCTGGCCCACAGTCGGCAGACGGAGTTTACTAGCGTATAATACCGGCTGATTTTTAAACTATGGAAGTGTTACCAATGACCGACTTCACCGACTATAAAGTTGCCGATATCTCTTTAGCCGCATTTGGCCGCATGGAAATCGACATTGCCGAAACTGAAATGCCGGCCCTTATGGCGCTGCGCACTAAATACGCCGCACAAAAGCCCTTAGCCAATGCTAAGGTAATGGGCTGTATTCACATGACTATTCAAACCGCCGTGCTGATTGAAACCTTGGTTGATTTAGGTGCGCAAGTACGTTGGTCCTCTTGCAACATTTTTTCTACCCAAGACCACGCCGCTGCTGCGATTGCTGCTGCAGGCATTCCTGTATTTGCTTGGAAAGGCGAAACTGAAGAAGAAGCCCAGTGGTGTATCGAACAAACCATCGTGCAAAATGGCAAAGACTGGGGCGCTAATATGATCCTAGACGATGGCGGCGATCTAACGACTATGTTGCATGAGCAGTTTCCAGAAATATTGGCCAACTGCCACGGCATTTCTGAAGAAACCACCACTGGCGTTCACCGCTTAGAAGAAATGTTACAAGCTGGCACTTTAAAAGTACCTGCCATTAACGTCAATGACGCCGTGACTAAATCTAAAAATGATAACAAATACGGCTGTCGTCATTCTTTAAATGATGCCATCAAACGCGCTACAGACCACTTATTAGCAGGTAAAAAAGCCCTAGTGATTGGTTACGGTGACGTAGGCAAAGGCTCTGCAGCTTCTCTACGCCAAGAAGGCATGATCGTTAAGATCACTGAAATAGACCCTATTTGTGCGATGCAGGCCTGCATGGATGGTTTTGAAGTAGTGTCACCTTTTATAGACGGTGTGAACACAGGCGACATCAGCTGCATCAATACGCTACTGATGAGCACCACGGACATCATCGTGACTACCACCGGCAACACCAACGTGTGTGACGAGAACATGCTAAAGACCATCAAAAATGGTGCTGTGGTATGTAACATCGGTCATTTTGATAACGAGATCGACACCGCGTTTATGCGTGCGAACTGGAAGTTTGAAGAAGTGAAGCCTCAGGTACACAAGGTATATCGCGCTGCAGACCAGAACAAAAGTGACTTTGTGCTGCTATTGTCTGAAGGCCGCTTAGTCAACCTAGGTAACGCAACAGGCCACCCGTCACGTATTATGGATGGCTCTTTCGCCAACCAAGTGCTAGCGCAAATGCACCTTTGGGAAGCTAAGTTTGCAGATCTAAGTGAAGCGGATAAAAAAGCCAACCTATGGCTAAAAATCTTACCTAAAAAACTAGACGAAGAAGTGGCAGCAGACATGGTGGCAGGTTTTGGTGGAGTATTAACTAAGCTAACAACCACTCAAGCAGACTACATCAACGTGCCATTTGATGGCCCGTTTAAGTCAGAAAGCTACAAGTACTAAACGACTCGAGGCGGCCATGCCGCCTCGTTTCTCTTACCACCTCATATCGCCTTCCTTGTGATTGCACGTGCAGCAAAGCAATCAATTGCATTATTTTTTGCAAACTCAAAAAAACAAACTACACTTTAAATAACTTACTAGGATTTACTCCCAGTGAGCCAATCACTGCAGCAAGCCAAACTTGAAATATAGGGAAGCTAAAAGTACAGATCAGGATGCTCTGTATAAGCAGTGCTATTAACATGGATGTTGGTTTAAGAGTGCGGGGCTAGGATGCCCCGCCGCTTTTACAAATGCATAGCTAATTAAACACTCTCACTAGTTAAACCTAGCCATCAAGATCGAGCACTCCTTCTCTAAAATGTCTGCAAATGACAACTTTGCTTATCATTATGAAATAATTCATGCTAAAACTTAAATTTGATGGTATCAATAGTCCCTATGAAGTGCCTGATAATCCAGAATTCATCTTGAGCACTGCCGAAACCACTCCCAAAGAACTCACCGATCAGCTGTTGTCACAGCTGGACATATAACCGGTAACCGGAGCAAAGAATGCAACACGCAAAGGCTATTTTAGCCAACACCGCCCTACTTAACGCTTTACAGCTATTAGTTCACCAAGCCGGTGAAGCCATCATGCAGGTCTACCATACGGCCGACTTTGGCATAGAGACCAAAAAAGATGATTCGCCCGTTACCAAGGCAGACCTTGATGCACATTACCTATTAATAGACGGATTAGCAAAGCTGACCCCCAACATTGCCATCGTCTCCGAAGAAGACCCAGCGTCTCAAGTGGTGCCACAAAAGCACAACTGCTACTGGCTCATTGATCCTTTAGATGGCACTAAAGAGTTTATTAATCGCAACGGCCAATTTACTGTTAACTTAGCCCTTATTGAACATAACATTCCAAGCTTTGGCTTGGTGTCTACTCCCATTGATCAAACGCTCTACTGGGGTGGCAAGCACCTAGGTGCTTGGCGTTTGCGAGACAATACCTTAGAGCAACTGCATATCCAAGCATGCAATGTGCCTATGCGTGTGGTTGCCAGTAACAGTCACCTCAATGAAGCCACCCGCGATTTTATCGCAAGCTTAGGTGAGACCACTCTAGTGCAAGCGGGCAGCTCATTGAAACTGTTACGCATCGCAGAGGGTGAGGCAGATATATACCCGCGCCTTGCACCTACTTGTGAATGGGACACCGCTGCCGCACAAGCGGTGTTAGAAGGTGCTGGTGGCAAGGTGACCCAGGTGGATGGCAGCCCGATGAAATATGGAAAAACAGATATTTTAAACCCACACTTTGTGGCCAGCAGTTAGAATTGCCTATCAACTCAACACTTCCATTTTTACCTGTATGGCAAATGAGCGGGCAGGTTATTGAAAGCCTCACAATAAACCCGTCACTGCATCAACCTGAACTTGAAGTATAGGGAAGCTAAAAGTACAGATCAGGATGTTCTTTACTATCAGTGCTATCAACATGGGTGTTGGCTTAAAATTGTGGGGCTAGGATACACCGCCACTTTTTATATTTTTTTCACAGCATAGCCAAAAAATCTACAGAAATGTTAAACTAGGCAGCAATAAAGTCACAGCCAAAGATTATTCAATTGAACGAATTACACCACCCTCAAAACGCTCTTGCTCTACAGCAGTGGCCCAGTAAAATTGTTTCTGTATTAGGCACACTAGTCACCGCTTTAATACTGTATGTCCCTTTTAGTATTGGTGCACTTAACCCAACTGCAGAAGTTGCTGCAGCTTTGGCCGCCTTAATATCAATAATTCTCATATTATCTAATATCCATAAATACACTCAGGCTATACCCAAACCTATCAAAATCACCATGGCATTATTCGCCATCTACTTTGCTATAGGCGCAGCCAGCTACTTCGTATTTCCACCTGCCAAATATAGCTTAAGCAATATTGGCACAAGCCTTCACTTTGTGCTTTTCACCCCTATTATTATGGTAATGCTAAAACATCCACCTAAGCTAACTTGGGTGTGGTTCTGTATTATAGGTGGCGCCATGCTTAGTGGCTTACACACAATTTATTACGGTTCTCGTGGCACTATAAACCCTATTCTCTTTGGTGGTATTTCAGTATTGCTAGCCTTTGCTTCGCTAATGAGCTGGAGCCACTTTAAGAGTCATACATTCCTTCGAATAATGCCTATCATCGCGTTCATTTTAGGCCTGTTAGCATCTTTTAACTCACTGGCTCGAGGTAGTTGGATAGCCATCCCACCACTCACTATGGTTCTTATGTACTTTATCTACATTCATCTAGATAATAAAAAACGACTCGTCATTCCACTGGTCGCCCTGAGCATAGCGTTGGCAGGCACTTCAGTTTTGGGCTGGGGTAAGATAGAGCCTAGGGTGAATTTAGCAGTAAAGGAAGTTCAAGCATACTTTGCAGGGGAGAGTTATCAAACGTCGGTGGGGTATCGTTTGGAAACGTACAAAGGTGCACTACTTGTGCTCAAAGAAAACCCAATTTACGGGGTGGGAGTGGGACATAGGGTAGAAGCTTTTGAAAGCCTAGAGACACAAGGGCTGTTAAGAAATTTGTCGTATATAAAGAATGCCCATAATCAAATATTCGAAGATGGTATAGACAAAGGCTTGATGGGTATAGCAAGCTATCTGGCACTGATGATTTTTTTACTAAGACACTTCTACCAACGGTTGCCCAACAGTCCCATGGATGCTGTGGGGCTAATGCTGATAGTAGGGTTTGCAGCGTTTGGATTAACTAACATCACGTTTACACATGGCACGTTTAACACACTTTTTATTGCCATGGTTGCTATTGCACTGCTACCCAACACCACTGCCAGCGCTTTAAGTCTAGACAATAGACTGGCAGATAGCCCAGATCATAATGCCTGATAAGGGTAGTTATCGTGTTTTAAGAGATGTTACAGGGGAAGGAAGAGTGGTTAAACCCTGCACGTCAGTGAGTGCGGTATCTTTTAAATGGTGCCTAACTTCATCTAAATGAAAATGCACTTGGTGCTGCATGTAAGTCTTCAAACGGCTTTGCTGAGTAGCATGGAGTGTATTTTAGCGTCTTAAATAAACTCTCAAAATACAGATTCTCATCACTTACCGCACCTCTGCCTAGTTCTGTTCGAACTGCCCATTTTGACTTAAACTGAGATTTTATCAGGGACCGGACGCCCAAGAATGATCAGCTTATTATGAATAATAATATCATTTGCCATAAACTATAATTTGGTCTATATTAACTATAATTTAGTCTATTAAGGAACTCAATCATGTTGCAAGCCATCGTCGGCAATGCCAGTGCTGAAAAAGTGTTGCTGTTCATGGCTGCCCGTCAATCAGGGTATGCCCGTGAAATCGCTCAAGCATTTGATACCGATGTCACCCCGGTAAAAAACCAACTTGAACGAATGGAGCGTGACGGCATGCTTGTGTTTGAGCGTGTTGGCCGCACAAAAGTGTACCAATTTAACCCTCGATTTGCCTTCGTAAACGAAGTTAAAGCCTTAGGCAAAAAAGCCCTGTCGTTTTTGCCACAAGACTTACAGCGAGAATTACTCCTCAACCGAAGGCGTCCGCGGCGTTCTGGCAAGCCATTGTAATGAACGTATCCAATTTAACTCGCATTGAACTGGCAGGACTAATCGGCCAAACCCTCACCGACCACGGCATCGATGCAGTACTTTCCGGCGGGTCCTGTGTCTCTATTTACTCTAACGAGCGCTGGGTCTCACAAGACTTGGATCTCATTGACATCAGTTACGCCGACAAAAAGAAGATCATCACTGCGTTACACACCATTGGTTTCACCAATCGTGGGGCAGGACACAAATATTTTGAACACCCTCACTGCGAATTTACCATCGAGTTTCCAACGGCGCCATTAATGATTGGTGATGAACATGTTGTCGACGAAGGCATTGTGCATATGGCAACTGACAGTAGCGTGTTCAAATTACTCAGTGCAACCAACTGCGTCAAAGATCGACTGGCCAGTTACATTCATTGGGATGATCTACAGTGCCTTGAACAAGCCAGAGACGTTGCACACTTACAAACCGTTGATATGAACAACATCCAAAGCTGGTTGTCTTCAGAAGGTTCAGCAATTGATGCTCGCGTGTTGTTAGCCAAACCGTCACCTCAATCAACCGATGATTAATTGAGTCTAAGACCGCAGACCTCAATGGATCAGGGGTGTTAGATTACATCCAATAAGACCCAGTTTTGCACTGAATTTTGACTCGTCTGACGGGGTACGGCGCTGCTTTCAATGTGGTTTTTTACAGAAGGGCCAGTACAGCATTCGTATTAACGGACAATGGCGGCTTTGTTTTCGATTTAAAAATGGTCATGCTTATGACGTTGAAATTGTGGACTACCACTAGGAGATTAATATGACTCGACTAAACCCTGTACATCCGGGCGAAATTTTAAAGCATGAGTTTATGGAACCTTTCGGTTTATCTAGCAATCGACTTGCTAAACACATCGATGTTACTCCAGCACGTATCAATGAAATTGTACGGGCACGCCGAGGAATTACTGCTGAAACAGCGCTAAGGCTGGCCCAATATTTTAACCCTGACGCGCAAAGCTGGATGAACCTACAACACCATTATGAGCTAGAGGTGGCTGAGCAAGCCATAGGAGAGGAGGTAGCACGTATTCAGCCGATCGCTGCAGCCGTTTAAATACACGATAAACTTATGTCTCGTTACTTTAGTATTATAATGATGCTATCCACTCAAATAAACGACTACTCGTAATGAGTCCACAGCCGCAATATCTTGACAGCCTTTTCCGCCTCTAAAACCTGATAGACAAGCCGATGCTGAATATTAATTCTTCTTGAATAAGCACCACT
>Ga0209192_10000587_pt1 | contig 34667 bp, 28 predicted proteins | sample ArcticOcean_MG_C_11_FD_187433 | JGI IMG/M metagenome (GOLD analysis project Ga0209192, IMG submission 187433) | Marine microbial communities from western Arctic Ocean - ArcticOcean_MG_CB2_154 (SPAdes) (version 2) | ecosystem: Environmental > Aquatic > Marine > Oceanic | place: Arctic Ocean... | reverse complement strand
AAATAACTATTTTTGCTAGACTTTTCTAAAAGGAAATAACTATTTTTGCTAGACTTTTCTAAAAGTAAATAACTATTTTTGATATACTTTTTCTAAAAGTAAATAACTATTTTTGATATACTTTTTTTAAAAGTATAATGTATATGAAAATATTGTACGTAAATGATACAAATGCGCAACATTTCGACAATGAAAACAAAAAGCATCCAGTGTTTGCCAAATATTTCAGTCCTACATGTCCTGCTTGTATAGCTATGGAGAGTGAATGGGATGATATGTGTAAAGATATTGATAAAAAATACAATACAGATATGATCATGGCGCAAATAGATCCTCAAGGGATGAATAAATTGGAAGGTATGAAAACACATAGTGATGTTGCATATGTACCCTCCATAATGATTTTAAAAAACGGCCAAAAAGTAAAAGAATATGAAGGAGAAAAGCGAAAGGATAAAATGCTTCAGTTTTTACTAGATAATGGATTAATCACACCGAAACGTGGTGGTAGTTGTTCTAAAGCAAGACAACATAAAAGCAGAAAAGGTAGAAAAGGTAGAAAAAGTAGAAAAAACAGAACGAGCAAAACAAAACGAAGAAAACAAGCAAAGAGTGTGCGAAGAAAAAAATCCAAGAAATAGATGAAAATAGTTTGATAGAGAGAAATGAAAATAATATCGACAAATAAGAATAAAAATTGACCTATTTATACAATATTTATGAAATATAATAAAGAATAGAATATAAATATACTAAAGTATTAAGTGACGATAAACCCTATATATGAGTGAGTTTAGTTTTATTGATAATACAGGATGGTTAAAACCATTTATAATAGAATTACACAAGTATTATAAATGTTCTACAGTATCTATCGAGAAACTATCACCATTGTTCGAAGAGTCAGAAGAAGGAGAAGGAGAAGAAGAAGTTACAAACATGGTTCCAGAGCCGTCAGCAGACACGACAGACAATGCCATTTTTACAAATACATCTTTATCATTTCATGATGCAAATGAATTTGCAAATCATAATTTAAATAGTATTTTCAGAGATGATTGTTTTACAGTATTAAACGAAAAACACTCATGGATCAATTGCTTAGATCACAAAAATTACGAGACAAGAACAATGTGTAGAGTGAGTCAAGGATTTGGAAATAGAAATGTTCCAATCGGTAAAAAGTTTAATCCGAAATTCCATAATACAGAATATCGTGATACAATAACGTTGGCAAAGTATAGCTATAATTATTTACTACATCGTAGTGAAATAGAAACAATTTTGAAAACACCATCCAGTGATTATACCAGGTTTAGCGTCGATACGTATGAAAATATATTTAATCGTTTCTTTATATTGAACTTAAGACACATTCAAAAAACAACAAATAAAAAGAATGGACCATTTGAGCAGATACTAGCCACCTACAATTCAAAGGTTCAAGTAATGTAGGTTTCGCCGATAGGATAATCAATGGTGTAAATAAAATGAGGAAATAAACATATCATCTATTACAGTAGATGATATTTTTTACGTAGTACTATTTATAAAAATTGAATTCATAAATAATCATCCTATGATAAGTATAATATAACGAAAGAATCGAATGATGAATTCAATAATGAATGTAGCAGCTAAATCAGTGATTGGATGTGGAATGCCTCGTATTCTATTTGATATACAGAATCATTTAAGAGAAGTAGGAATACAAATTAATGAAAAAGTGGAAGGAGAAGGACGTGGTGGTAGTCTGAAGGACGAAGGGACGATTAAAAAGGTATTAATGGAACACGATGTATTTAAGAAGCATGTCATCGACGAGAAAGCTCGTGGAATGGGTGACATTACAGTGTTAGATTATGATGAAACGACAATTCATGTTGTGAATATCAAAACATCAATTGGAAGTACAGATAATTGTTTCAGCAAGATTGGCTTTGTGTATGCTCTAACATCATTAAAACCGGATGAACTACCCAAAACTATGAACTATTCGCAAATGAATGATTTAATTAACAAATACAAATGCGATGATCCAATGAAAGATTATTGGTTCTTGTGTATAGATAAAACCGATTCCAAAAATGTCATGGTTCGAGGAGCAAAGCAAATCAATTGTTGGATAGTAAATATCAATCCGTCGAATGTTTTGCAAATTAATTGGAAAAAGGAAAAGACAATGGAACCATTACATCGATCTTGGGATGAAGCATATAATATTATGATGGGTGGTGTAAAAAAATCTATTAATGGTTTTATAAAAAATATTCCAGAAGATTGGTTGGAAAGCAAGAAGAGTGAAATTATAAATAATTTAGAAATGGATACATATGAAGCAAAATAAGCAAACAAAACAAAACAAACTAAACAAAATCGGATGGTTCAAACAAACAGTTACATAACTGTTTATGACCTATTTTAAAACGTCCTGAATACATATAATTACTTTTGAAGGACTCACTATTCATATAGTGAGTCATTTTTTCTAGATTTATTTGTATTTTTTTATTTGTATTGACCGTGATTTCTTCCTTAGGTATCATAATGATTAGACCTCCTCCAAAATATTCAACTGAACCTTGGAAGCAAATATTTTGAGCGCGAGTAATATTACTAACATAAATACATTTGCGATCAAGTTTCGTTTTAATCGTTTCGCGATTTCTAAGTGCCCCCCATTCAAACCAGTTTTTTTCGGAAAATTTTCTTATTTTTCTACTAATTAGATCCGATTTATGTGAGAGCATATATTCATTTGTATCATCATTGGGAGACGGAAATGTGTCGAGTAGAATATACTGGTCGATAATAGGTTTTCCGTCAGTGTCTTGTCCGTTTAATAACTCAATATTGCCATGTATGTCATTTTTAAATACGCTTTCTTTACCAGTCACCATACCTACATATATGTCAAAATAGTCTGAAAATGTAGCCAAATTGCTATTTTCATCATCTGAAAATGTCAAAATACCATTGGTATTGACCAAATATTTACATACATCATTTACCATAATACGTCGTTCTAAAGAAGAATCTTTGCAATATCTGAAAATAATCACGTCTATACTTGCGTTTTCAAACAACTTTTCGTCATGAGGATGAATAATGTGCGTAAAAGTACCATTGTTCATCATTGTATTAATAAGCTTACATGAACTAGTCAGTTTTATAAAATCACTAGGTACAATAAAGATGAGTTCTCCACCAGTATTGAGCAATTGATAACATTTCTCAATAAAATCAAGATAGAGGTTACCTCCTTTTGTTTTTTTTACATAAGGAGGATTACCTACGATGGTATCGTAGGTTGTTTGAGCCTTTATAGATAAGAAGTCACCGTAATGAACATCTTCCTTATGGATATGGACAGATTCTAGTAATGTGATGGTTTCATCTATTTCATATGAATCAAAACGAACATTTTTCTTCCGCGAAGAAATATACTCTACTAAATCACCTTGTCCGATAGATGGTTCCAATATAACAGAAGATTGATTCAGTATCAAGTTATAAACCGATTCTTTGAGAAACATATTGGTTGTAAAATATTGTCCTTTTTCATGAATAGATTTTTTATCAATACCAATACATGTACCATCTGATATAGCCTGTTTTATTTTACTTTCAACTTGTGACTCAACCATATTCATTATTTTGTCCTCTAATTCAATACATTTGTTTTTCTTTGTCATGTGATTTTGTAAATGCTGATTTTGCTTGAATGCTTGACCACATCGTTTACACGTATACTTTACCATTTTAGTTACTATTATAACTAGAGATTTCTTTAAATCAATTTTAAAGATATTTTCACTTGATTAACTAGCGATGTTCTTATAATAAAAAATTGATAATCGAATTAAACAGAAAACGATAGTATAAAATAATCAAGTATGCCCGAAATGGATAAAACGGTTCGATTGCTCGACTTTAACATTTATGATGAAGTCGTAGAGAAAGATTCGTCAAGCGATAGTGATAATAACAATGGTGAGTATAAATATAAACAAGATTCGAAACGATTTGTGATACAGATGTTTGGAATCAACGAAAAAGGTGAGACATTCAGTTTATTTGTAAATGACTATAAGCCGTTCTTCTACGTAAAAGTAGATGAAAATTGGTCAATTGAACGAAAGAGTGAGTTTTTGAATCATATAAAAACGAAAATAGGTAAATACTACGAAAATTCAATTTGTGAATGTAAAATTATAAAGCGAAAAAAACTGTATGGGTTTGATGGTGGTAAGGAACATAAGTTTATTCTATTTAAATTCAACAATACGATTGCCATGAACAAGGTGAAAAATTTGTTTTATGTATATACTGCTTATGGTCGCAGATTATTGGAACATGGTTACAAATTTCAAGATACACATACGTATTTGTATGAGGCGAATATCCCTCCACTACTCCGATATTTTCATATCAAAGAGATTAGTCCGTCGGGATGGGTATGTATTCCTTTAAAAAAAGCCAAACCACCTACAGAAAAGAAGACATCGTGCAAATATGAATTTGAAATAGGACATGCTAGTATTATTCCCCTCAACAACAAGGAAACGATTGTGCCTTACAAGATATGTAGTTTTGATATTGAGGCAAGTAGTAGTCACGGTGACTTTCCAGTACCAATCAAGTCATATAAAAAGCTAGCAATTAGTATCATGGAATATCATGATGGTCTCGGAAATGAGGAGATAATCAAGGGTGATGTAACCAAAATTATCAAAACAGCATTTGGATACGATGATATGGTAAATGTTGATAAAGTATATCCTAAAAAGGCACCTAAACTGCCTTTATTAAATCGATTATTAGATCGATTATATAATGAACCTATCAAGGATTTATGTAAAACTGTGTCAAATGAAAATACCATTGAAAGAATGTTTGAAAAAATGAATGCTGATGAAGACGACGACGCGGCGGAATACGATAGACGAGGAGCGAAACTCGACTTGAATACCAATATTCTTGATTTAATCAACAATTCTACAGTGAAGCGTGATGAAAAGGTGGAAAAAATAACAGATGCTTTTCGCGGAGCCGGTTTTCCAGGATTGGAAGGTGATAAGGTGACTTTTATCGGTTCAACGTTTTTAAAATACGGTGAAGAGAAGCCTTATTTGAATAATTGTCTTGCCTTGAATACATGTAGTGATGTGGATGAGATTGAAAATAGCGAAATAGTAAGTTATAAAACCGAACGCGAATTATTACTAGCTTGGAAAGATTTGATTCAGAAAGAAGATCCTGATATTATTATTGGATACAATATATTTGGGTTTGATTATCAGTTTATTCATATTCGTGCTCGCGAAAATAATTGTGAAGAGGAGTTTCTGAAATTATCGCGTAATGTAAATGAGATTTGCGGAACAAAAGACGAAGATACAGGACTAATTAATATCGAAGAAAGTAAGATTGTCATTGCTAGTGGGGAACACGAATTGAAATTTATCAAGATGACTGGTCGCCTTCAAGTGGATATGTATAATTATTTCCGCCGTGATTATAATTTGACATCTTATAAATTGGATTATGTTTCAGGGTATTTTATTGGCGATGATGTAAAAAAGTTGGAACATGTTCCTGAAGTAGATGCTCGAGAAATAACCAAAATTTATAGCAAGAATCTAACCGGATTAGAAAATGGTAGTTTTATTAATTTCGAAGAGACGAGTCATTCGACAGATTATTACAAGGAAGGACAAAAGTTCAAGGTTTCAAATGTCGATAAAGAAGCAGGAACCTTTGAAATAAGTAGTTTTGAAAGTCCGGATATGACAAAACACGTCAAGTGGGGTCTAGCCAAGGATGATGTTACTCCTCAAGATATCTTTCGCATGACAAATGAAGGTCCGGATGAACGCGCAATTATTGCGAAATATTGTATTCAGGATTGCAACTTGGTTCATCATTTGATGAATAAGATCGATGTCATTACTGGTTTTACAGAGATGTCGAAGATTTGTAGCGTTCCTGTCAATTTCTTGGTAATGCGTGGTCAAGGCATTAAGCTGACGAGTTATATTGCGAAGAAATGCAGAGAAAAAAAGACATTGATGCCTGTATTAGAAAAGCCCTTATTTGACGAGGGTTATGAAGGAGCTATTGTATTGGATCCGAAATGTAATTTGTATTTGGATAATCCAGTAGCATGTGTAGATTATAGTTCTCTGTATCCATCATCTATGATTAGTGAAAATTTGTCGCATGATAGCAAAGTATGGACGAAAGAGTATGATTTGGCAGGAGAACTAATTAACGTAACTGGTGAAAAAGACAATGCTAATAATTTCATATACGATAACTTGCCAGACTATGAATATGTAAATGTAGAGCATGATACATATAAATGGATTCCTAACGCGAGAGGTAAGGCTGAGAAAACACGTAGTGGAACAAAAGTTTGTCGATTTGCGCAATTTCCAGTAGGACGTGGAATTATGCCCTCCATTTTGGAAGAATTGTTGGCATCGAGAAAAGCGACTAGAAAAATGATACCCCAACAGACGGATGAATTTATGAAGAACATTTTGGACAAGAGACAACTCAGTTATAAATTGACAGCGAATTCATTGTATGGACAATGTGGTGCAAAGACAAGTACGTTTTATGAAAAGGATGTTGCTGCTTCTTGTACTGCGATTGGTCGTAAATTATTAACATATGGACAGCGTGTTATTGAAGAAACATATGGCGATCTTATTGTCGATACCAAGTTTGGTAAAGTTCATTCGAATGCCGAGTATGTATATGGAGATACAGATAGTGTATTCTTTACATTTAATTTGAAAACACTAGATGGTGAAGACATACGAGGTCAGCGAGCGCTTGAAATCACGATTGAATTGGCCAAGGAAGCTGGTGAAATGGCGACCAAGTTCTTGAAGAAGCCACATGATTTGGAGTATGAAAAGACATTTATGCCATTCTGTCTTTTGTCAAAGAAGAGATATGTTGGAATGTTGTATGAAAACGATCCAACCAAAGGAAGTCGTAAAAGTATGGGGATTGTATTGAAACGTCGTGATAATGCGCCAATTGTTAAGGATGTATATGGAGGAATCATTGATATATTGATGAAGGAGAAGAATATTCAAAAAGCAGTAGAATTTCTACAAACCAGCTTACAAAACATTATTGAAGAAAAATATCCAATGGACAAACTCATTATTACCAAATCGTTGCGTTCGAATTATAAAAATCCAAAACAAATAGCACACAAGGTATTGGCTGACCGAATCGGTAAGCGTGATCCTGGTAATAAACCAAGTAGTGGTGATAGAATTCCGTTTGTATATATTGAGACGAAAAATAAGGCAGCTTTACAAGGTGAAAAGATTGAACACCCTGAGTACATTATCAAGAATAAAATAAGACCTAATTATTCCTTCTATATTACGAATCAAATCATGAAACCAGTTCAGCAAGTATTTGCACTTGTATTGGAAGATATTGATGCGTTTAAGAGAAAGAAGAAGAATTTCCAAATGAAGGTGGATACATTGAGGCATACGATTGATGACAAGGAAAAGATGGAATCGAAGATATCCGATTTGAGAAATAAAGAAGTGAAGGCATTGTTGTTTGATAAGTATTTAAGGGAGACTGATAATTTGAAAAATAACATGAAAAGTATTACATCATTCTTTGTATAAATACAAAATACAGACTAAACGAAGATTCGAACTAAAAAATATAAACTATATAAAATTTTATTTTTTATCTTCTTATATTGTATAATGGCTATTAAATTATTTGGAATTTCTCTCTCCAGTCTGTTTGGAAAGAGTCGTAAGACCAGTCATCGTAAAAGTCGTACAATAAAAAAACATGCGAAAAAGGGAACCGGTCGTAAAAGAGGACGTAAGAGAGGAACGCGTAAATACAAAATGCGAGGTGGATGAGGCGAGCCTTCCTTACCTGTTTCTTTACCCACTATTTCAAAATTAATGAAAGGTGGATGAGGTTCAGATAACGAGTTCATAATGTAATTATCATGAATGAGTACATTCCGGAATGACGTGACTAATAAGTATTTAATATCGACGATATTATACAATTTAGTTGTTGATATAGTGAATTATTTGGCTCATAGTATGTAGTGTATATTTTTTACAATAAAATCAATCATTATTATTAATAATTTATATCAGAATATGAGATATATATTATTTTGAATTATTATTCAACAAGATACTCCTCTTCACTTAATTCTTCGTCTGACACAACTACATCTTCTACGTCTTCTTCTTCTTCTTCTTCTACTATTTCATTAGATCGTACATATGAATCATTATTCGTAAAAACTCTACTAGGTGTAGATGTAGTGTATATAGTAGTAGGAGTTTGAACAAAATAATCAACACTGATAGAGCCGTTATTTAGATTATTAAATGAACTATCAGAACCGGTAAGATATCTCTGAAACGTATTGGATATTTCATTTGTAAGTATATCCATCAAATCACGTTCATTCGTTGTAGAGTTGTTCTCTCTATTGTTTGTTGAATTTAATATATTATTTGATAAATCGTTCGTAACTCTTGGTGTTACTGGTTCTACTGGTATTGCTCGTTGCATTGGCTCTACTGGAACTACCGGTGTTGGTTCAATCGGATAATCACGTATATCGTATCGACATAGAGGACATATGACACTTTGATTAAACCATACCATCAAACCTTCTTCAATAAAACAATGACCACAATGTTTTATTCTACTAATGTGGTCACCATATTGGAACGAGGTCTGTAGAATAGGACATATTGTGTTGTCCATATTCTCATTTATACTAATTATTTCTGTAGCGTTTGCTATTTGCGTGTGTGTAGGACGAACTGTAACAGGTGTCAAATTATTCAAATCAGTATTAAACATATTAAAAAACTGATTAAAAAAATCGGTATTCGACAATTGGTTTATTCTAGCACCATTGTCTGTTACATTGTTTGGATTAACACGTCTCGTATTAGTAGGCGTCCTATAATTCACAGAAGTTGGTCTATTATTAACTGGTTGTCTATGGTTAAAAAAATTTCTAACAATAGGTACAGTTCTATCAGTTGTGAATAATGGGGTCGATTCAGGCGGATTTATAGGTATTCGCTCTCCCCATAGATTTGATCTGTTATTATTTGTATATCTAATTGTATTTCCATGATATATCTCTCCGTCATATGTATTTAATTCACGAATCCCAGACTCAATCTGTTGTAAAGTATCATTTGTCTGCATTTGATTCATATGGGTATAGCGAGCTAAATCAGAATATATATCTAACATACGATTCCTTATTCTATTATCATTGTTCATAATATTCTATGATATGATATTATTTTTATATTATTTATTTAAGTAGTTTAAACATTTAACGGTATTATTACATAATATGGAAGGTAAAGGTTTGACAGGATTAGCAAATTTAGGTAATACATGTTTTATTAATTCATGTATGCAGGTAATAAGTCATACACATGAATTCAATGATTTTTTAGATAAAAATAATGGTTCTTATAAAGACAAATTAACTGCGTATCATAACAAAGACTATATACTTGATTCCAAGTTGTTAGTCGAATGGGATAATTTAAGAAAGTTGATTTGGCAAAAAGACCAAATTATTTCCCCAGGAGGTTTTATAAAAGCAATCCAATTTGTGGCGAGACATAAAGGCAAAGATATCTTTACTGGTTATGCGCAAAATGACTTGCCTGAGTTTCTTTTGTTCATTTTAGAAACATTTCATAATGGAATGAGACGTGAAGTAGATATGGTTATAAAAGGAAATGTCAAAACTGATACAGATGGATTAGCAGTGAAATGTTATGAAATGATGAGAACAATGTATAGCAAAGAATATTCTGAAATTTTAGACATCTTCTATGGAATACATATTTCTAAAATCGAAAGAGAGGATGGTGAGCTAATGAGTACAACACCTGAGCCTTATTTTATGGTTGATTTGCCTATACAAATGAAACAGGGATTAAGTATTTACAATTGCTTTGAGAAATATTGTGAAGGAGAGAAACTGGAGGGAGAAAACGGTTGGTTAAACGAAAAAACAAGCGAAAAGGAGGACGTTGTAAGACGGATTTCATTTTGGACTTTGCCAAAAGTATTGGTTTTAGACTTGAAACGTTTTACACCGGATGGGAGAAAAATACAAGTACCGTTAAATATTGAAACAGATGAGTTGGATTTACGCGAATTCGTAGAAGGATATGAAAAAGATAGCTGTATATATGAATTATATGGAGTATGTAACCATAGTGGAGGAACGTTAGGTGGTCACTATACAGCAACAGTTCGTGTAGAAAAGGAATGGTATTTATTTAACGATACGAGTGTATCCAAAATAGACTTTAATGGAAAGAATAATACTTCAGGATATTGTCTTTTCTATCGAAAAAAGGGAAATAAATAATATAAAGAATATATAAATAATGTTGTTGTCATTTGATTCAATATTAGGAATTCCAACAATTCAAGATGGTGGAATAAATACAAAAAATGGAAGCAATAGAAATAATAGTATGGGTATGAATATGGGTGTTCCTGCTATATTATTACTTGCTGTAATTATAATACTTTTTGTATTGTTGTTTGCCAATTTAGGAAAAACTGATACAACAAGCAGTGTAAGTGGAACAGGTTCAGCATCAGGATCATCTAATACGATGACTATCTTGTTAGGTGGTGTAGTATTAGTAGTTATTTTGTTGAATGGTTTTCAGTATTTTTTCAATGTCAATCTTACAGCACGTTTAAATAATTTATTTACGGATACACCTTCTTTGGATTTAGTGGTTGATCAGCCAATGTCTCAAGAAATTGCACCTGTTCCTGAAATAGAAATCAAAAAACAAGTATTCCACATTCCTGGAAATAATTATACATATGACAATGCTGATTCATTATGTAAAGCATATGGCTCACGTTTAGCAACGTATAGTGAAGTTGAAGATTCTTATAAAAATGGTGCCGAATGGTGTAGTTACGGATGGTCTGATAGGCAATTGGCTTTATTCCCTACGCAAAAAGATACTTGGAATCATTTGCAGACAGTGGAGGGACATGAAAATGATTGTGGAAGAGCCGGAATAAATGGAGGTTTTATAGCAAATGAAAATGTAAAGTTTGGAGCAAATTGTTTTGGATATAAACCAAAGATTACTGATACCGAATTAGACATGATGCAGACAACACCCTTATACCCAAAAACATTAAAAGATATCAAGGAAGAAAAGAGAGTTGATTATTGGAGAAGAAAAATCCCTGAAATTTTGGTATCTCCTTTCAATAAGAATGTCTGGAGTTTATTATAAGAATTTGATTATACTATTACAAGGATAGAAGAATCATAATAATACAATATTTAAAAAGTATTGTATTCTTATTACATATGAATATAAATACAAACAAAAAGATTACTAATTTTACAGTAGATATCGTAAAAGGGTACAAAGGCATCATGGATTTAGATTTAACACTTGTTCCAAACGAATTAAAAAAGCAAATGATTGACCAACATTATAAAGATATTGACATTTATAACATAGAACAATCATTGTTAGAACCAAGACTAAGATATGAAAATACAATAGAGCGAATTGAAATGACGCATAAAAAAACACAATCACTGATATTAAAACGTTTAAAACTACAAGAAGAAAAACGAGTACAGTATAATAAAGATTACAATAATTCGTATTTGAAATGAACGAAAAATACTTAAACCGTTTCATAGGTATATTAAAATAGATGACAAAAATCGATTGTTCAAAAGTATATGTAGATGTTTCTACATTTTCTAGTGAGGATAATGTATTTGATGGTGCCTTTGCGAATGAAGATATAAAAAACGGAGATTTAGTTGAAAAAGGATTGATGCGACGTCTAAGCACAAACGAAAACAAAGCATTTGATGGAATGAAAAACTCGCATGTATTCACATGGTCTGATGATATTCCCAATTATACATGGGCATTTGCTTCAGGATGTAGTGCGTTTTATAACTCAGGATTGTCTGGCCACGTGAATACACGTATGATAAGATATTTCGAAGAAGACCGTTTTGAAATATATGCAACAAAAAACATTGTAAAGGGCGATGAATTGACACACACTTATAAAAGTCTTGAATGGAGAGATGTATTTATTCCATTGTATAAAAAATTAAACGACAATGTTTAATTATTTTACATATTATCATTAAGTATAGAATTTATATAATTTAATTGTTCATTATAAGCAACTAATATTTTTAATCGTTCGTCCGAAGATAAGTTGTTAATACATTGTATATCATTATCAGTTAAATTAATCGAATTTTTTATTTGGTGTATATAAAAATGTACTTTACTAGGTATTTTGTTTGCATAATTGTCATGTATAAATGTATTCATTTATAATTAATAAATATAATTTATTTCTATTAGTATAAATTATATTTGTTACTCTTCTTATTACTCTTCGTATTCTTCTTCGTATTCCACTTCAGGAATAGTCTGATAGAATTTCTTGACTTTTTTATTCGTTTTGATTTTATTGGGTTCAAAATTGGATAAATACAATCCGTCCAAACTTTTCACACGAGACAATGCTACATATGTCTGTCCGCATTCAAATATTCCTCCACCAATGTCTATTTCAGCCATTGACAAAGTAGCTCCTTGGATTTTATGAATCGTCATGGCCCAAGCAAGACATAGGGGAAACTGACCCACGGCAATAGTAGGATAGTCTTGCGATTGCCAGAATTTTTGAGTCATTGTCATTCTATGACCGTTTGAAAATAAGACTACTGGGCATATATCGTTTCCTGATACTCGAAATTCCACGATTTTTCCAATTGAACCATTACATATACCTCGATCCATATCTAAATTTACTGTACACATCACATTGGCGCCCACTTTTAATTCCAGATTTTTTACACATGGTGTATTATTAGCAAGAGTATCAATTTCATATTGCGTTTTTTTCGGATTTAAATTTTTTCGACATTTACTAAGCAACTGCAATGGAATCGTTTTATCACTACCATCTATATACTCATAGCACTCAGTTTTATTAACAAATGGAAATATATAACTTTCTCCTTCTAATTTATTAAACATCTCTCTATTGACTTTATCCACTTTGTATTTTGTTGGAAATAATTTGGTAGGAATGACGCCTTGGTATTTTTCAGAATCAAAAGAACGATTCAAATATTTTTTTAACACGGCTACGTCTGTCGGATCAGCAATTCCCATGCGAACATTACCAAGTATTCTACGAAACACTTCATCGTCTTGACGAAACATTGTTTTTAACACAATATGATTGTCTATTGGAAATGTTTTCAACCATTCGCCCGATTCAAAGCAAAATGACTCATCACCTGCTAAAGCATCGTTACTAGCTACTGGTGGAAGTTGAAAGAAATCGCCTACAAATATGAGTTGTAATCCTCCAAATGGTTTATCATAACATTTTCGCACTTTCTTTCCAACATGGTCTAATATATCGAAAATACGCTTCGACATCATACTGACCTCATCTACAATAAGAATATCTGTACTTCTCCACATGTTTCTAGCTACATGATTATAAATGATACTTTCTACGATACTATTCAACTCTCCTTTACCAAGTTTTATTCCACTCCATGAATGAATCGTTCGAGCATTGCAGTTTAGAAGTAAGGCAGCACAACCAGTCATGGCACATACTTGAATTTTACGACCATTATGTTTGGCTGATTGAACCAAATCTCGAATCAGTAGTGTTTTACCTGTACCGCCTTCTCCGGTAATAAACAAATTGTCACCATTTTCAAATTGTTGTAAAGCACATTCTTGTTCAATGGACAATACGTGACTTGATGTATATTTGGCAGATATATGTTTAGACTTGGTAGATATATGTTTATACTTGTCGAATGATAAATCAGTTGCTGTATCATCAACCGATTGAGCTTTATGTTTATTTGATTCATTTTCTTGTTTATTTTGCTCATTCATTTTTTTTCTCAATTCAGATTCTTGTTTCTTTTCTTGGCGTTTTTTCTCATATACGGCTTTTTGTTCCATAACTTCACATATTTGAAACTCGTTTAATTTTGTTTTGTTCATGACTTCTTCTAGAGGTGATTCATCAGTCATCATTTTATAAGCTATTTCACGAAGACGAGATGTAATACCACCACAGGTTCTCTCATGATTTAGAGCAATAGTAGAAACAGGAATTGATTGGCCAATTTCATCTAATAATCGCGATTCTTCCTCGTCTGTCCATCTATTTCCCTTTGCACCTGGTTGTATCCGTTCTTGAGCAATATTTATATTAAGATTATCAATCGATATTGTTTTTGTTTCTGAAATTGGGTCGTTTCTTTCAGTTTCATTTTTTGAATCACTGGCGTTCTTTAAAAACGTTCGTATGTCGTTCATCTATAAAACTATAAATGATATTAGGTTTGTCGTATTGAATATTGTATCAATTAATTACAATATTCAATTTTTATTGTTAATGAATAGATATTCTATATTAGGATAACATACCTCCTAAAATATAATATATCTGTAAAATACCTATTTATTTACGTCTTCTAGACTTCTTTTCTTTTGTATTTTCTCTCTTGCGTCTTGTTTTCATTCCATGTAACTTTCTTTTACTAGGTTCCAACATACCTAATAGTTTGTCATATAGACCATCATCCAATACATTCTCATTTTCATTATGTTCATACCGAATATTCTTATTTTTTTGAGTAGGGTTATTTGGCATAGAAAACAGACCGGCTGGTACAGCCAAGTCTTTAAAAATATTTAACAATTCACGTTCATTGTTCTTTTTGCCTCCACTTTGAACACCGTTACTAGGTTCTGAACCGTAAATCGTATCTTTTAATAATTCTGAATGTATCGTAAAACCGCCACCGCGTAAAACACCCTCTTTATCGGAAGTAAAAACAAAATCCTTATTCATATCAAAATCAAAATCCATATTCTATATACATATTACGGACATAAATTAATTGTTATAATACCGCTTAATATCTGTAATTACTTTCACTTCTCTCTTCTCTTTGATATAATTCATAATATGATCCACCTTTTCTTCGTCTCCGATTATCTCTGTTAAGCATGTTTCTAGAAATCCCAAACTAATGGGTGCTGTTTGTTTGGTTTGAGCAAATTTGAGCTTTCCGTCGCTGATTTTTATGGTGGATGCTGATAAATTATTATCGTCCGCAAAATCAAGTATATTATCGGCCAATTCATTGCGTTCATTACGAATCTCTTTTGTTTTGTCGCTTAATGCTTTTAACTGCGTATCTAATGACACCCATTTCTTTACATGTTCTTGGAATCCTTCCATGTTAATATATATCTTATACATATTTATCTTTAAACCATTGAAGATTATTTTTTCTTAGTTTGTTTTCTTTTTTTACGAGTATGTTTTTTTCGAGACTTCTTGCCACGAGTTCGTTTTATTGTTCGTCTTTTGCTATTCATTTTTCTATTATATTTATGCTTGCTTTTGTGTTTTCGCGCGCCTCCTTTGTTTTTTTTAAACCTTCCACAAAAATCGACTGAAAAAAATGGTTTTTGTAGTACATCTGAAGCTTCTCCAAAGTCAATAATTGTAATTTTTCCATTTTTATCAACCATTACATTGTCTGAATGTAAATCATTATGGTATAGGTTATGTGTTTCAAGACAACGGTCTATTCTATCGACTTCTTGTTCTATAGCCATACATTTGTCTAATACTTCACCGTCGTTATATAATTCATTTAATTTTGTTACTGGTGTAGCATCAATGTCTTTCATAGTTATATAGAAGATATACATATTGTCATATATATTGATAGACGTATCGTCGTTATGTTCTATAAAACCATAACTTATTAACTCTGGTATTTTAAATTTACAACTATCTTGTAACTTGCTAAATTCGGTGTGATAATAGACTTCAGATAATATTTTAATTAAAACATTTGTTGGCTCTAGATAAGAATCTTTGCTATAAATAAATATCTTGGTGAATGTATCTACATTCTTATTTTTGAAATACATTAATTTTACTCCTAAGGTAGATCTCCCCATGACTAAATGGGTAAATTGTTTTTTTGTTTTGTCGTTTGTAAATTTTTGTCCGAACTGACCGTCAGTGAAATTATTATAATTGGTTGCTTTCGTTTTTACTGATTCAAGATGAGTCGGTATTGAAACGGGTGAATCTAAACTGCGTTCTGTATCTGTAATACCTTCGTCACTGTAAGACGAATTATTAGATTCAATATTTAGAGAAGGTATCATAAGCTTTGGTAATGGCATTATTGGTATATGTATATAATATACCAATAATAAAACACGTGTTGTTTATTATAAATTTATGTACTAGAATTGCTCAGTTACTTAACGTCTTTTACTACGTCTGTTTCTTTTAGAGCGTCTAGCATATCTAGATTTCTTAGCGGATTTACTACCACGTCTATTTTGTGTGCGCTTTTGTAATGCAAATAATCCGAATGGAACAACAGCTTGGCCTAAAAAGCCACCTTTTCTGCCTCTTTTACCACCCATAGATTTTTTAGAACATCCTTTTTGGTGTCTCTTTTTTCCACATCTAGAGCATTTTCTAGATTTGGATCTCTTTCCTCCACCACCTTGAGGCATAGGCCATCCTCTTTCGGCAACTTGACATCCAACATATTGAGGACCATCTGTGTAAGAACATCCTTGTGTAGGCGATAATTCACTCATTATATATATAGAACGAGAGATTATTTATAAATGATGATAATAATAAAATATTTATTATCATCGAAACGACTTTATTGGATACAACTCAACCGAATTTAACGGCGACGTTTATTGGTTCTGTTTTTTCTAAATGGTTTCTTACCACTACGTCTTCGTTGGCTTCTTTTTTGTAAGGCGAAAATTCCAAAAGGAACAACAGCCTCTTTTAAAGCGGCACCAAATCCGAAACCCATACCTCCGCGTTTGACGCGTTTGGAACGAGCAGACTTGGAACGCTTAGTCTTTGTCTTTCTAGACTTCTTTGAACGTCTTCTTTTTCCACCGATTAGTCCAGTTAAAGAATGTCCCATCGATTCGAGACCAATAGATTTGGTATCATTATTATTATCGTGTGCTACAGAACGCATCGAGGTTGCATCAGTTCCACCCATTATTATACTAAATGATTAGAAAATATTATTTCATTGTCCATGTTTTTAAATTGGTACGCACCAATAAATAAAAGATGCCTAAAATCAATAAGAAACTAATGATTACGAATATGAGAGATAAATAGATGTATGGATAAATTTCTTGAATAATTAAGCTCACCAATGGTTTAAATAATTCTTTCAACTCTTTTTTTATGTCTTCTCTTGATAAAATTAATAAACATTGTTCAATAAATTGTTCCTTCATTAAACTAACCTATAAAAAAATAAAAAGTATTTAGCGTGTTATTTTTCCGTATATTTTATCTGTAATTTTTTATAATGGAGCAAGAGATTTATTTCACGAACAAAGATTTTGATTTTTCTCAGATATCTATTTCGCAGCCTATATCTGTTCAAGGTGGTGCTTATTTTACTAAAATTAAGTTGAATAACGAACCATTATATGTTCAGCCTCCTAAATGCTCTACTAAACAAGGATTGAATGAAACTAATAAAAAGGCGTATATGGATTTAATGTTTACAAACGAGGATGATGAAGTTGTTGAATGGTTCGAACATTTAGAAGAACGTCTAGTACAACTGATATATGAAAAGAGAGAAATATGGTTTCAAAATGAAATGGACAAAGAGGATATTGAGAATTTTTTTAATCCAATTTGTCGAGCATTTAAAGGTGGTAAATTTCATTTAGTTCGATTACATATACCTAAAAATAAAACAGCTAGTTCTCAGTTCCATTGCAATGTATATGATGAAAATGAAAATATAATTCCGATTCAAGATTTAAATGATACTCATACAATCATTCCATGTATAGAGGTCCAAGGTATAAAATTTTCAGCGCGAAATTTCCAATTAGAGTTGATAGGAAAACAAATCATGTTGATTAATAATAAACCGATATTCAATTCATGTGTTATCAAGAGAAGTAATGTGGAAAATAATTCTACATCCATCACAGGTCAGGATAGTGTCAAATACAGTAGTTCAGTTGATATGAATACAAATATATTACAACCCGAACAAGATGAAACAACCGCAATATCAAACTCAGATAGTTTAGGAAAAGATGTAAATGAAGCACGTGATACCGATAGTCATGTTTTACAAAGAACCGGGAAAACTGATTCAAATGAAGAAGAATTAGTAGAAGAGACTGTCAATGATAATTTAACAATCAAAGGTTTACAAAAGAATATTGTAGATGCTTTGACTGAGAGTGATAGTGAAAGCAGTGATGAGGAAGATAACGATAGAAACAATAATACAAACAATAATACAAACAATAATACAAACAATAATACAAACAATGAACCAAACATGTCCAATCATTTAGAAGAAAACAAAGCGATTATTTCAAACACATTCGATTTAGAAGATATAACAGATAATCTCAAGGTACATGATGAGCGAAATATAAAACTAAAAAAGCCAAACGAAGTTTATTATGAAATATATAAAATTGCAAAAGGAAAAGCAAAACAACACAAAAAGGCTGCCATCACGCATTATTTAGAAGCAAAAAAAATTAAAAATACATATTTAATGGATGATTTAGATTATAGTGATGATTCGGCGGAGGAGGATGATGATGATGAAGATGACGAGAATGACAGAAATGCCTCCACTAAAATAAAGAATCAAATCAACGAAATAGTGGAAGATTTAACATAATTTAGAAATATTTAGAACCAAATATGATTAATATGTTTTTATTACGAAAAAATATTTTATCCTTTATTTTATATAATGGACTTACTGAAGAACTTAAAAAAGCTCAGAATGGAACACGGAATTCTATTTTTAATAGGCGTCTTATTTTTAGTCTATTTAATTTATTCTTATAGCATGAATAAGAGCATGGGGCCTGAGCAAATGAGCGATCGCAAAAAACAAGATATGTATAGTCAGCAAATGGCTGCTCCCCAATCCGGAGGTGCTGTTCAACCTTCTCAACCTTTAGGCCAAAATGAAACCTACGCATCTGCTACCGGTATGGCAACATCTACCCAAGGACTTCCTCCTTCCTGTTCAAAATCCCCTGTTGCCGATCCTTCCGAACTTTTACCCAAGGATACCAACAGTCAATGGGCACAATTAAACCCCAGTGGTTCCGGCGATTTAGAGAATGTCAATCTTCTCCGCTCCGGATATCATATGGGTATTGATACTATTGGAAATAGTTTAAGAAATGCTAATTTACAACTTCGCTCCGAGCCTGCTAATCCTCAAGCAAATGTTGGTCCCTGGAATAACACAACAATTGCCCCTGATACCATGCGCGTTCCTCTCGAGATTGGACAAGGTGGTCAATAAACATAAGCATAACAAAAGCAATACAAAATAAAAAGTCATAACAAAAAATAAATTATTGTAATTTATATTATATTAATTTATTATAAGATGAAAATACGTATTAACATGTATGGGTTTATTATCATTTTATTTATATTTCTTATTGCTCTTAAAATGTATACAGATTCAGATGATTTTAACTTGAGATGTATTGTCTCGACAGTAGATGGGAAAAAATATTGTGTGAGAGAGAGAAATCAAGTACAAAAGGCATCAGATTTATTGGCGAGAACAACTGAAAAATTAGGGTATTTAGTAGAGAATGTTGGACAACGATATCCTGATCGTGAAAATGTGAAAAAATTGGTTAAAAATTTCAATCCTACTACCATAAAAGAAACTTTACCGACAAGCGAATTTACTGCCTATAGTGAAAACAAAGGAGAGAAACTAGCGTTTTGTTTGAACAAGAAGAAACATAACAATGATAATTTAATCGATTCAAATACCCTTATGTTTGTAGCCACTCATGAAATTGCGCATATTATGACGACAAGTGTTGGACATACTGAAGAATTTTGGAATAATTTTAAATTTCTCTTGGAAAATGCTGTGGAATTAAAATTATATACACCAGTCGATTATAAAAAGGAACCTGAAGGGTATTGTGGTATGGATATTACTGACAATCCGTATTATGACCTATAGAAAATACATAAAAAATTGATGTTTTATTATTTGATATATTATATAATAAAAACATGGGTAGATTTTATCATGGTTCAATTGAAGGCAAATTCTGGTTTGGTGTTCAAAGCAGTGACGATATCAGTAATTTAGTTACCATTAAACATGAAATGTCTTATAGTTGGAAATCATGTCATTGTTGCGCTGAGATTGATATTGATAATAATGAGGACAAATACTGTAATGATTGTTATGAATCCAAAGAAGAGCACGAAGAATCAGTTATTGAAGAAGACGGAGAAAATGAAGATAATTGTTTATATTATGAAGAGCAATCAATATCTTATCATTTAGATAAGGAATCGCATTACGACGAGTTAAAAAAAAATATGGATATTTTAAAATCAAAAATCGACCCAAAAATCACAGATGAATTCGATAAAATAGAACAAAATGATAAAATTTTAGATGCATTCACTGGTGTATTTGATAATAGTCTAAAAATATTAAATGAGATTGAAAAAGAAAAGGAAGAGGAAAATAATAAAAACGAATCAGACGTAAATAAGGACTATATAGAACTTGTTGCTAGATATACGATAGGTTATCAGTTAGAATATTGTTTAAGAACAATTGAAGATGATTGTTATGTAAATTGCGAATGTTAAATACACAAAGATTGATAAAAAATAAAATGAAATAACTATAATATATATATATGAAAATAAAGACTACTTTAGTATCCGTAATTTTTTGGTTTGTACTCGGATTTATAGGAACATATGTATTTGGTAGTAAGAAGAAAAATCACGAAGGTCACTATTTACCAAATATTGTTATTGTAAAAAATGTAAGGTCGTGTAATAATACTTGTTATCATATACATCATTGGATGTGGATGTTGATAGTAACCGTTTTTATTATAATTGCTGATAATTTCATGATTTCGAATAATAAGCCATTTTCTGTTATTACTTATAGTAATGTTATATCATTGTATCTAGGTGCTTCTATTTCAGAATATATTCGATATGGTAACAATATATTTAAAATAGAGCAAAAATGTTTTTTTAATTGTTCGGTTGATGAAATAAAGCATTAAATTACAACATTAATTTGCAAGATTAATTTGTATATAAAAATAATATTTGGATTTTATATACAAATGTCAGATGTGATAAAAATAATATATTTGGATCAAGACAATATAAAAAAAATGATAGTATTTTTTGGTAACAATCATGCTCCTGATAGTAGTGATAGTGATAGTAGTGATAGTAGTGATAGTCATGTAACAACCGATAAGAAGATACAAGATATATCAGAATTGTTTAAAACAGATAGTCAGAATACAATATTCGAAGGAGTGTTTAGTAAAGATCAACTAGAACAAATGAATGAGAAACAAATAGATGTTCATTTTTCCGAGCAATTTATTTACATTGATGATACGATTGAAACCATAAAGAAAAAGGTAATTAGCGTTTTTTCTAATGAATTATCACTTCCCATTTCTTTCGACGAGATATATTTATTTTCAAAAAAAATTCAACAATTGAATAATTCGGAAATATATGACAGTTTAACGCAAAATGGTAAGATGACATTGACTCAAAATATCATGTTTCAGTTCTTGGCCAATATTAATAATATCAATATCGACAAATTACCAATCAAAGATATTTATACTTATAGTGACATTATTGATTTAAACTTAGCTGAAAACCCAACTATGGTGAATGTGGCACTCGGTCAGCGCTTTATTATAGGCGATAACTTGTATAGTTATACGGTTAATCCATTTAAAGTAGTATCTTTTAGTAAAATTCTCTCTACGAATGCAGATAATATCATTACAACAACCAATAAAGACTTATTGATGTCATGCGGATTTTTATTTGAAAACACCATTTATTTGTGTTTAACAGAAGATGTATTTAAATATGCTGTTTCTAAAAATATATCCGAAAAGACAAGTAGTAAAGTATATTATCCTTTTTTAGGCGACAAACAAGTATTCGATTTAAAAGATTTGAAGGAGAGAAAGTACGAGTTATTGGAAGAAAATAAGACATTACTAAGTAGCAATTTTAAAAAACAAGTGGATAATATTGAGATGTTTCATCGAATATATAGTACGAGAAAAAGCGAATTAAATTACATTGAGCAAGGTATTCAATCGGTGGAATTTGTCTTGTCTCAAGACAGTGTGTTTAATGTACCGCTCGAAGTGATATTCAAATTAATTCATAGTACGAAAACAATTCCCCTAATAAAAATGAATGCCGGAAAGAAACAAGAAAAGATATATCGCATATATTGTAATAAAACCGCAAAAAATGGCAAAAAAATTCCTTATTTATCCAAAAACGCAATTTTCAAACTGGTAAAGACCTTGGGAATGTCAAAGCGTGTTTCATGTTATATGGAAGTATTGCGAAATGATAATAAAATACCTATTATTGTTGAATTTGATAATCTCTCGAATGTTTATGTTAAAATTGATTTCAAAGAGACCAAGTCTATACCGGATATTGAGAGTTTGATAAAAGAGGCTGTGAATCCAATCATAGAAACGATTCGCGACTATGTTGTATCTAGTGGTTATTCTATGAAATCGTTTGATAATTTGTACGATAAAAATGTCGAAATAATAAATATTAAATACTTTTCTTATATTTCCATCGAAAAAAACATCAATTTAAATAATTTATTAGGTTGTGTTTCTAGTATATTTAATGTACTTGTAGGTGAGTTGAAAAATGGAATTGTTATGCGATACAAACGCGTATCTAACTTTAATGAAATGGACAGTCAAGAAGCATTTATTGTTGAATTGTTAAATCGTGCGAATGAGGACGAAGACATTGTTAAAATGTTGATGGATAATTTCCAAATGAAGGAAACGGATGCTCAATTAAAAATTGCTGATTTATTAAATAGTTTGCAAATGGTTCAGACCTTAAATAAGAATCGTAAATTAAAAATCAAGAACAATCCTGGATTTTTGACAAAAATTACACAAGACCCATTCAAGCAAAATATAATGGTGGAAATGGAAAATATTAATGATATTTTTTACATGTCGGTTATTCCTATTTATATCGATTCTCTCATACGAATTACACAGTCACCTGAAACGTCGAGTGTTGATTTATCTACAATTGACGGACTTTGTAAAACAAAAAAGGTTGATGATGAAGGACAAATAGAAGAAATTATTGCTCATGCAGAAAAAGGACTTGTTGAAAACATTCCTACGGCAATCGTGGCCGAGAACCTGACTTTTGGTGAATCTGCATCCAACGCAAAAGATAAAACCATTAATGTGTTAGATTTTTTATACGATGATGACGACGATGACGACGATGATGACGAAGATGATGATGAGGACGAAGGTATTGATGTAGAATTAGACGAAGATGATTTAATGGGTGGTGGAGTAGATTCAGATAGCGACAGTGAAGGAGTAGATATTGATTTAGACGATTCGTCGTCAGACAATGAAGGGGTAGATATCGATTTGGACGAGCCATCGGCAGACAGTGAAGGAGTAGATATCGATTTGGACGAGCCATCGGCAGACACGGCAGACAGCGAAGCTCTCAAGCCATCAGCAGACATTGAAGAACCCAAGCCGTCGGCAGACAGCGAAGCTCCCAAGCCATCAGCAGACATTGAAGATCCCAAGCCGTCGGCAGACATTGAAGATCCCAAGCCGTCGGCAGACATTGAAGATCCCAAGCCGTCGGCAGACATTGAAGATCCCAAGCCGTCGGCAGACATTGAAGTTCCCAAGCCGTCGGCAGACATTGAAGTTCCCAAGCCATCAGCAGACATTGAAGATCCCAAGCCGTCGGCAGACAAGGCGACCAAGAGGAAACCTGTTAAATTGTCTATACAAGATGGTGAAAAGTTAGAAAAAAATATTACTGGTATGCGAATTGCAGACCCCAATCCGTTTTTCAAAGCGATGCATAATAAAGAGCCAACCCTATTTTTAACAGAATCCGATGGTAAATATAATGCTTATTCTCGTGTCTGTCCATGGAACAAAAGAAAGCAACCAGTTATCTTGACAGATGAAGAAAAAGAACGAATTGATAAAGAACATCCAGGTTCCTATGAACAAGCTATTAAATATGGTTCCGACCCAAAGAAGCAGTTTTGGTATATTTGTCCGAGATATTGGGATTTAAAAAACAACACGAGTCTTACTGATAAAGAAGTGAAAAGTGGGAAATATGGCGGAATAATACCACAAAATGCCAAAACTGTCCCAGCTGGAACAAATATATTTGAATTTAGTGACGCAGAAGGAGCTGTTCCTCGAACTCATGTTGGTAAAGATGGAAAGAGTTATGTTCAACATTATCCAGGTTTTCTAAAAAAAGATATTCATCCTGATGGAAAATGTGTTCCATGTTGTTTTGCTTCATGGGATAAACCTGCTCAAACAAAACGTAGAGAGCAATGCGGACAAAATGAAAGTAAAGGTGATGGTACAGGTAAATCACAGTCTAAACTTGAATCGAAACAAGATGTAGATGAGTACATAAAAGGTCCGGAGAAGTTTCCATTAGAAGAAGGTCGGTTTGGTTATTTACCATTCATCGTTCAAAAATTCATAGACACAGACAATAAAACATGCCAAATAAGTGCTATAAATAAAAATTTAAAGAAAAATCAACCATGTTATTTGAGAAGAGGTACAGAAAACAATAAGAGCAAATCGTTCTTAGCATGTATAGCCGACATTTACTCGGAAAAAAATAACAATCAAGTACTTACAATTGAAAATTTTATTACTGAAAAATTAGTAAAAATGTTATCACCAGATACATTCATTTCTTTACAAAATGGTTCATTAATAAGTGAATTTCAAAGTAAAGACATTGAAAATATGGATATAGACATTGACACAATAAAGGATTCCGTCATTTATTCCAAATTAAAAACATCAGATAATATTCAATTGAAAAGAATAGCGAGCGCTTTACAAAATTTCACAGAGTATTTAAAATCGCCTTCCTCTCAGATAGATTATACTTATTTATGGGATTTAATCTGCCAGCCAAACGATCTGTTATTTGCAAAAGGTATAAATTTAACAATTCTTAATTTACCACAAGATGATGTAACCGCAAACATAAATATAATATGCCCAACTAATTATTATTCCTTGTCAAAATTCGATTCAGAAAAAGACACGGTTATTATTATGCAAAAATACGAGTACTTTGAACCCATCTATATTGTAGTAGATAAATCCAAAACAAATATGGTAAATATTACAACAACGAAATTATACACACCTGAACTACTGAGTAAAGTTCCCAATCTGAAGAAATTATCGACAACTATTCAAGACATATATAGTTCCATGTGTAAGCCCATGTCCAGTCTTCCCAAAGCATATAGATATAAAGAAATCAAATTTAAAAGAAATCATACGCTTGGAAAAACAATAGAGATTCTAGACAAGTACAAAATAGCGGTTCAAAGCTTGGTTATAAATTACGACGACAAGGTAATCGGAATCAATATTAAAAATAGTGGTCAAATCGGTTTTATACCTTGCTTTCCATCAGGTATCATATCATCCTATGAACTAGTCGATTTGGAAAATGAAGAGCAACAGAAAAATTTGGAAGAAACCTTGCAGTTTTTAAACACGGTATCAGATGAAACCAAGGGAGAATTATTATGCAAACCAGTTGTAAAAATACTAGAAGACAATTTAATAGTTGGTCTATTGACAGAAACGAATCAGTTTGTTCTCTTGATCGAACCTGAATTAGATACGGATCAGAGTATCAAACATACTATACAAGATGAAAACTTCTTTCAAGTAAATAAAGTCACCCAGACAAGTAAAAAGATTGATAAAACGAGAGAAGAATACGTAAAAAAGATAAAACTAGAAACTGATCTGTACAATGCTTTTAGAAATAAATTACGAACATTGTTGAATAATTTTAAAAATAAAAACATAAGAGACGAAATCGAAGGTATTTCAAATTCGGCACAAATGGTCTATTATTTACAATTAGAACGGTTGATTCGATTAATCAAAAATTTAATGTCTCAAGACGTCGAGTTTGTTCCAGTTACAAACAATTCTATAACACGCATTGAGGCGAATTTAAAGAAAGGAGATGTCATATTAATTCCCAAAAAGAATTTACTTAGTGAATTGGATAACGAAGAAATATATTATAGTAAAATATCGGATGAACTGATTCGATATATTCGTATTAAACAATTCATGTTTGCACCCAATATGTTTTTGTCTTTTTCAGACTTGAAATATAATTTAAATTCAGATGAAATTATTCTACTACAAGCTTTATTGTCGAGTGATTATTTTGACGATTTGGTACCTGATGTTACTAATAAATACGTTTCGTTCAATTCTTATGATACAGCTATGCCTAATATTTCTCAAAAATACGACAACGAATATATTGAGAAGGAAGAAATAACAAATGAAGACATTGTGGAATCAGAAAAGGTTAATAATGAAAAGAATGACGTCGTCATGAAACAACCGTTCAAGTTATATAATACCTGTCCAGTCTCAACAAAAGATATTACTGCAAAATTAAAGATGAAATTTAGAGGAGGGTACAAAGACATTGTTTTTTCATCTAGCAATTATAAATGTACATTTGATGTCGCACTTACCTTGGTGAATAATACAATTCCGTCTCATGATGCAGATATAAATAGTATAAAATATAAACTCGTCGAGAAGTACCAAGAATTATTCACAATATATTCTCCGGAAATTATTGCTATGTTCGACTATTATGGATATATGGTATTGTCAAAAGAATTAGCAAATGGTCGAATAACAATTGAAAATATGATTATGAATGAAGATTATCATCTAACTATTTTCGATTTAATACTGGTTTCATATATATACGACATTCCTTTGACCATGATAGCACATAAAACGTATAAAGAAAATCAAAACGAGTATTTATCAATGAATCTAAAAAATGAAAAGACATATATTGTTAGAACGTCTGCTGTAAATAAATATGAAAAGACGATACCAAAATTCAAAATGATTATCAATAAAGCAGGAGATGCGTTGCTAGATATTAGCAAACTACCGGAAGAATCCATTCGCAATGAAATTATAAGTCAAACACATACAATTGTAGATTTATTAAAATCCTTCCAAAAGAAAAATATGATGATTAATAGAAATGAAGAAGATAATAAGAACGACGAAGAAGGTACTATACCAGTCGTGAAAAAAAGTATAAAAAAGAAACCAAAACTGAAATTAATATAAATAATGTTTTCAGGTTTATTTAGTTTTTATTATTTATTCAATAAATAATAAAAATATAGGATGTTATAAATCATCATCATCATCAGCAAGCAGATCATTTATATTTAATAACTCTATAAGACGATTTAACTCTCTATCATCTATATCATTGAGAGTAAATGTATCCACGTTTAATATGGTATATGATTGATCGTCGTCTTCAATAATAATATCATCATTATTTTCACCAATTTCATTATTTAAATCAATATCTATTCCATCATCTAGATTAACATCTATTCCATCATCAGTATCAGCATCCGAATCAGCATCCGAATCTATATCCGAAACAATATCCGAATCTATATCCGAAACAATCGATACATGATTATCATGTTCTTCATGTCTATTTATATTTCGCATTTGTTCTAATACGTCGGAATAATATTTTTCCTTTAAAATATCAAGCTGTTCATCGGTAAATATACATTTTTTTATTAAATTAAATAAGATGGCAATGTCAGTTTTAAAGTATATAGTGTTAATATTTGTCGCATTGTTTATATTATCATTATTTTGAAACGACGGAAAAATAGTATATGTTTCTTGATTAAAATAATCAATATAATAACACTTATTTTTTAAAGAAATCATAGATTGTTTTGGTATATATACGTTATATGGAATGAACAATATAGTTTTCTCGTTATAATACAAGCAACTTATATAATATAATTTTTTAATTTGCAGGCTAATAATTTTTCTACCAAATGTTGGATTATTTTTATTAAATCGTCGCAACTTTGTTACTAATAATGAACGATATTTTATTAATAAATCGTCTTCGTAAGAATAAACAGATAATAAATACGTTTTCAAGTATGGTTCCATTACTTCAAGTAACCTATTTTCAGGAAACCCATCATCAATCTTAATTTGACAATGAATCCGTTTGCGATTAAAAGTATCAAGCATAATATATATATGACTTAGTTTTTTCACTTTACTAAAATTGTGACAATTTTCAATGATATAATTTTTAATAATTAACTGGTTATGTCGTTCAAACATATCCAAATTGAAGTTACTCTGAAAAAAACGTTCAAATAGTATAGGTATTTTAATATTTGAATCGCATATGAAAAAATAAATATTATACAAACTAGCAACGGAAAACGGATTATTATTCCATGGGTTTTTTACTTTTTTAGGATCAGTAAAAAAATTATATTCATAGGATAGTGAAGTGTTGATAATACGTATCAAGTCGAATATGGAAAACTGATATCTTATTCCTGTATGAATGATGTCAATTGTATGTTTATTAGGCGTTTCAGATAATAAATTAAACTGTAAATCTTGCGGTTCGTCCAAATATTTTTTTGTTTTTAATATACACAGTTTTTTAAAACGATATAGAATCATGATATGTTTTTGGGCATCGGAAAAAATCCGCAATATATCCTCTTTAAGGTTATTGTCTATAAAATTAGCTCCAACCTTCAAATAATTTTTCAAAATGAAAAATTTGTATTTTATATACTTGTTTGATGAATAATCACTACGGTTACTAAATATAGTTGGTGTAAAATAATGCGTAAATAAAAACATTTTGGATACTTGTTTATTTTTATTTGTTTCTATTTTAATTAGTTCTTGAAAAATCTTTTCAAATATGGGCATAAATTACTATATAATTAAGAATTTATATGTTTAAATTACAATATATAACTTATATTTGTTGTCTGCCGACGGCTTGATGGGAACTTCGGTTTGGTCACCTTTGTTATTCTCATACAAGTATCTTCCTTTTTGATTTACCTATATAATGACATATCTCATCTTGTCCGAGTTCTAAACAATAATCACTACAAAAGTAACAATCGTTAGATAAAATATTCATATAAATGGCCTCGTATTTTCTACAACCTGAATCGCATAAGGGATTGTCACAATAAACAACTCTACACGCCTCGCTTAGTTCATTCATTACTGTTGAGTAATTTACACGATGTTCTACATTATAGTTAGCGATCATTATGCGTAATTCTTTTGGGAGTAAATCAATTGCCTCCTTGAGGCTCCTACAGTAGTTATTCGATTGTATTATTGTTTGCATGATACTGAAAGTGTCGTGATTTGTCTTTTATAATACAAAAAATATATTTGTATTTTAAATCAATTTTTTATACACGACAAGTTTCGGTATTTATTTCATTTTATTTTTGTATTTTTTGTATTTTTTGTATTTTCATTTTATGTTTGGTTTTAGAATTCAATATCATAATCATCGTCTCCTCCTCCCAAATCAACTTCCTTGATATTCATTGTATTACTATCGATTGTCAGATTATTAATACTACATTTATCTCCTTGTGCTGAAGCACCTTCGAATGCTCCATCGATAATCTTATCACCGTCTTCATCATCCATATCTTCAGTTGCTTCATGTTGCATTAAGGCATTAATATCAGCCAATACTTGGAAGGAAGATGTTCCGAAATATCCTTGCTGACCACACATTACATTTGCAGATACTCCACGCATTGGGTCTAATTCGGCATGTCTAGCAGCCTTTAAGAACATCTCAGGTGTTTCTTCGAAAGAAGCCTTTGCTAGAGGACCAATATCATCATTGTTGATACCATGACGGAATATGGAAATCATTTTTGAACGGTAACACATTCTGTCGCAAAGCATACTAAGATGGTGATAATTAATATAAGTACTATCAAATTCAATCACTTCTGTAAGCTCTTGGAAAATCGCATTTCTAGCAGCTTCAATTCCAAATGTACGATAAATCTCTTGAATATCATTACTGGTAGTGCGATTCACGTCAATATAGTCTAATGACAATACATCAGATAAATTAGTACCTACTGTATCTAGAACCCAACTCTCCTTCTTAATATATTTTCCATCATCTTTGACTATATTATTCGCAATTTTTCGCAAAACTACCTTGGAAATATTTTTAATACCACTCATGACAACATTGTTAAGTAAGTTATCTTGGAAATTCTTGAGAAGATATATTTCATCTGTTTGGTCGAGTGGATTGACTTGAGACAACTTCTTTTTATTCGTAAGCATATTGTTAAGACGTAATCTGAAGATAAGCTTGTCTGAATTATAATCTGAATATACGCATTGTACTTCTTCATTGAAACTATTACCGATTGCGAAATTAATATCATCCATTGTAATATTCTTATCCAACATCGACTCCTTGTCTAGTTCCATACGAATAATCCACTTTGACTTTTGCTTAGAAGATACTACATCTTGTGCGCCACATTCTTCTGATAATCGTTCGAACTCATAGTATTGTGTCAAAGCAGCTACATCTTCTTCGATAAGACTGTTTAAATCGTCTGGGTCAAAACAAATATCAACGGAACTAACAATCTCATTCAACTTAGTATGTTCAACCATTGGAATTAAATTTTGCGCGCTTTCTCTAGTACCTTCCTGATCTTTGGGCAAACAAATTGTTACAGAAGGATTCTTAGGATTGTCAGACAATGACAAAATCTCCTCAATTCTAGGCACACCACGAGTGACATTTGACTTGGATGCTACGCCTGCAAAATGAAACGTATTCAGAGTCATTTGAGTCGTTGGCTCGCCAATACTTTGTGCTGCAATCATTCCAACCATTTCTCCAGGGGCAACAATGGCGTTCTTATATACATAGGTAATCATCTCCAATAAACTAATCAATGTCTTTCTATTGAATCTCTTTACAGTGAGTAGCTCCTTTGGAGACAAATGGAAGTAATACATTACTTTGAATAATTCAGTAGGTGGAGCATAAACAATCTTCTCTAGATTTTTAAAGGTATTCTCGATAAGTGTGAATGCTTCGTAGGGTGTAATATCTACCATGGAGTTTTTATTAATATGTTGTAATCCTTGAATATTGTTAATAATATGCTGGAATGCTACAGGAATATGAACCATTCTTCCATCAGTATTTTTGAAAATGTTCTTTACAATCTTCTCACGCATATCAATCATATATTCAATATATGACTGTGTCTTGGTCGATAAATCAGTTTGTTGTTTCTTCATACGACCTGCCGCACCCTTTGTGTAAGGAGTCATGAATACACTGGTACTATCATTCTCCGAGGGGAAATGGAAATGAGCATAAATCTCTTCCAAACTCATACCTACTAGTTGAATAGACTGATCTTCAACACGAACTGTATCAATACCGTCATCACCATATTGAAACTGGACAATCTTTCTTTTGTTATTTCTAACAGTCATATCATATTCCACCTTCAAATCTTCAAGACCCTTGATAAGACGTCTTTGAATGTATCCAGTTTGAGATGTCTTTACAGCTGTATCAATCAAACCAACACGACCACCCATTGCGTGGAAGAATAGTTCTTCAGGTGTCAATCCGGAAATGAATGAACTTTCTACGAATCCGCGTGCTGTGGGCGAATCATCAAACTTGGTGTAATGAGGCAATGTTCTATTTTCGAATCCATATGGAATTCGCTTACCATCAACAGTTTGCTGTCCTAGACAAGAAATCATTTGTGAAATATTAATATCACTGCCCTTAGAACCAGCATTGACCATAATAATGAAACGGTTATCTTGGTCTAGACTCTTGCGACCAATTTTACCAGCCTCATTTGTTGCATTATTTAAAATGTTGGTGACTTGAGTTTCAAACTCTTCTTCATTTGACTTTCCTGTCTTGTTTTCAAAGATTCCAAGATGTGTTTGATCAATTAGATTCTTTACTTCCTTCTTTTTATTTGTAATTGTTTGCGCAATCTTCTCATTTGTTTCACTATCTGAAATCAAATCACTAATACCTACACTATATGCACTTGTTTTCATATATTCCGTTACTACATTCTGCAAATTATCTACGAAATCAGCAGAAGCCATGTTGCCGTAGTAATTACAAATTCGTTGGAGTAGTCCCTTTCCACCTCCACCAAAAACCCCCTTTTCCATCTGTCCGCGGACATATTTTCCAGCAACTATTTCTACTACATTATTAGATTTACTATATTCCTCTTCCTCCTCAAATAACTTGGTCTTATATTTCATGGTAATGGGTGGCATTATTTGTGACATGATATCAAAACTACTAATTTCTTTGTTTTTCTTAAGAACAGACGTATCTACCTTGTTAAATGACATGAGTAGATTCATCGCCTCGCGTTGGTCGAACTTTATATCTGGTCTTGTAAATCGATATGCTCCAAGAAGCGAATCTTGGAACACGCCGACAATAGACGCATTATTAGCTGGACTAATAATTTGGTATGGCACTGCTGCCAAATTTTTCAATTCTGCCTCGGACTCTTCATCCTGGGGCATATGTAAATTCATTTCGTCACCATCAAACGGTAACTCGTCACACTTTCATGTGACGCCGGACTGTATCTTAGGCGAGTTCAAGATGATTAGTCTATCATTACTCACCCACACCCGTTCAGTCTCTGAACGCCTATCATATCCTATCATAACGGACTTAGATAGTAACGCTGCTGATTGCCCAATCCTTAACATTATTACCATTGGGTACGGCTATTAACCGTGTTCCCCTTATAATGTTTCCATTACAGGGTGGTAGTTAAGGCTCTCAGGGGTTTCCAGAACAACAAGGTGTGTCGCAAATAAATCAGTGTATATTTTTTAAGTTAAAATTTTTAATATACTGATTTACTTACTAGGAGGTAGCACGCTTTTAACGCCTCCTGTTGCCAACATTGATTCTGCGAAATAAATTACAGAGACATTAGTCTATCGGCATTGTATGGTTTGGTGTCAGCAACATTCATGCGAAAGGTATCACCCTTGTACATAATAACTGCTATATGACACATCATACTCATTCTGTGAAGGGTGGGTTGTCTGTTAAACAGAATACCGTCCCCATTCAGCATGTGGCGATGAACAATATCACCATACTCCAGTTGGATATTTTCTCTATCCGCATATCGTAAAGTAATTTGTTCGCCATTTTTCTTTTCCAAGATTTTAGCACCTGGATATTCATCTGGGCCATTTATAACAAGTTTCAATAGAACTTGCTTATTCATAGCATTTACAGTGACTGGCTTTGTAATATTTTTAGCCACTTTAAGAGGAATTCCTAGCTCACGAATAGACAAATTAGGATCAGGAGTAATTACAGAACGAGCAGAGAAATCAACACGCTTTCCCATGAGATTTCCTCTTACACGTCCTCCTTTTCCATTCAAACGTTCTTTGATTGATTTCAAAGGACGACCTGAACGCTGTGCTACGGAAGCAACTCCTGGGATTTTATTATCTACTTGTGTGGCAACATAGTATTGAAGTACTGTATGCCAATCGTCGATAATATTGGAATTCGCATTTTCTTGAAGTTTCTCTTGAAGTGTCTTGTTTGCCTTGATAATATTTACTAAAATATGACTGATATCATCTTCACTGCGTTGCTGACCATCCATTTTGATAGAAGGTCTAACTGCTGGCGGAGGAACAGCCAATACCTGACATACCATCCAATCAGGTCTTGAGAATACAGGACTAAAACCCATGAAATTCACATCATCGTCTGAAATGCGGCGGAATATTTTTAAAACAATTTCAGGTGTTAATTTCATATTTAGTTTGTCTTTATCATCACTTGTTAGTCCATCTACATTGTCCCATTCTGCAAACAATGTTGCTAAACCCTCCTTCTTTATTTTCTTGGGTTGCAAACAGCCACAACCATCTTCACTGTCTTCACCACAACGTGTAACAATGCTTGCTAATTTAAATACATAATTCCACCTATCGTCACTAGACATTTTTAAAGCTTGTTTGTAATTTTCCTTGCTAATTTTCAACTTACTACACTTGATGCATACACATCTCAAAATCTTCATGACAGTTGTTAAGTATTGGATATAAAACACTGGTCTAGCCAATTCAATATGACCAAAATATCCAGGGGTTTCCATATAATCTAGTCCATCAGTTGGACAAATTAGTCCAGGCTCCAAAACACCCATCCTAGGGTCAAATAGTCCTCCAATCACAGGCTTGTTATTAATATACGTGTCTCTAGATGTAATTTCAGCAACAGAACCTTTGCGAATTTCATCTGGACTTAATATACTAAACTGAATACCTATGATTTTAGAACTCTTGTTTTTGGGCATGGTCTCTTTG
>Ga0209192_10000586_pt1 | contig 34685 bp, 30 predicted proteins | sample ArcticOcean_MG_C_11_FD_187433 | JGI IMG/M metagenome (GOLD analysis project Ga0209192, IMG submission 187433) | Marine microbial communities from western Arctic Ocean - ArcticOcean_MG_CB2_154 (SPAdes) (version 2) | ecosystem: Environmental > Aquatic > Marine > Oceanic | place: Arctic Ocean... | reverse complement strand
AATTGACTCAGGAAGAAGCACTTAAACTGGCATCAGCTACATGGCCAAAGGGGATTAAACAATTAGTACATTTTTCTTCCTGTCAAAAATTACACGAAGACGAAACACAGACAAATAAACGTGCACATTCAGATTATATCTATGAACATATTGAAACATATGGTCTAGCTCTAGATATTGAATTAGAAGCTAAGGCTAAAGAATTGGCACTTCAAAAATATGTGAAACAATTTCAACATCAACTAGTATAACCCTTATAAAATTACACTTATGAAACACCTAAACAAATTACTCCGTCATTTCGGTACATTCTTAACTTATATGTTAAATAATCAAATGGGAGTTCAGTCAAATATATTTTGGCTTGTAGCATTATTCAAAATAAACACAGACCAATTTTGGACATTTGCTGTTCCTGCTATTTTATTCAGAGGATTGCAAATGATAATCGATGAATTAAAAAACAAAAAAAATTAGATTTATGAATTTAAAGGTAGAGGCGCTAAGATTGAAATATGAAGCGCAGAAGTTAGAAGCTCTTGCAACATTAGAAGTTTACATGAAAAACTCAGCAGGAATCGGTGAACACCCACAGATTCTAGAAGAAATGGATAAATTAGTAAGGTCGTATGCAGACGCAGACGATTGTCTAGAAACATTAAACGAGATTTTCACAACAACTGACGATGGTACAGCATTGGCTAATTCAGGCTCCGTCAACAGTTAGATTATTTAGGCATAATATATGTTGGGGTCAAAGGGAAGCGAATAGCTTCCCTTTTTTTTGTGATATATAAACCATGAGATACATTAAAGCTTATGAGGGTTTTATAGGAGAAGGCAGATCTAGATATGATGGACTTGCATCTAAGCTAACTAAACTGACATTTAGAAAATGGGTAGACACGTATAAAAGTGGCAATGCTGTCATTAATTATGGTGATCAAATAGAAGAACGCGGAAGAGTTAATTTAGAATTTGATTTTGAAGCTACTCTCCATGTTGATAAAAAGTTTAAAGGTTTTGAGGTTTTGCCATCGACTGGTGCAGACGGCCGAGACGAAGATGATGAAGGTGATTTTCAAACTCCATATATTATTATTGATTTCGGTATTAATCCAGATTGGATTCCAGGAGAATGGTCAACTGTTTATTTTCATTTAGCAGATGTTATTCGCCATGAAATGGAACACATTACACAGGACGGTGTAGATACAGGTAACTATAGATATGGTAAACCAATTGAAGACGACAGTGAAATGAGAAGTCTTATTAATATGAAACTTTTACCTTATGCACATTATTTAATGTTACCTAAGGAAGTTGATGCAAATTTACAAGGACTTAGATTTGAGGCTAAAAAAAGAAAAGAGCCGATGAGCGATGCAGTTAATAGATACTTAGACACTCAATTAGAAAGTGGTGTAATTGACAAAAAAGAAAAAGAAGAAGTATTAGATCTTTGGAGAAAAAGAGCCGCAAAAATAGGGGGAATCCCAAAATTTTAACATGAGATACATTAAAGAAAAAGCACCTAGCGTAAAAAGCAAAGTTAAGCAAATCAATAAAAAGATTGGTAAACTGGTTTCTAAAAAAGAGGATGCTATTAATAAAGCCAAAGAACTGGCAGATTCTGAAGAACCTTCTGGAAAAATGCAAGCTTCTTTAGCTAAAATTCAACTTAGACAATCTGAAAGCGAGGCTGAAAAACTAATGTTACAAAAACAAGCCGAAATTCTTAAAGGTAAAATAGACACTGCCAAGAAAAAAGAAAAAACAACTAAAGACATAGATATAGAAGAAATGGAAAATAGACCTATCACAATACTCGAAGGTGTAATGTCTGATATACACCAGATGATTAGCAACCACAAAAACTTTGACTCTTTTCAAAAAGAATTCTTTAAAGAATACGGTCACAAAAAAGTAATGAAGAAAACACCTGAATTCTTAGAATGGTTAGAAGCACTATATACTGACAGTCAATTTGCAGTTGCTGAGGCAGATGCTTATAAAGAATTACCAGGCGATAAAGAAGCCAAAGATAAAGGTGAAGTCAAAACATCTAAACATGTAAAGAAATATCATGAGCTATATGGTGATAAAAAAGACGAATCATTAGTTAATGAAGACTTTCCGGGAAAAGGTGAAACAGTTAAAGCAAAGGATCTTAATCATGAGATGTTAGATTATTTTAATAGAATGAACATATCATTGTCAATTAATACAAAATCTAAAAAAAATATAAAAGGCAGTGTAGGTACGATGTTTAATGATTTAGTATTTAACGGTGGCGATATTGATAAAAAGGACATTGTAAGTGTTAAGATAATCGAATCAGTAGTTAATGAAGAAGTTGTATATAATAGTAGTAATACAAAACCCGAGGCTGCTAAAAAAGCAACAAAGGAATTTGGAAAACTATTACCTAAAGCAAATAAAGGAGTTGAACCTTATGTATTTGCAGTAGTTAAAACCAAAGCTAGAAATTATAGATTAGCTATTAAGTCAGGATCTTATGTTGCACATGAGTTCATGACAGGTCTTAGAAAGGATGGTATATTAACAGCAGATATAGTAAAGAAAGCAGTTGCTAATGTTATTAAAATGAATCCAGAGGAATTCAACGAATCAGTAGTAAAAGAAAGTTTAGAAAGTGAATCACCAAATAACATTACCTGTGGTAACTGTGCATGGACATGGTTAAGACAAGATGGAGGTGATGACATGTACACTTGTCATAAATGTGGAACAGATAATGCACCATCTTTAGGAGAATCTACACAAAACGAAGGTTATCAGAATTTCGATGGTGAAATGGCAAGAGACCTTAAGGGTGACTCTGGTGTCAAGTTTAAAAAAGGAGATAAGGTTACTTTAGAAATTCAACCTAATAACTATGTTATCTATGGTCCTAATAAAACAAAGATCATTGTAAATAAAAGAGATTTTAGAGGAGCAATAGATCAATACGTTATATATGAATCATCCACATTAAACGAAGAAGATAGTTATAACGATTATCCTGCCGCTGCCAAGAAAAATGCTAAGAAAGCACTTGATTGGAGAGACGAACACGGAAGAGACGAAGTGGATGCAGGTACTGCAGTTGGTTGGACACGTGCAAATCAATTAGCTAAAGGTGAAAAGATCTCAGCTGACACTGTAAAGAGAATGGCATCGTTTAATAGACATAGAAAAAATTCATCAATTAAACCAGAATTAAAAGCAACACCTTGGAAAGATAAAGGTTATGTTTCTTGGTTAATCTGGGGTGGAGATGAAGGTGTCGATTGGGCAATGAAAAAATCAAAAGAAATAGACAACATGAAAGAGTCAAAACAAATGAGGTATATTAAACCCCTCAAAGAAAGTGCTGAAGTAAACGAATCGTCAGATCAAAAGAAATTTAAACAATTTTGGGATAAAGGTCCTGAAACTGCAATCAGAAAAACTTTTGGAAAAGATTATGACAAAGCTATTGATAATAGAATTGCTTTATTATTGACAATCGTAAAAGATCCAGATGATGCTGAAAAGTATTCTGAAATGGATTTCCTTTCATTACCTTCTGGTATATCTAGTCAACTTGTAAACATGGATCCTAAAGCTATTGATTCTATATTAGATGAATCAGTAGTTACTGAAGGCATGTCTAAGTCTGCTATCAAAAAAGCTATTAAAGTTATCGACCAACAAATTGAAGATGAAGAAGGTGGAGATGGTGAACCTTTAACTAGTGAAACATTACAAGATTTAGAAAGAGAAAGAGAAAGATTATTAGGAATGAACGAAAGTAAATTCTCGCCAAAAGGATATGCTAAGCGTGTAGTTGATGGTACTATTAGAATCAAAGATGCAATGAAAGAAGCTGGTATTTCTCTTGGCAATATGGCTAAATTAATAGCGAAAATAGATAAATCATTTGACGTTAATGCTGCGTTCTTGGAAAAGAACGTAATGCAAAATGATCCAGAAAAATATGTTGAATCTAGAAAGAACTTGAAGTTTGTAAAACACTTACATGAATCTTTTATAAATGACAAAGATATTAGTGACTGGGAAAAAGAACATGGTAACTTACCTATTCCTAAAAAAATCATTGATATTTCAAAGAACATGGCAAAGGAAGGTTTTATTAGAAAAGCAACTAAATCAGTTCAAGCTAAATTATGGATTGCATTAGAAGGCAAATCATGGATGGAAATGAAAGATCAGTTCGGAGATATTGTTGGTACATTTTATGGTAGTACATTTTACACTCAAATGACAGACACTATGTCGGAAAGAGCTGCATATTATGCATACTCAGTTTCTATGGGAATTTCAGATAAAGTTGCAAATGACGAAGAAATTGAACCAGCATACTACGAAATGAAATCTTATTTCAATGCATTTGGAATGGACTACGGTAGAAATAGGATATTTGACAGAGCAGTTAGTGAATTAGAATCCTGGATGAAAAAACAGAAGATTACGACTTTATAAATTAAACGTGATATATAATAAAAGAAAACAATAATAAAATATTATGGCAAAACAAATATTATCGTTCGAAGAGTACAGTAAGAACCTAAAGGGATCTGATGTAGGAGAACACGACAATCCTGAAGGTTACCCAGCACCAGAAGGAGAAACTGATGACGTTGAAAACTTCAACAATCAAGAAGTAGAAGAAGAAGAAGACAGAGAAGACGAAGTTGCTGATGCTGACGACGTCGAAGAAACCGAAGAGGTTGAAGAGGACGAAGAAGAGCAAGGAACTGAAGAACCTGAAGAAGCAGCGTTGAAAGTTGCTGAACAAATGGTTAAAACCTATAAGAGCGTTGTTATGGAAGCATGCGAATATACAGGTGATGATTATGAAGATCATACTCTATCAACTTACATGAAAGAAAATGCTGCACTAGTTGCAACATTAGCAGCTCAAGCTTTAGAAGAAGCATATACAGCACTTAATGAAGATCAAGAAATGGCTAACGAAACTTACGAAGCTATGATGAGCGAAATGAGTGAAGCTTATGTTAACAAAATTGATCAATGTAGAGAAGCTTTCACAGGTGATCCAAGAGGAGCAGCTGAAACAGAAGGTGAATAAGGAAGTATAATTCCAATCATATTTTAATTAAACTTTTTAAGAAGTCCGTGTATAATACATGGACTTTTTTATTTAAACGAGATATGCCTAGAATACCAGTAGATTTAATATACATGCAGATGGCTTACCAAATAGCCAAACTATCCTATGCCGAAAGAAGACGTGTAGGTTGTGTTATTGTAAAAGATACACAGATCATATCCACAGGATATAACGGTACACCGTACAATTTCGATAACAAGTGTGAAGAAACACAAACACGATATGTTGATAATCCTGATCACATGTCAATTCTAATTGAGAAAGGATATGAGTGTGAAGATGGGTGTTGTTCGAAAGAAGTAACTAAAAGAGAGGTTTTACATGCAGAATCAAATGCTTTGGCAAAAATTAGTAAATCAACGCTTTCTTCTGAGGGTGCAGATCTTTATACTACTACATGTCCATGTTTTGACTGCGCAAAATTAATTATTCAATCAGGTATTAAGCGAGTATTTTTCTCAGAGGACTATAGAGATATGGCAGGTGTTGAGATTCTAAAGAAAGCAGGTATCGAAGTAAAAGAAGTTATATGCTGGAACGATCTATAGATCAAATTATTGATGACGCCTTAGAGACTAGTATTTTTGGCAAGGGATTTGAATTCAGAAAGAATCAAAGAGAGATCATTACTAAAATATGTGAAGCTTACAAAAAGGATCCAGATTCTACTGTCGTAATTGACGCACCGACAGGGAGTGGAAAATCTTTAATTGCAATGTGGACATCATATATTCTAAAAGAACATGGTAAAAGAGGTTACTTAGTAACCAGTGATTTGACACTACAAGACCAGTACGAATCTGATTTTATGAGACTTAAATTAAATTGGCCATCTATTAGAGGTGTAGACAATTATGAATGTAGTGTCAACGGTTTGCCATTCTCATTAGGAGATTGTAAACTAAAGGGTATGGGATATGAAGCTGCTAAAGAATTAGCATGCTATAGTTCTTGTGAATATTTACAAAATAGATCTAGAGCCATTGAGCAACCTATCGCTTTATTAAACTATGCATTCTGGTTAATTCAAAGAAATTATGTTGATGCTAAAATGAAACTAGATGATAGACCAGTTCCATTTGAAAAAAGAGATTTTGTGTTTTTTGACGAAGCACATAAAATAGATGAAATAGTTCAAAGTCATTTTAGCCCTAGAGTTGATCCTTCATTAGTAGATAAAATATTAGAAGCTACTAGATTTTCTAATAAACAAGGATTTGGTAGCAGTGCATATACTCGTGGTAAACTAACAAGTCTTATTAATGATTTAATGAAAGGCGATAAGTCTACTGTTTTCGAAGCGTTACAAGAATTTGATAGCATTCTTAAAGTATATGGCAAAATCAGAAACGAAGGTAATAAAGCAGCTAAACTTAGATATAAAAGTCAGACTCTTCCTAGAGATTGGCAAAAAGCATTTGGTGTATTTGATAGATTAAAGGACACACATTGTAAAATAAACGATTATGTTGCTTTAATAAAACAGGTAGGCGTAGATAAAATGGTATTAGACCAAAGAGAAGAAGAGTCTACATTCAAATGTGTAGAAGAGGCGCTTATGATTAACAAGTACCTACATGAACAATCAGGATTTAAAGTATTTATGAGTGCCACTATCGGTGATCCTAGATCTTTTGTTAAAATAATGGGAATTAAGAACGCACAATTTATTAGATTAGATAATGTGTTTAATTACGATAAATCTCCAGTTGTTTTTGTAAACAGACACAAGCTAACATATAGAGAGAAGGTTAAAAGCTTGCCACATGTAGTTGCTATCTTAGATCAAATTATTGATAAACATAAGGGGCAGCGCGGTATCATACACACTGGATCCTATGAATTTACTAATTACATTAAACAAAACACTAAGCATAATTTTAGAGTAATGGATTATGAAAATTCTAGAGAGAAAGCAGGAATGATTGAGTTGTTTAAAAAGAAAAAAGATGCAGTGTTAATGGGACCATCATTGCTAGAAGGCTTAGACCTTAAGGATGACATTAGTCGTTTTCAAATATTCTTTAAAGTACCATATCCTAATCTAAACGAACCACTTATTAAAGCCAAATTAAATACTTCAAATGAGTGGTATGATTGGAAAACTGGTATTAGTATTATGCAAGGTGTCGGTAGATCAGTAAGAAGTGAGAGTGATTGGGCTATTACATATATCCTGGATGCTAGCTTTAAAAACCTGATAAATAAGAAGGGATTCTTCCCTCCATCCTTTTTAGAAAGGATTAAAACTATAAGATAATGGCATATACTTCAATAATAATAGATGATTTTTACGAGAATCCTGAAGAAGTTAGAGATTTTGCACTAGAACAAGACTATTCGGTTAGTGGTAATTTCCCCGGAAACCGAACACTTCCCTTTCTAAATGATAGTATCAAACAATACATATCTGATCACATAGTACCGCTCCATGGTAAAATAACATGGGTAACTGAAGAATATACCGGAGCATTTCAGTACACTACACAAGAAGACAGGAGTTGGATGCATGCAGATGAAAACAACAAATGGGCTGGAGTTTTATATTTAACACCAAATGCACCGCTCACTGGCGGAACTGGAATTTTTAAACATAAAGCAACTGGTCTATATAAGATACCTAGACTTTCTAATGGAGAAATAGATGTTGAGTTGACAGATGTACTATATAGAGACTCGAGAGACATGACTAAATGGGAAATGGTAGATTTTATCGGAAACGTATACAATAGATTAGTCATTTATCAAGGTGATTTGTTTCACACCTCTCTAGATTATTTTGGAACAGATATTAATAACGGAAGATTGTTTCAGACATTCTTCTTTGACACAGAAAACTAAAAATGGGATTTAACAAAATGTATTTACCAGAAGTAGAGGAATTAAAAGAATTCTTAATTAAAAATGGAAATCAGAAATTTATAGAAAGATGGTGTGTACCCTTTCAAAAGAGAGATGCAATCATCGGACCTGAAGGTTCAATTGATTTTATTAAACAATTTATAAAACAAGAGTATAATGATAGTAGAACTGTTAACAACAATATATCAGACTCTACGAAATAGGCGTAAACTGCTTAAAATTAAAGAAGATATGAGTGTAGAACAAAAAGAAATTAAGGAAGTTCCGGCAAAGATTTTTGTTTGGAGTAAAACAGAAAAGGCAGGTACTATAGTTACTGAAGACCTAACTAAATCAGATGCAAATTTTATTGCTTTCACTGATGGCTCGAGGTGTGCACGTAACTTGTTAAGTGAAATGTTATTTCAGGCTAAAAGCGAAGAAGATGCTAACATGTTGGCACTAGATCTAAATCCTGCAGCATCTACTTTAAGAAAACCTAATGCCAATACCAAAACTGATGTTAAGGTAATTAAAAGTACAGTAGAAGAAAATCAACCCGCTGAAATTAATGTAATGATGGAAATGCTCAGAAAGATGAGTGCTAAAAACCATGCAAAGATGCCAGTTAAGGTTAACATTCCTTCAACAGAGGTTTATGATTTATTTAAAGATCAAATGGACATTACTAAAAAGGATCTTAATAATCAAATTGGCCTGCTTGTAGAAAGTCAGATAGATAATTTAAGAGAGCAATTAAAAGAACAAATAGAATCATTCATTAAAAACTATTACAATGGAACAACAGCAAAATCAAGCAGCACCGAATCGTAGACAAAGAAGAGCTTACCTAAAACAACAAGGTATTATTAAAGCACTTTCTAAAATGCAGTATAATGGTGAAGTAAGATCTAAAGTAAGATCAGAAAACATAGCATACGGTAAGAAATTACATGCAGAAAACACTGCTAGAATTAATGAGCTAAATGCTACTAGATTAGAAGCGGCATTAGACGTAGCTAAATTATCTTGGAAAGAACAAGGTTATAATGATGCAGAAGTATTGTTATTAGAAGAAGCATGGGCTCTTAATGCAATTAAAGATAAAGAGACTTATCGCGAAGATAAGAAAAAGAGAAAGCAATTGTTAGCACAGGTTAAAGAATCAAGGGCTAACAGAACAAAATAATCTACTGAATGATTACAATTAGTATAGAACCAGCTGACAATGGATTAATCAAATTTGTATTTGATGACAATGTTAATGGTGGAGGAGAAGAGTACACATCTAGAACTGTATATGAATTTACAGGTTCAAAAGAACGACCTAATCAAATTAAATTTCTTAAGGAATTGGTTATGGATTTGGGTATGTCAACTGGGACTCAATTAGATACTAATGAGTTGGTCATAAAATCTGGATGGGGCGTTAAGTATCAACCTAATCAGAAAGAACTAAAATTAAAGGTCAAAGAACTTGAGGCTCAGCTTAAGTATTATAGATCGCAAATACAATAATGACTTTAAAGATAGACGGCGTCTGGTGCAAGACTAAAACAGAATTTGAAAAATTAGCGAAATCTAGAGATTATGATCTCGCGGTATCATATTTTGATATTTTTAATCGTTTGATTAAGAGTGATCCATATGGATCAGAACCATCGCCTATTATCGTAGCACTTTATATTAGAAAGATGTTACAAAAACTGATCACAGATTCTAGTGAAGTTGAAGAGATTTCAATTGCGTATATGTTTAAAGAACTTGACACTAGAAGTGTTTTAGGTTTTAAAGACTTTATAGAAGATCTTGTTCAAGATCGTGATATTAGCTTAGACTTAACTATTATCAATAGATGTGATTACCCTAAAAGAGGTGTCCTCAGTAGATTTGATAATGTTAAGTTTATAGATAATGATTAAACACAAACTATTTTCAAAAGGAGAACAAGTTCAAGCATTAATCTCCACCACTCAACAACCTAACGTACTTATCCCAGTTAGGGCAACTATCTATGATGTAAAGTTTGACGATACCAATCCTCAATATCAAATAAGAATTAAAAAGTTTTATGATAACGCATACTTTTTAAAGAAGAACATTTTTGGTGGAAGGTTTATTAAAAACTTCGAAGGAAAGGACACTAAGATAAATGTCAAAAGAGCAGGTTACAGTACTGTTAAAGAAATAGAGGATAATTTATTTAATGGTGATAAATGGAAGAACTACTTAATCACAGTAGACTCTGTGTTCTGTACTAAGACGCGCAGTGAACAGATTAAACTATTTAATAATATACAAACGTTTCAAATAGAAATGTGTATGAAGGAGCTGTATGAGCTTTCTAACAGGGCAACATATAGTTCGGGTGAATTCTTCTATAATTCTCAAGGTGAATTTGTTGCATCACTTAAAAAATTCTTAGGTAATCGTTTACCTTCTGATCCAAACTGGAGTGTTGATCTCCTATATCGTCCAGAATCTTCTGAAATGGACGATGTAGAATGGGTTTGATATATACCTTACAGATAATTATATTACATTAATATAATTGCTAAGATATATAAATAAACACAACATTATAGATGGCATCATCAAATTTTACATATGTCGGACCTGGCGCAACTGACGCTTACGTTATATTAGCTTGGGCTAACGGCGATGAATTCGAAACACCTAAGTTCACTATTGCCGAAAATGCAGATACTGGAGAATTCACATATGTGTACCATCCAGTTTTAGGTTATCCTATTACTCCAAAACCAGAAGTTGAACCAGATGCACAAGGTAATACAACAATAGATTCAGGTGCACAAGATACACCACCAGGTGCTAATAGTATGTATGGCGTAAATGATGTTGACTCCAGAAAATACACTGTTGGTAAAACAGTTAGTGGAACAGGTGGAGACAAAATAGAGGATGCAGGTCAAACTGTATCTGCGGGTGCAGGACTTAATTCTAAAATGAATGCGTGGTCTTTACATAAATATAAAAACCGTTCAGATTCTTCTAAAGATGATATGGCAAGTGGTAAAGACTCTTACAATCACGCTGTATTCCATCACAATTTAACAGAAGCATATAATCCAACTGCTAGTAATATCGTAAATGAATCTAAGGAACATCCTTCTATTGCATACACATATGGCTATAATGATTTCATACAAGCAGAACATTATGGTAAAATATCGAACGATTATTTAATTACTCTAAGAAGATTTCCATACCCTGTTCAAGATGATCTTAAGAATATGATGATTCCTGGTAAAGATGGTAAACCAGTTGACGGTTCAATGCCAGACCTTGCTAGGGCCATAACATGGATGTCGCCTTCTTTAGGAAATGAAATGAAAAACATTCTTAAGTTTGGAACTAAATTCAATTGGAAAGAAATAGAATCAGAAATACAAAAAATTACTGCAAACGCTGGTAAAAAAGGTAAACTAGGTGCAATGATTGATGGAAGTCCATTATTGAGTGCAGTAAACGCAGGTGCAAATAACGTTAGTCCTGAACAAGCTATTAGAATAAAAGACAAAGGCGCTGGTTGGGATCCAACTAGTGAAACATATCCTAACAAAGTATTTGGTCCTTTAAATGTAATTAAAAAAGTTTTAACTAAACAACAAGGTTTAGAATTTGATCAATCGTTTGAACTTAATTTTTATTATGATCTTAAAGGTTTCGCAGATACGAGTCCTAAGGTTGCATTCATGGACACATTATCTAACATACTCGCATTAACATATAACAACGCTCCTTTCTGGGGTGGTGCTACTAGAGGTTTAGGTAGTGGTAGTGTTGGTAAACCATTTGGTGATATAGCTAAACTTAAAAGTGGTGATTATAAAGGATTTTTAGGTTCAGTTGCTACTCAGATAAAAGGTGGAGCAGCATTTGCAATGGGTGATCTTGGTAATGCAGTGAAAGGTGTTGCTAATGGTAAAGGTTTAAATGCATTAGGTGACTCTAAGATTTTAGATAATATTGTAGGTGGTGGTTTAATGAAGATGATGAATAGTCCACAAGGTGCTTCAACTGTTGCAGCTTTCTTAACTGGTGACCCAACTGGTCAATGGCATGTTACTATAGGTAATCCTATGAATCCAATGATTGTTTGTGGAAACTTAGCAATGATGGAAAGTAAAATAGAATTTGATGGACCATTAGGATATGAAGGTTTTCCTAGTAAATTAAAGCTGACTGTGCAAATGAAGCCCGGTCGACCTAGAGATAAAAGTGAAATAGAATCAATGTTTAATGCAGGTAGAGGTAGATCTTACTTACAACCAGACGTTGAAGGATCAATCGATGTTAATCAAATGTTTGATACGAGTGCATATGGTAATAAAGACAACACAGCCGCTCACGTTACTAAGGCATTCCTTAAGAGAGTTTCAGATCTTAACGCTGGATAAAATTACAATATACTATGGATTTTAAAACACTATTAAATAAAACTTACAATACAGTCAAACTAATCATGACTCAGCCGACCATGATGTTTAGAAACAAAGCTAATGCTGAAATCATAGCTGAACACGTCGTTACTGAAGATGATAAAGTTAGACCTGATTTAATTGCGCTAAAGTATTACGGTGATCATACTAAAACTGACATGATCTTAAAATTCAACAGAATTTCGGATCCATTTAGTATAATGCCAGGTGAAGTTATATTAGTACCTTCACCCGATACTGCATACTATAGATTAGAAAGACCAATGTCTATTGAAGATAATATTGTTAAAAGACAATTTGTAGACACTAAGAGACTGAGTGAGAAAGATCAAAGAAGAATAGAAGCACTTAAAAAGAAATACAACAAAGAAACTCTTTTGCCACCTAACGTAATTCCAGTTGGTAGAAAAAATTACGAATTCAATGGTAATCAAGTTAGAATGGGTGCACAGGTTCAAACAGATCCTGTTACAGAATCCATTACAGCTGAGGTCATTGCTTCACAAAATGCTGAAAATGCCCAAAGCCAAAGAGATGCAATACTTGCACAACAAGGCAACGGAGATGGTAATGATGGAACCACAGGTGATGGAAACACTGGAAACGGTTTTACAGATACACAAGCAGAGAACGCGTTGGATGGAGGTTCTGGTAAGGGTGGTTCTGGTAGCGGAGCAAATGGCCAATCAAATGAGGACAGTGGTGAAAAAAGCGACGGCGCAGACGGTACTGGTGATAATAACAATGGAGGTGATAATGAATCTGGTTCAGATCAGAATACTCCACCAAGCGATGATAGTCCTTGTGCAAAATAAGTTAATTACAATTAATAGATGGATTTAGAACATAATATTTTAGCAGTAGTAGAACCAGCATTAATGCCGTCAGAAATAGAAATGTATGCTGCTGGTGAAGAGAATGGAGGTGATAAGCAAACTAAGCAAACCGGTAATCTTGAGCCGTTTATATCTGTAAACAAATACGTTTTTGGTAGAGACAATATACAAAGCGTAGATTTAGATTTATCAGGCATAGTACCTAAATGTAATATTAGTGTTGTTGATAATAAACAAGCATTTGATGTTGATCACTATCCAAGAGACGGTGATACATTTGTTTTATTAATAAATTCTAAAAATCAGGAAACGTTTAAGTCGATTCATATGGACTTTGATATTACAGAGATAACAAATGAAAGAGAAGTTGATGGCGAGCCAGCAACGATCAATATGTCAGGAATTGCTAAAATACCTAAACTATTTGCAGAAAATTGTCAAACTTTAGATGCTGCAGGTTCTTTAGATCATCTTGAATTAGTAGCTCGAGAACTTGAAATTGGACTTGCAACTAATATTGACGCAACCGATGATAGTCAATCCAGAATACAAGCATATGAAACTTATTTAGAGTTTATTAAATCAATTGCAAAGGACGCTTATATTGATGAGGAATCCTTTACAAAATTTTACATAGATCAATATTATTATTTGAATTACGTTGAAGTAAATAAGATTTTTAATTCTTCTAACCCAGATATAAATGATTTACAAGTGGCTTTGGCTTCATCTGCACAATCTATGGGTGAAGAAGGTAATGGAGATGGTGAAGACCCTGACGATATTGAAATGCCATTAATGCTTACTAATAATCGTGAGGTACAAGGTATGAATAATTATGCCGATAAAGTTGAGCTTATCAATAATTCTAGTAAAATAAGTTTAAAAGCTGGTAACAAAAGAAACGTAATGATCTATGACAATAATAGTGATTCTGATAGATTACAGCAATTTGATATAGAACCGTTATCTTCAACAAATCTTAGAGACATTGAAGAACCACTTAAAGGTAAAAGAACAGAAGAACGTTATCAACAAAACGTTAAGTTCAAATACATGGGTAGACAAAATGCAGGTGACGACGGTTTAGGTAATACACATAAAAATGCTATTTACTCTAAGTTGTTCCAAAAACAAAATGAAATGGAAACTCAGAAAATGAAGGTGAAAGTTACTTTAAGTAGTTTTAATCCTGCAATATATAAGTTTCAAAAGATTCCATTGTTAATGTATCACTATGATGGTGTAAAAATTAAAGCAGCCGAAGAAGCACAAGCTAAACAAGACGAAGCAGGTTTTACTGAACAGGCAATAGTGCCTGATAGTGGTGAAAGATCTGGACCCGATGAAGAATCTAATTCACAAGTAGTAGATAGGTTTTTAACAGGATTCTATATAATAGAAAACATAAACATAAACTATGACATTGAAACTGGTTTATCTCAAGAAGTTACTCTAATTAGAAGGGAGTGGCCAACTAAGGTAGCAGATTTAAAGGAATAGAAATCGAATATATAGGATATGCAGCAAGATTTATTTAAACATAGTAATGAGTTCAAAAAGGGAACTAAACTCAGAACGATCAATGAGGATCCAACTTATTTGAGTTGGTTAATCATGTTTTTCTGGCAAGATGCTAGTTCACCTTTATTTAACGGTGCTGCTGAAAAATATTTATTAGAAACAGTAGGTGGAGAATATGGTAAAGGTTTAGCAGATAACTTAAATGCATTTAAAAAGCTGTTGATGAAAATCAATACAGACATGCCATGGTTTTGGCAAACTATTACAGGTCTAGAGCAATCACAATTGTATAAAGACATGAAAGAGCCTTATTGGGGAGCAGATAAGCCTAAGCTAGAGATAGAATGCCTGGAAGAAACTGTTGATTTAACAGCAATATCTTTAATGGATCTATATAAAAAATCTGTATTTGATTTTAATAGATGGATTGAAATAATTCCATTTAACTTGAGACATTTTAGAATGGGAATATACATTACTGAAATTAGACAATTCCAACAAGATACTCATGCCAGAGATTTAAACAGTTCTTATAAGCCAAGCGGACCGGCACATCCTGAACAACAAGAACCTAAAACATTACATCAGCAATTAAATTTAGTGGCAAAGCCATTTATTAAATTGCAATTTGATTTTTGTGAATTTGATATTGATTCTATAGCTACCGTATATGCAGATATTACTAAAAACCCTGAAGCAAGAAAACCTAAAATAGCAATTAAATGGCAGTCAGTTTCTCAGTTAGGTGCAAAATATCCTAATAACGTTGAGGCAACTGAAGGTTTAGGTGTTGTTGGAAATCCTAACCCATATGATTTTGGACCATTTGATCCTCTACAGTCAGTTAAAGATGCGGCTGCCGATAAGCTTAAATCTATTAAGGATGGCGTAATGGCTAAAGTAGACAGTTTTAAAGGTGCATTTTCTCAAGAACCTAATGGATTAGCAAATGTGTATGGTCATAGTAGAACAGGACTGAGTGGTCCTTTAGCAAGTTTAGCGGATCAAGCAATTGATAATTTAACAGCTAGTCTATTATTAGGAAACGTGCACGGTGCAAACACATTAAGTAATATACAAGATGCGATTTCTTCTGGAAGTGTAAATGCCATAGCTAATTTAGCTGGACAATTATTTACTAATAACAATAGCAGCGGTGCACCTGGAGGTATTCAGCCAGGTAACATACATCCTACTGATAACTTTGCATTAGATTCTACACCAGATGGTAATATAAACCAAAAAGTTTACGATCCAATTCCTGCAGAGAAAACTAATCCTATTAATGATAATGTTTACGGTGGTCCAAACACAGGTGTAGATTCATCACCAGACGGTAACTTAAACGATAACGTTCATGAATGATAAAGAATTATATAAAGACAATATTAGAGAAACTCACTGGCTCGGTGAAGTAATTGTTAACGAAGATCCATTATTACAAGGAAGATGTAGAGTAAAAGTTTATGGTAAATTTGACTCATTAACAGATGACGCTATTCCATGGGCAACTCCTATGAATAGAGACCAAGTAGGTGCGCATTCAGTACCTAGAGTTGGAGATATAGTTGCTGTTAGATTCGATAACGGAAACATTTACCACCCAGAATATTGGTTTCAAATAGATCAAAACCCAGACTTAAAGACAGACATCTTAGAGGCATCAGATGCACCACATGATGTTATTAGTTTAGTATATGATGCTGAACGTAATGTAAGAATCTATCATTCTCCTGAAGATGGTTTAGTTATCACTCGAGGTAGTGGTGCAAAAGAAAGACCAATGATACAAATAGACGAAGAGGGATTCATTAAGATAAGCACAGATGCGAAGATGTTCTTAGACTGTGGTGATATATTTGTTTCAAATGAAGGTGAACCTGGAGCAGATGAGACAGAGCCAGCAGTAAGAGGTCAATCTCTACAAGATTGGTTACAGATGTGGTTAGACGATTATAATGCACATATTCATCCAACTGGAGTTGGACCATCCGGTCCTCCAATGCCACCGACACCAATTGTTGTTGGTCAATTATCAAGTACTCATATTAACTATCAACAAAAAGGTAAATAATTATGCCCGTAATTTGGCCATCATTTATCAGCGCAGCGGCTAATACAATTTCAAGCCACCAGTTTACAAAACCAGGTGGAGCTGGAATATCGTATGATATGCCTGAGTTTTCTACTGAAGTAGGAAATGATTTAAACGCTGCATTTATTAAAGGCCCAGGTCCATATATAAATTCTGTTGATCCAAATCCACTAAGTGGTAGATATGATTTCGGTAAAGCTATTGCGCAAGATTATTTAGATGCAATTAAAGGTAAAGCAATGACTCCGGTTGGAGCAACACATACTAATAATCCTGGGGCAGAATTAGCATTAACTGAAGGTTATGGTTTAGTATTTGAAAGATTATTAAAAGAAGGTGATATACCATTGATGGATCAAAAAGACGAAGATGGTAACATAACTGAAATGGGAAAAGAGTCTCACCCTGATTACGCTGATCTTTGTCCCGAACCAATAGTACCTCCAGACCCAATAGAAGAAGAAAAGAAAATTCAGAAGAAATTTGACAAATTTATTGAGGAAGCTAAAGACGATTCATTTTATGATTTACATAAGTTTAAGTTTTTTCAGTTTCATTGTTTAGATGGTAAAGAATCTGCAAGTGATATTATTGATTTGTTTACTAATAGGCTATTACAACAATTCGATTCGCTCAGCACTACAGGAACTTGGAGCAGTACAGTTGGTAGAAGGTTTAATTATATTAGATGGGCCACAAGCTTAGGCAAAGATAATTATAAAGAGTTTCAATCTAATGATTATTATTATGCTAGCTCACAATGGAAGAGTAGATTCCCATATGTTAATGTCTCTACTAAAACCAGGAACGGAATTAAAAATGCAGGCTATAATAATTGGGAAACAATAATAGATGGTGTTTCTAGAGCTTTTAAAGAGGCAATGGATTCTGTATTTCCAGTATATGAAATTACGGTTGCAGCAGTTGGTAATAGAGAGGAATATACTTACGCTGAAAATGATTTATATAAAAGAATATCTAAAGGCAGAATGGCTCCAACCCCAATGCCTAAACCAGATCTTAGTGAAGATGTACTTTGTCCATTGAGTCAATATAAATGCCAAATTTCTTTTGATAGAGAAAGAGATTTGCCGGAATACGAAAGTAAAAGACCTAGAATATTAACAGATCACGTGGTTGCTTTCTTTTCATATGACAATGATACAATAGATAACATTCAAAGTTTTACTAACAATAACCAAAACAATAATTTAGATGAAGGCGAAGCTGCCGATATTATTTTAAGCGATTCAGGTCGTATTTTATGGTATGACAAAGATGATCAATATGTTGAAAGTCAATATGTGAATAATGAATATAAAAGACATTGGACTAAAATACCAGCTGGTATTACAAGTATTAGCCCAAACGTTACTGATGCTAAAGCAGCATTAACTCAATTTTTATCATTAGATCCTAAAGACGGTGGAACTGTTTTTAAATTTCAATATGATCAAGCTAAGAAATCAAAAGAAGCCGCAGAAGAATGTGATGAGTTAGAAGAAGATGGTGAAATTGCATATACTTGGCCAGGCGGAGATCCATATGAAGAAATGGCAGCCATTACTATTGCATATTGGTATGCGTGTATTGTAAAACCATTTGCACCAACAACATCTATGCCACCTGCATTAATTCCCCCACCACTTACTGGTATTTATGTGCCTATTTATTATGGCGGTAAATCAAGGCTAGCTAAAAACTTAAGAAGAGCTTGGAATTCAGGAAAATCATTTACGGTACCGCCTACTAAGCCACCGGCAACCGTGGTTGCCACTGCATTAGCCGCGACGTATGCTATGCACTTACTAGAATTCAAATTACTTTATTTAGGTGGAATTCCTACACCTGTTGGACCAGTACCTATGGTAGGTTTTGTACCTGTCGTGTTCTAAAAAATGGAAGGATATATAATATGTTACACTCTTAATATAAAAAAATGACAAATAAATCAAAAAGAGCTAGAATCGGCGAAACTACGGTTGATCTAGCAGTAAAGACAGTACAATCGAATACTGAAACAGTAGTAGAATCAACAACTAAGACAGAGGAGTTAGAAGATACCAAAGACCCTTGGTATAATGCAGAAGGAGAATTCATGTGGGATGAATATGAAGCTACTTGTATAACTAGACTTAGAAAGCCAAACAAACATATTAAAACCAGAAACGGAGACAAAGTATACTCTAGAGAATTATATGCGCAAGAGCTATATGATAAAATGGAGAAGTACGAGTCTAATGTTAACATGTTGCCTGAATTACAGGAAGGTGCAATCTATGATGGTACTGTATTTGCGGTGAGCTCAGACTGGATCACAGTCGACATCGGTTACAGAGAATCAGTTTATATTAAGTTTGAAAAAGAACCTGAATCGGTTCAAGCCCTGAAGCCAGGTGAAACTACTTCAGTGTTAATTACAACATATCAACCAGGATCACATGTCATTGGAAGCATCAGTGGTGGTGTTAAACAAAGAACATTCATGGATCTTAGAGATGGTGTTGAAAAAGGTGACACTGCTTGGGTAGGTACAGTTGTAAACATGATTGAGAATGGAGGTTACATAGTAAGCGTTCAAGGAATTGATTGCTTTATGCCTGGATCACTAGCTGGTATTAATAAACTACATGACTTTAGTTCTATTATAGGAACCGAATTGTATGTTGTTCCTGTAAGTTTCTCACCAGACAGAGGTACATTAGTTGTTTCTCATAGAAAATATTTACAAGCATTAATTCCTAGTAAAATAGAAGAATTAAAAGAAACTATTGATAACGAACAAACAGGACATGTTACCGGTACTGCTAAATATGGTGTATTTGTTGAGTTTAATATGTGTTTAACTGGAATGATTCACAATAATGATTTAGACGAAGAAACATTAGTTAAGTTTAAGGCTAGAGAAATTAAACCTGGAGATGCTATTGCATTTAAAGTTAAAGATATAGTAAGCGAGAAGAAGATAACGCTGACACAAAAGGCAAATGTAGAAACGAATCCATGGGTAGATATTCAATCTAGATACCAAATTCCTTCAAATGTTATTGCTAAAGTTAAAACTAAAAAGGACTACGGTTTATTTATTACAATAGAAGACGGAGTAACAGGATTGCTACATATAAGTGAAATAGGTGAAGATACGATGTCAGTATTTAAACCAGGAGATGAGATCACTGTACAAATTACAAGGATCGATGTCGACTCAATGAAAGTATTTCTTAAACTACCACAATAAGTTTAAACGGGAGTGTGATATATAATCAAACGGTAATATCATACTCTAGATGCAAAAACTTAATATAAAATCTACAAAAGAACAGATCTTGAACTCCGCGCAAATAGGCGTGGAGTTTGAGTTCTATTCCAATATGGGGCTTGAAGAGACCCAAAAGTCTCTTTCTGATCTATTGAATAGAAAAATTCAACTAGAAGAAAAGGCACATTCAGATTTCGTACCAGACGATAAGGTCTTTAAAATGGAACCTGATATGTCAGGAGGTAAGGGACTTATAGAACTTGTTACTGGTCCAATTCCTTATAGAAATGCTAGGATAATTATTATTAAAATGTTGGATTGGATTGACAAAAACGGTTATACTAATGATCGTGCAAGTATTCACTTAAACATGTCTTTTCAAAATGATTATTTAGAAGATCCATTGATGGTTTCTAAAATGAATGTACTTAAGTTTATTTTAGAGTTTGATGAGCAACAAGTTTATAATTTCTTTCCATCTAGAGAAAATTCAACATACGCTAAAAGTGTAAAATGGATAATGCCAGCAAGAGAAGCCTATTACTTCGATGAAGATCATATTTCACCGATGAATTTTAAGTTTGCAGATTCTAAATACTATGGGATTAATTTCTCAAAGGCTGAAAGCAATTATCTAGAATTTAGATATATTGGTGGTGAAGATTATCAAAAGAGCAAAGACGAGATTTTGTATTTAGGCGAAAGATTTATCATGCAAATGTGGAAATCATGTAATGATCCTAGATTTACGCCACAGAATAGAGTAGAACTTAAAAGAATTCTTAATAAGAATAAACCACTTATAGAGTCTCTAAAGGACCATACTAAATTAAACAAACATTTCCCTAATATTCACGTATTGGTTGATTTACAAGACAATGAGCAAGTTGTTAAGGTTCAATGGCCTAGAATAAAGGATAGGGTAATTGATTTAATAGCAAACGGTACTATGGAAAGAGGAATTATAAATTATGATTCTGATTATGGTACGCTTCAAATAAAGGACGGAGTCTTTCCGGCTGTATTCATTTTAGATGGATATGAATTTATAGATTGTGAAATTAGAGGTAATGTAGAAAACTCTGCAATGTATAATTGCAATGTAGAAGGATCTATGCTTAAAAGATGTAATATTTATAGTAGTACAGAAATGAAAGACAGTAAAGTAGAATCATGTTATGTACATGGTAGTGCTACTGCTACTAATTGTTTTATATTTGGCCGTGATGGTGTATTTAAAGGTAGAACTATCGGTGGTATATACAGAGAAGGCTTCTTAGGAAAAGATGCTAGAATAGGAGATACTACTGAAGTTGTAGTTAGTAAAAAAATAAATTAAGAAATGAGTGAAATTAGAAGCGGAAGCAATAATAATTTAATAACACCTAGGGATTTTGGAACAAACTGCCTAAACTCTTTTTTAGAAGAAATCGCAGATGAAATTACAGGAGCATGTATGTTACCTGTGAACCTGCCACAAAAAGAAGTTATTAACATAATTAAAAGGTCTAAAAAATGGATGTATAAGAAGTACGAAGACTCTGTTAGGGAAAACTATTATCATATTCCTTTTGAGACTTTTAATTCACCTTATTTTGTAGAGAATAGAGTTCTTAATTTACCAGCACCAGCAACTGATGGTGGCGGTGGAGTATTTTCAGTATATGGTGTATATGATTTAACATCTGGATGGAATTCAGTTGGATCTGGAATGGATCTTAGATTCCAACCCGGTGCAGATTTTGCATTAGAAAGAATGTTATTTAGAAATATGTACAATGGATCAGGTCCAGCTGAAGCTGCAGAAGAATTACAATACTATGTATTAAATGCTTCGTTAGCCGATATGTCTAGACAGATTCTAGAAAATCCTATTTCTTACCAGTACCAAAGAAATACTGGTGAATTAAAGATTATGGGTGATACACCTAAGGGTGACGTTATATTGGAATTGTATGAGACTATTCCAGACTGTGCTCTGTATGACGATGAGATATTCTTTAGATATGTTAGTGCTAAGATAAAACAATCGTTGGGTGCTAAGTTAGGCATCTTTAAATTTGCATTACCTGGTAATGTTGAATTTGATTATGGTGCTATTAAAGATATGGGTGACAGTGAATTAGAAGCAATAGAAGAAGAAATTAAAGGAGATGAAGGTGTAGACTTCATGTTCCATAGTTAAAAAATTGAGATACATATATAAATGGATTTTTATATAAAAACTTTAGGAGACCCGAATTGGAACGATACACAAGTCCAAACTAATGGTGAGATAGAACAACTCGTTCAACAGATCGAGACTGTTTTATTCACTGGAAAGGCTGATGTTTTAGGATCACCTGGATTTGGATGTGATCTAGAAAGTTACATATATTCTTTAGGATATAATGAAGGTCAATTAAAAGACGTGTTAGACACGCAGATTAAATATTATTGCCCTTTAGCACAAAAATACAGCGTTTCAACTAAGGTTAACTTCCTTAAAGGTAACGTTAGAGATATTGCATATATTGATATAACAGTAGATAGCAAATATCTCGTACAATTAAACATTAGATAAAATGGCAGAATTAAAATTTATAAGTACACTAAGAGCAACCGCAAAGCAGGTCAGTGATGATGCTAGGGTTTATATTTCTAGGGTTTATGGAAGAGCAGGTACATTATTTACTGAAGCATCGCCATTTGCTCAAATATTAGGTGTAATAACAGAGATTCAAGAATTAATATTATTCTATCTTGAAGATGCAATAGTTGAACAGAACATATATACTGCTCAACATCCTGAATCAATATATGGTATGAGTAGACTTACGGGTCATGATGCTACTAGAGGATTCGCAGCAACTGGTGAAATAGAATTTAGATGGAAACCAGGTGTAGACTTTGAAAAAATATCAGGTGCTGGAATTACAATAGAAAATAGAGCTGAATTAAAGTTTGATCTTAATGGATTAACTTACACTTTGTTAACAAGTAAAGATAGATTTAGATTAGAGAAAAGTAACAACAAGGTGATTAATACTGCAATTATTCAAGGTAAGTTTGAAACACAAACATTTACTGGTGATGGTGAACCTTTACAATCTTTTAACGCGCAGACAAAGGGATTAACTGATCATAGCAAAATAAGTGTTAGCGTTAACGGTGAATTATGGACAAAGCAGGAATCTCTTTATGATTTACAAAGAGATGAAAAAGGTTACCTTATTAAAACAGGTATTTCAGGTGGATTAGATGTTTATTTTGGAAACACCGCATTTGGTATGGCGCCTCAACAGGGTTCTAAAATTGAAATAGAGTATGTCACACATGATGGTAAAAAAGGAAACTTAGATGATTCTAATGATTTAACATTAAAGTGGCAAGCACAGGGTGTAGATTCTGTAGGTACACAACATGACTTAAATAATTTCTTAGATATTACAGTTACATCATCCCCAAAAATGGGAACAGACAGAGAATCTACTCAGTTTACTAAGATTATGACACCGCTTGCTAGTAAGTCATTTGTTTTAGCAACGCCTGACAATTATGAATACTTCTTATCAAGATATGGTATATTCTCTTATTTAGATGCATATAACACTACTGATGATCAATATTTAGATGATGATAATGTAATTTATATTTTTGCAGTTCCAGATGTTAGAAAGAAACTAGCCAAAAACCAAGATTATTTTTCTATACCTCAAGAAGAAATGTTTTTCGATGATCAAGAGTATGAAAAAATGCGTAAAGTATTACAAGATAGCGGTCAACAAATGGTAACGACTGAAGTTGTTTTTGTTAAGCCTAAGGTTAGAAAATATAGCATGGATGTAAACATCAGGTATTTCGAAGGATTTACAAAAGATGAATTATCTATTGATATTAGATCTAAAATAGATGAGTACTTATTAAATGTAACAAGAAGAGATAAGTTGCCTAAGTCGGATATTATTTACATCTTAGAAGAAATAGAAGGTATTGACGCAGTTAACGTTAAATTTATATCTGAAACTGAAGAGACAGCTAGAAGGTTGGGTTATTTTGAATCTAAAACAGTATCAGTTGTACCACAAGATCCTGTAACTTTAGAAAACGTTGGAAACGGAAAACAAAAATATGTGTTCTTTAAAAGAATAGAAGAAGTTAGCACAGTAACGGTTGACGAAAAGACTATTATACCTGAAACTGTGGTTGGATTAGACAGATGGGGTGATATTATTATGGAGAAAGAAGAAGTTGCAGTATTTAGAGGCGGATGGCAAGACAGAGACGGTGATGATATTACTGATGATGTTTTAATCAACGCTGAAGCTGCATTAAGTATAAACTTTGATGGAGACCCGGTTCCTAGGACAATATATACTAGGTTACAAGCAGGCGATAGAAAAGCACTAAAGAAATAAATAACATAACATGAATTTATTTAAAGACTTACTAAAATATGATCCTTCAAAGATCTATGATGTTTCCAAGGAAAGGCATGATAGTAGACTAAATGTGGGTAACCAATATATGAGTGAAGGTTTCTTAAATAAAATGTTATCGACACACATTCTTAGAAATAGAATACTACGTGATTTTTTAATATTCTTAGATGATTATCTTTTTGTGATGATCAAGGGCGTTAGAACGCTTAAGGGATATAAAAACTACACTGTTAAAAAAGGAGACAAACATATTAGATAATGTATAATAATTTAAGATTTTTTAACGGCTTAGACAATGATCTAAATTTACTTCAAAATGCAGATGGTATCTGGAAGGGTACTCTCTACTTAGATGAAGTTTCTGTGCAGTTATATGAAACTGTCAACCTTTTTGTATTAGAAGAATGTAAACACTTAGGTGATCTAGTAGCTAATACACCAGTTGCAGAAAATGCAGCCGCTACCAAGTTTATTTTTAAATGGCAGAAAGACACGTTAGGAATGTCTGACGACATTATAATGTACAGTACTAAATTATCTGAAGGTAAAATTCTAGTAGACAATAAAGAGCTTGTTGAATTTGAAGCAGAGGATAACGCAATAATAGATTCAACTGATGTAAGCGGTATAAAAGAATTATCTGTTGCAAATCAGGTTGCTCTACAAGTGAACTTAGCTTTAAGTTCTAAAATACCGGGACCACATAGTAGAATACTACACATGTATCAATCTGTTGCAGGTGTAGAAACAAAAATTGCAGAGATAAAGATATACGGTGAAGTTATTGAAGAAGACGAAAGGCTTAGTACTTTACTTTCTAACCTTGGCGCAACACTAGATGTTGGTGATTTTATGTTGTTTAAAACACATGACATTAGTGAAATGTCTCCAGATTTTAAGCTACTTAATAAGAAGCGTAAAGAACTACTCCTAGAGTTACATAACATCAAGCCATTCGTAGGAACTTACAAAGCTATATTGAATGCTATAGATTTCTTTGGCTATGACAGGATCACTCTAAAGGAATACTGGCTTAACGTTGATAAATCAGCAGAAAGCTTCGGTAAAATGTATGCAGTTCCAGTACCTAACGCATCTAAGCGTGGGGAAATGATTCGTAAAAGATTAAAGTTTAATGTTCCTAGTAGTACAATTAAGAAAACTAGTAGATTTAGCTTAGTTTATAGAATTAACGAGCCTACAGGTACATTTGATCAATGGGACATTCCTAATGTGCAAGAAGTATTTGATTTTACACCTGAAGAAGTTTTAATAAAACTATACGGACTTAAAAACAGATTACAAAAAGATTTCTTACCATTAAATGCTAAGATTATTGATATTACAGGTGAAGCTGATTACTTTGCTCAAAAAAACTTAAACGTTTGGAATATTCAAAACGGAGTTAGTTTCTTTTCAGAAGGACATGATATAAAATTTGAAGCTCATCCAAAAGGAAGGCCATTATTTATAGAAGATACATCAATGGTTCTTAAGAGTCACTTAGATCAAAATGATGATACTTCTAACTACAATACATTATTAAATTTAGAATATGGAAACGAAGACACTCTTCAACAAAACGAAAGAGAAGATTTAATAGAAGCTCATTCTAAATTTTATCAAAACTATTATGATACGGAATTACATTCATATAATCAAAATATTCCTATCGGTGCTCCTATTACATTAGACGGTACATTAACATTTGACGATACATGGAACGAAGCTAAATTTACATGGGAAGACACAACTGGATTTGGACTAGGTGCAGATCCGATACCAAACGGTATCGAGCAAATTCACTCTGGAATTTCTTGGGACAATTGGTGGAAAAGATGGGTATATGAAATAGAATGGATTATAACTAACAAAGATCAAGGATATAATCAGACATTTAAAGGTCCAATAGACAATTTTCTAGTATTTCCAATAACATTACCATTTGTTGGCAGCTATTCTGTTGAAATGAGAACATATGATCTTTTCGGACATAGATCACATTTTAGAATGGACGATTTAATTAATATTAGGTTGAAAGAGTTAGAATTATATGGCATATACAAATGGAAAGAACAAACAGATTGGGATTCTAAGAAATTAGATTGGTCTAAGTCGGGTGGTTATTGGGATTTCCCTCAAGACAACTTAACAAAAGTTGAAGATAACATAGCTACATTATATTTAACACTAGATAGAGCAAACTATGTGCACAGAGAAGATGATCAAGGTATTAGATTCTCAACAGTGCAAAGATTTGTAGATGTTTATTCAGAAATTGGTTTTAGTGAAAATACGGGACCATATACATATGATGAATCTACATGGAGATGGAAAGATACTGAACACTTATGGTGGGAAGCTATGAGAATTGGAACAGATTTATCTGCAAGTTTTAAAATAAACGACATATCTCAAGGTGATACATTAAAGGTTACACACGTTGATCGAAGCGGTCAATCATTTTTAGGAACACATGAAATAACATCTCCGACACCTACTAGCACTTCTGATTTAGCCGCATGGGATGCAATAGCTCAAGAATTAAACAACAGTACTGATTTTGTTATAAGTAAATTTAATTACAATCCAGTATTTGAAGACGTCGATGGAGTTGATCCATTAGCAAACGATATATTTAGATTTATTTTAGCAACGGGCGAAGAGTATTCATATACTTATGATTTTGAAGATGTGCGAATAAATAAAATAGTGAAGGCAAGTACTTCTAGTGTTAGTGGTGAAAATCATGTCGTACATTATAATCCAACATGGGACGATACTAAAGTGTTTAAGGATTATGCTGAGGTTGAAAGATCTACGCACGTAACTATTTCTACTGACATTTCTAAGTTCCCAGGAGCAAAGAATGCAAAATGGACTATTCAGAATATAAGTAATCCAGAAATCACTGATATATACTATAATAATATGTGGCTGACTTACATATTCAAGCAACCTGGATATTACTCCATATCGCTCGAAGCGGAAGACACACATGGAAACAAAAACGTTGTAAAACGAAACATGCTAAAAGTAAAATAAACAAATAAAATGGCAAACATTACAGAAATCTTAGGAACTGACTCGGTATCATCATCGAGACCAACTATTAATAATAACTTTGAGTTATTAAACGATGAGTTAGCTAGTGTAACTGCTCTATTAAATCCGACAACCTCGGTTTTAAGCGGAGTAACTAACATTACTACTTCAGCTATTACAGTTTTGCAAAACAACTTAACGTTATTACAAGTTAACCAAAATGGCGGAACAGTAGGAACAGACTTTACATTCAACAATGCTATCACGGCCGCAGGCAAAGTGATATTTAGCGGAGTTGTTGGTTCAGCTGCAACTGCTACGACAATCTCTGCACCAACAACGCTTGAAAAATCAACATACTTTGTGGATGCTGATTTTACAATGCCTGCTGCAGTAGACGGTTATGAAGTTATGATTATAGCGACAGCAGCATCTACTATTTTAGTAGCTGCAGGTGTTGATATAGCTGCGACTTCAATCGCGCTCGACGGACTTAACTCAACAATTACATTAAGATGTTTTGGAAATATCTGGTACGTAGTTAGCTCACATAAAGCAACTATTGTTTAATAAACAAAATTAATAAAATAAATGGCGACTCCTTTAGTTAGAATACCACAGCCGCAAGGCGGCACAATGTATGCATTCGCATCGGCTGCAAGAGACATAACTAGGGCCTTTAACAATCCTGATCTAAAATTTGAATTTAGCAAGTATGCATTACTTGATCTACCAGATTTTACGCAATCAGTAAATGGTTCTAATGTTATTGACTATGAACTTGGTTTAAAACAAGCCTCAGGTCAATCTTATGTTGCATCGATGCCAAATGTAGATTTCGCGCAAACTTTTCAGAATTACGCTCTTAACCTAGAAGAACTTCTATTAAGAGATGATGACTATGATCCAATCATTTTGCAATCAGATGCTGAAAAGGTATTCTTTAAATGGATGTCAAAACTAGGTGCTGTAGATTTTAGACCAACAGACTCTAATGAGAGTATTAATGGTTTATATGCAGAAAACGATAATGCTATCTTAGGTGGTGGAAATTACGAAAGACTAGTAAAATATCTAGGAACTATTGACGCAGAGAACGACGTAACTTATTCTGATAATACTTATCATGAAGTTTACGTTAATGTTCCGACATCAGTAGGTTACACGCCAACTGTTTTATTTAGACCAACTAATTATAATACAACTGCTACTAAATTATATGCAGATGATTATATTAAAGGAAGAGCAGGTCAAGTACACCCAGATTCTAATATCAACATAGACTCAATTGTCGATGAATACAATGCCGAAAGTGGACCGTATTATGACATTCAAACCAATGCAACTAATTCAGTACAAATTGAATTTGCTGCCGGAAGCTATGCTGCAATAGAACAAGACCCAGACACTACTTCTATTTTAGAATTTTCTCAAAAAGGACAGGACTTTAGGTTTAACGCAATATTAATTTATTATGATCTTTACAGTGAATCAGTACCTGCAAATAGAGCTACTAACTTATATGGTGTTCTAATCTTAGATGATATTAAAGATGCATTCGGTCCTGGTACAAAAATACACGAACAAATTAAGTATAAGCCAAATGAGGTTACTGGACTTAACGGTAATGCATACTCATTAAAGCTAAACTTAAAGTTTAATTCTTCTCTTGATAACGTAGGTGTTGAAACTTCTATTAATGATTTTACAACATTTTCTATGGATTTATTCATGGACACAACTACTGCACTTGAGAATGTAACACAGTTACTTTTAGAAGCAAATACAAGATACTTAGGTATTGACACAAGATTGTATGATTTAGAATCATTGGTTTTAATGTCTAATGATAGTGAAGATATTGTTAATAGAATAGCTGCAGTAGAGTCTGACTTTGAAAATGCGTCTATTCAGTTACAAGATTCAAAATCTTTATTACAATTAATAACTAGGGCACATGATAAAATTAATAGATTAATTGATGGCACAGTCCCAGTAGAATTACAATATAATACTGATGTTATCTTTAATGGTAAAGGTACTGCCGTTGATAAAACTATTGAGAACAAGATAAAAATTAATAACACAGTATACGGTTATTCTTTAGGTGAAGCTTGGATATACAACATGTCTGGAGAAGCGTTAGCTGCTAGATTGACCACAACTACACCGTTCGATGCAAATGTTAATGGCCAAGGTGCTGATAAATTTGCAATCTGGACAAAATTACAAGAGTATACTAATAGACTAAGCTTAAACGGCTTGTTATCATCGGATCCTAATAATGATCTGAATATATACATTGACGACAGTTCTATTTCATGGAAGGTTGGTCAAACACTTAAGATAGTATTTGATACGATAGACATGCAAGGTAACAGTATTAAAATCTATTCTGATAAAGTCAATAGATTTGATAAACTAATTGCTGAAATAGATGTTAGTCAACTTTTAACAAATAAACCATATATTGAGATAGTATGTGTAGATCCTACAACCTATCTCTTTGAAGCAGATATTTTAAGATAATATGAATACTAACAACTCACTTTCTAACACGCTCAAGAAGCTTCTTGAAATCAATGCTAACTCTTTAAAGGTATACGAAAGAGTTAACGAAGCGGTAACCACTGAAAAGAAAGATATTCCTTTGGAAATCTTGGCACCAGATGGTACAACTACTACAGTTTATGTACCTGCGTTCGGTTATATGAAACGTGAGCTAGATAGACTAGACACAAACCTAAAGGCACTTACAGGTTTAGGAAACGGTAATACTAAAATTAAGTTAGCAGATGGAAGTTATCAAAGAATTATTACTTCAGCATTAAAAACTCCAGCTAACGACATTACAAATGTAATTAGACCTGAACGTTTTGCTACTAAAAGTAATTATTTCTTTGAAGATTTCTTAAATCCATTGTTGACAACATCTTTAGATGTTTCTGGACAAGTTGCAGATGATACTGAAAGAGTGTTAATTAAAAGGATTATTTTTGATTCTACTAACGAAACTACAGTAGAATATTTTAAAGAAAACTTTAAAAACAAAGAAGAGCTTGATTATTATACTGTCATCAGAGACGTTGTAAATAATAATTTAACATATATCGTTGACGAAGAAGTTAGAGATTTACCTTTTAGAAATAGTCAATATGGCGGTAAGTTTGAAATTGTTTCTATTGACACAGTGAAAAAAGATGTTGTTATTAAAGGTGTTACTAAAAAGAAATCAGTTAAATTAGTAACTGTTGATAAATTAACATACTCTGACAATGCTAAAGATTTAGACGATACTGAACTTCTTAAGGCGGGCGATGAGCTAATGCTTAACAATAACGGGAAGAACACTAGATATAATATTTCAAAAATAGATGGATCTTCAAGACAATTAGAATTAGAAATAATAGAAGGTTACGGAGCACTTAGAATAGGTGTTGATGCACTATCTATTTACAAATATGTTAAGGGTGGATTATCTGTACGAGTTAACTGTGGATTCAATGAAAGAGTTTTAGTATTTATTAAAGCTATTGATCCTGATTCAAACATGTTGGCAGAAAAATGGTCACCTGGTGTTGGACTATATACAAATGAATTAACTCTTTTACAAGAAGATGGAACATTCATTAGATTAGATGATTTTTATAAGGAAAACGTCGCAGACTTCGGTCAATATATCAAAGCACTTAAAGATGACGCTATCCCACCTGCAACCATAGGTGTGACTCCTGATGCTCCAGTCTTGGACAACAGTAACTTTAAGGTTGTACAAATTAACAGACACCTGACTAAGAATGACGCATCTGATAAGATTAAGAAGTTCTCGGCAGATAAAACTTCGGTTGAAGAAACAATTAAGAAGTTAGATGATACTATTTCTAAGAAAAGAAGTGAAATTTCAACTAAGAAATATGAATCTGAAGTTCAAAGAGACAAAGACAAGAGTGAGCTTAATGCATTAATAGAAGAAAGAGCAAGTGAAACTAAACTTTATAATAGTTTAGTAAATCAAATTCAATCATTATCTTCTAGTACTAATGCTACGAACATCACACCTAAATTTAGAGTTAGAGGTTTTTGGGGTGTGCCTAGACCTAAAAAGGTTGCAGATACAGTTCCTCAAAGTGTAGTACAATTCTCAGTACAATATAGATACTTATCGACAAATGGTAAATCAGGAGAAGTTTCTCAGTTACCATTCACTGACGGTTCTAGAGAGAAAACTGCGGTATTCTCAAACTGGAATGAAATTAAAACTAAAGTTAGACCAAGAGGAAGAGTAGTTGCAAACCCAGCTGCTAGCCTTAGCTTATCACAAGCTGACAGAAATCTTTCAATAACGCCTAGAATAGGAAAGTTTGAGTGGAAAGAATCTTTAGTAGAAGATGCACAGGAAATTAATTTCAATCAATTAGATATTGCAATTAATCAAAACGAATTAGTTGAAATTAGAGTAAGATCTATTTCTGAAGCAGGTTATCCTGCAAACCCAATATATTCTGAGTGGTCAGCACCAATTACTATCGATTTTCCAGAGGCTGAGATTGACACAACTGATTTAGATGGACTAGTCCAGAAAAACTTAGCGGAAGTAGCTGCAGTTAAAATGTCTGAAGAATTAACTTCTAAAGGTGTATTCACACACGTTGATGAAAGCTTTGTCGCTAACGAAAAGTTTTATGCTCACAACGCAGCATCAATAGCATCTGGTTTCTTATCAGCAGAACAAAAACCTATTTCAGTATTTGACAAGCTAATTGCTTTAGAATCTCAAATAGCTGCACTTAAAGAAGGCATCGAGGCTGAAGTTGGTGAATTAGTAGTTACATTAAGATCAGAAGACGGTACAGTATCTGTTATACAAAACAATACGGTTAACCAAATATTTGCTGGTTATTATGTTGACGAAGTTGCAGAACTTACAGTTAAGAAAGGACACATTGTTACTAAGACATTCAAATTATTATTAGAAAATACTAAAGCAACACAATTAGAATTAGTTGCAAGATTAACTGGAGATAGAAGTAAGCCAGTTTACAAATCATCAGGTTCAGGTTCTACAGAACACAGTAACGGATTTGGTGTTCAGTTAAATGATCAAGAAACAGCAAGTATTGATACTAAAATTGCATCTGATACGTATTATACATCTCAAGGTAAATATGATTTAGCTCCAATACAATATCAAAATGTTTCTCCATCTGCGATTGCTAATGTAGAAGATTTATTATTGTCTGCTCCGTATCAATCTGCACAAAGAAGAGGACAATTCATATACAACAGATATATGGATGTCGCAAATCATAATCCTCTTTATGTGACTGAATCATTAATAGATGGAGCTCCTGCCAGTTTAACTAATTACGAATATACACTAAGTTATGCTACATTTGAAAGTGGTGCTAGTAATATAATTCTAGAAACACCAACAGGTGACGGTACATCAAACGACTTTATTTGGACTGGAACATTTGGTGTTGCCAACGCTGCTTCAAACCTAAATGCAGATTTTAAGCCAAATATGGTAGATGTATGTTCTGTTGGAACAATAGGTGCAGCAGCATACAACACAGGTCTTTATATGCATAAGGATCATCCAGATTTAGAAAATCTATATGCAGGCTGGTTAAACGATGAAGTTAATCAAGTTATGCTTCCTTATGATGAAACAACACAAAAGTCTTCATTACAAGCACTTGTAAATGGTGCAACACACACAATGCCAATTACATCTACGTTTGTATCTGGTAAATCATTTAGATCAGTTGGTGCATTTGGTGCAAACTTTATTAATATTAATAATATTAAAGCTAAACAACAATTAGGATTCCAAGATACTAAGGACAGTCAGATTATAGCAGCTGGAGACAGAACGCTTAAAATGTCATTCGATTCTAATGATCAGTTTTTATTAGGTGGAAGATCATGTGGATCTTTCTTATTTATGTCTCCTATTAATTTAGATACATTATCAGTTGATGGAGAAACTAAACAATCTAGAAAATCGATTAAAGGTAGAGACAAATCAGGCTTAGACAACTCTAATGCACTTACGGTTGACATCGTATTCCAATACAGAATGACAGATTATTTTGGTAATGATGAAGATTCTGATAGAGGACGAATTGGTGGACAAGCTAAATTAACTTTCCCTAACTTAACATATACAAAAAAGATCGGTTTTGATATTTTTGATAAATTTGATCAACAGTTTACATTTGATTTAGAAGTATTTGCTAAGTACAGTGCGAAAGGTAAAAACTTAAACTCAATAAGAGCTGCACAGTTAGTTAGAAACGTACCAAGCTTTTCTTCACCAGCAGTTGATAGAAGAATATATGACTTTAAAGGGTATTCTGTAAGGTAATATGGGAAAGCTACTGTTATTGTGTTAGATATATAATAGAGAAGGTAATGAGAACTCTATTAATAAAACAATTAACACGGTAAATGGCATCAATTTCAATTAAATTATTTCAAGCGTCTGCCAATGCTGCATCAACATGTAGTTTTGATCGCGTAGATACAACAGAGATCGAGGTATGGTATGATGATATATCCGACATTTCGTCAGTAATTGGTGTACAATTATACCAAGAGACTACGCTAACTACAGCAGTCACCTCAACATACCTAAACAATGAAACTGGAGAGAACTTTTGGGCAATAAAGGACACATCTTTTTTTGGTGAAATTAAAATTAACAGTGTTAGCGGACAAACCAGCACAACAACTAGTGAATGTAGTAAATTATTTTTAGATAATAGATGGGAATTAAGTACAGCCTCTGGAACTTCAATAACACAAGCAAGCGAAGGTGACACTGTTTCACTTTTCATTACAGCACTTGGAGATTTTGTTGGTGAAGATATTGAGTATATACTTGATGATAATGGTGCAACTGCAGCAGACTACAATGATCTTGATTTAGTCATAGACGACGCAATACCTCTTTCTGTAATTTCCGCATCAGATCCGTTTCTATATCAAGCAACACTTACGTTTACAATAAACACTGATGCTGAAACTGAAAGTTTAGAAGTTCTGAAATTTGATTT
>Ga0209192_10000585_pt1 | contig 34691 bp, 29 predicted proteins | sample ArcticOcean_MG_C_11_FD_187433 | JGI IMG/M metagenome (GOLD analysis project Ga0209192, IMG submission 187433) | Marine microbial communities from western Arctic Ocean - ArcticOcean_MG_CB2_154 (SPAdes) (version 2) | ecosystem: Environmental > Aquatic > Marine > Oceanic | place: Arctic Ocean... | reverse complement strand
ATTGGTGCTCAAGGAGTTATTGGTGCTCAAGGCGTAATAGGTGCTCAAGGAGTTATTGGTGCTCAAGGAGTTATTGGTGCTCAGGGTGTAATAGGTGCTCAAGGAGTTATTGGTGCTCAAGGTAATACAGGAGCAACAGGTACATCTTATTCAAACGCATCAGTATCATTCTTTACCGATTTAAATGATACCTGGGCAGGTGGTACAATGACGTCACTGCCAAATTCATTTGATGTTGATATATCAGCAGCTGGTGTTAATTTTGGTTGGCCAGTTTTACCACATGGAGCAGGAACCTTTTATAATGTTACTGGAACATATATTAACACAGCCCCCACCAGACAGAGAGGTGCTACTTACGGAGAATATATCCCAGGAAATGCTGCTGGTGTATCAGGAGAAATATTAGCAGGAGCAGTTAATTACCAGAATAATTCTGGTAATCCTTATAATGTATGGATGACTAATTATGGTACAACTTCACCATTTGGTAGAGCACAAATTGGAACGGCTACAGCCAGAACATTTGGTTCTCTTGAAATTTCACTTAATCCTGGTTCTGGGATACCATTAAGGCCTAAAGATTATATAGGAATATATGTAGAAAGCCCTGGTGGAGGAGCAGTTGTGCCCCCCACTATGTTAATCGAAGGAACCTTGTATTTTTCACTTAAATAAATTTCACATTGATAATAATTTAGAAAGGATAATAATTTAGAAAGGATAGTAAAACAAATAGACAGTCTATTTTTGAATAGTTATTAATAACGAAATAATATTAAACATAGATTCGTTATTAATAGTACAGTCAAATGAAACTAGTATATACCAAGGACAAAGAAGGCAATGAAATATTACAAGATGAAACTGGTGTTCATCAAGTGATGATGGAATGGGAAAAACCATACATGGAAAAATGTATTGAATATTTAGATCCTTTTGGTTCGGTATTGGAAATAGGTTTTGGTTTAGGTTATTCAGCAAACAAATTATGTTCTTATCAAAATGTTACTTCCTATACAGTAGTAGAATGTTGTCCGGAAGTATGGAAACAATTTGAATCGTTTAAAGAAAATATGAAAATCACGCGTCCTGATTTAAAAGTAAATGTAATCAAGGGACGATGGGAAGATGTTTTATGTGAAGGAGGACTATTTAATAGCGTGTTTTTCGACGACTACAATGGCAGTGTTAGCAGCGAATCCGTAAATCGATTCAATAAATTTTTATATAATTTGCTAATAAATGGACATACCAGAATTGGTTCCAAAATATGTTGTTACTCGACAGGGGATACAGAATATCTTATATCTTGCTTACATCAACAATCGTATGAATATGAAATAGATATACCAGATTATTGTAATTATGCCAAGGGAAATAAAATGTATATTCCAATTATTACTCAAACGAGCGAATGTAACAATGACAAGACAATCTCCGAATTAAAAGAGAAATTATTAAATCCAACAAATCCAGTGCAGCAAAAGTTTCAAGAACAAGCTATGAAAGCAAAAGAATATTTTGATAAGCCGAAAAACATTTATTGTAATCTCATGGTGATCGACAATTTTTATACAAATGCGCTTGAAACACGTAATCATATTTTAACTCAAGAATTCAAAGTACGTGGAAATTATCCTGGGCAGCGCACTGTTTCACATGCGAATCAACATTTGAAAGAGATGATTCAAGGATATATTCAGCATTTTGCTGGGAAAATCATTGATTGGCCGATGCCTTCGTCGGCTGATAATGATGGACCAATCAATGGATCAACCAATGCTAAAAATAAAAATAAAAATAATGATACCTACAATGGAGCATTTCAATATACAACAAGTCGTGACAGAACATGGATACACAATGATGGGTGGAATAATTGGGGTGGTGTTCTCTATTTGACACCGAATGCTCCAGTCAATTCAGGTACAGGTATATTCCGCTTTAAAGATGGAACAAGAACAGTAGATGAAGCAGAAGCGCGAGGAAATAAGAAAATAATAGATGAAAATTCACAAGATTACAACAAATGGGAACTGGTTGACAAAGTGGGCAATGTATTTAATCGTCTTGTTCTCTTCAATTCAAAACAATATCATGCGAGTCTGGATTATTTCGGAACCAATAAAGAGAATGGACGTCTGTTTCAAGTATTCTTCTTCTCAACAGAGAGATAATGGTAATATCTATATAGATAGTTATCTAAAACAAAATAATTATAATTTATTCATTAATTTTAATTATTTATAGTGTTGTTATTTTTCATGCTATCTGGATAGGGACATCAACGCTTCAAAGAACATATTAGGGTTGCTTCTCAATCAGTATAGAGGAGAAGAAAGACCAGTATGTTTTAAACCAGCAAAAATTGGCGTTATACCTCGAAAGAGTGATAAGCGTCCAAAGGCGTGCGATTCGCCATTACAACCTGGTTGATTTATTTTGTACGGACATTTTGTTCCGTTTTAAATCTTCAAGGGTGTAAAGATGACTTTATATTTTGAATACTATCTGTATAAAAATTAGTTAAATAAACATTATAATCAGGTGGTAAATTATCATTATCTTCAATTGGTATAGTTATTATGCTAGTAGGTCTATCAAACAAATCCTTTCCATTTTTTATCCTATATTCTATTAGTTTTTCATCGGTAAATTCTACTTTATTGAATTCTTGATGAGAAAAATTTTCTAATTTATTTTTAATAAATTTTTCATTGCCAAAATAACTTAAGTGCCAACCAGCATTATTTATAATGTTTTTCTGATATTTAAATCTTAAATCATCTATAGTCATATTGATATTTTTATATAGATTATATGGTAACATACGTACTACATCAGTATAATGATCTAATTTTGAATGTAAATTATAATAATAAAAATCCATTTGTAATGCTTTTACTTCATTAATTTTCATTTCATTATATTTAATATTTTCTAATAGTTTTATTTTTGGTATTTCATCAACATCGGCAATTATAATAAGGTCATCATTATTAAGTTCTAATTTATCTATTCCTCGTGAAATACAATTTCGTTGAAATTTTTCATTATTCCATTGTTCTTTTTTTTCAAAACTGATATTGTGATATTTATGTGGAAAATCATCTACAATTATATGTATAATTTTGTGATTAAATTTTTCAAATAAGTGTTTGTTTTCTTGGTAAAATAAAGGTTTTTCTTTACCGACAAAAGTATGCATAGATTCAACTAATACAAAATAATCGACTATGTTATTCAAAATATTTAAACGGTATGTTAACATATCTAATTCATTATAAAATATAAAACAATCTATTATTTTTGGTTGATTTTGAATACATTTTAAATTTAAACTTTTAGGTAAAACCTTGTTAATTGTATCTATATTAAAAAAATCATTATATTCAATTTGCTTCAAATTTGGGTATTTATTCACGAAATCTTGATCTAATTCATAACTCGTTTCTGATAAAATATTGAATCCAGCTTCTAATAATCTATCACATCGAATATGTTCGAAAATATTTATTGATTCATAATTATATTCAGCATGGATATTTAATATAACTTTACATTTTGCTAACTCACTATCACGGTCATTTCCCCATCCAGTAATTTGATTTACTTTAAAGGGTGTAGTTATATAATCTACTACACGTTTTCGTCGTGGATGTAGTATGTTATTCTCTTTACTTGAACCAGACCCACAAATAATACCAAAATCATATTCTTTATTTGTTTGAGCGTTCAAATTAATAAGGGTTGTTAATTCATCTTTTCCACAAGTGTATGGTAAATATAATTTATGTTCCATATCAATATTATTATCTTTCAATATTTTTAAATTACTCTTACTGTAGTCGTAATATTTCCACATAGGATATGTATTTAAAGTGTTTATAATATTATCTAATCTAAATTTGAGATTTAATGGTTCTGTATTTAAAAAACTAAATTCAGTATTTGGTAATTTATTTATTAATTCACTATCAAATACTTCATATACAAAGGTCACTTTTTTAGGTTGATCTATCAACAGATCTTCTCTGTTATTTGTTAAATATATATAATACTTTGGATAAATACTATTTAAATTCTCAATATATTGTTGAACCATTTTCGATTCAAACCACGAAGAATAATAAAAAACCCATTTTTCTCTGTTGTCATTTTGAACTAACAAATTGCTCGGTATTTCTCTATTCTGCCAATAATGTATAAATACAGTTTCCTCTCTGGTGTTTTTAAATCTTCCAACACTCTTACCCTCAACTGTATCTGAATATTCTTGGTATATAATCATATGTTGCTTTGACGCTTTCTTTTGTTCGGACAAGACAATCCTCAATAACTCTTCACATAGATAATGATAATTCGTATGTAACATGGTGTTTTCTGTATTGTAAGCATGTTTTAAAGCATTATATATAATTTCATTCCTAGGATAAGTAGCAATAAATCCATTAAATAAGTGTTCGTTTTTCATGAATGATTTTGCAAAAACCGACTCGTAATCTTGTATAATATTGTTAATATTTGTCTCAAACATTGCGTCACTATCTAAAAATATACCACCTCGCAAATATAAGTAATAATATCTGAATAAATCTGCTTTATGTTGCCCCTGTGTAAAACTATGGAATTTTTCAATAATATTCGGAAATTCTGTAATTGGATTCTCTCTGAAAAAATGAATACACTCTTTATCGGTATAATGAGAATATTGCCATTCAGGACAATACATATTGATTAATTCTTTTACATAGGAAGGCAACGTTTCTTTTGATGTTTGAAAAACATGTTTGGGTATTTCTCGTTTTTGATATATATCAGTTACTGGCAAAAACAATTCATCATATACAGGTCTAGTAACGATCGTAAAATCTTCGTTCATATCTTCAACTGTTCCATGGTTCATATTTATGTATTCTACAAATTTATTGAATTGCGAATCTAATACAGTATAGTCAATAATTACCTCACCATAATGTTCGTTGTCATACACTTTGAAATAATGTTCTTGCGTTCCAGATATTCGCTCTTTAACCGCCCCAAAATTATTATATAATAGCGGTAATCCAGAGTTTATTATTTTTGTTAATAAATATCCATATGTCTCTCCCCATTCATTCAGTAGTAAGAAACCATTAATATTATATTTTCTTATATAGTCATAAAATTCGTTTTCTTCATAGTACGGAATATTCTGTCCTACGATTTGAAATGTAATTGTATCGCATTCAAATTTATCTTTTAAATACTGAACATACAGCTCACCTTTAAATTTAGACAACGGAGAGAAAATACCAATATGAATACATTTGTTTTTTATTTCAGGTATATTTTTTATTCCAGGTTGAACATTATAGTCATTTGGATAACACATGATAAAATTGGACGAGTCAAAATGCTTTGAATATACGTCATATGTAAATTGCGAATTCATAATGACCTTTTCAGCTAAGGATAATAATTGCTTTACTTCACTTGACACCGAAATATTACTATTTAAATACGCGGATGGTATATCATTGGTATAGTTATGTTTGTCTTGACATAACCAAACAAAATCATGTATGGCTATTATTATTTTACAGTGAAACTTGTCGTATAACCGAATAATATCATCTATTTTAATATTGCAATATAACAAGTTTTGTATAAATAATATATCATGTGCGCTATAATTATTTTCATATAACATTTCTTTGTTTTCTATAAAAATATATTCATTATTGATGTATTCATTCATAATATCATTTATATATTTATTTACCCCACCTTTGCGATTATTATGAATAATAAATACTCGAGTTTTCAATGGGTTTCTCTCTTTAATACTATTCGTATTTATAACTTCGTGGTCGCAATTATCATTCAAGTACATCATCTTAAAATAGTTGATTAATTCTTCTTCCGTACAATCATGATAAGAGTAGCATTTCATTCTATCGAAATGTAGTGATTCCAATTTCTGTTGTAATTCTTCATTGGTCAATTGATTGCTTAAAAACAAAAAGTCGTTTCGCTCATTTTTATATAATTCTCTCAATCGTTCTACAACTTCTTCATTGTCAATAGCGTCGTTTAATATACAATATTGCTTATCATAATTCGTATTGATTCGTTCGTTCATTTTTTTATGGTCGTAATTATCTCCTCTCTTCCAAATTTGCGACTGATTATGAATGTATGATTCGTCTTCGTATGCCTCCAATTCTTTCATTTTACTATGAACTTCATATTTCTCATAAAACATGGGTCCAATATAGTTGGGACCTATTCGGTTTATTTCAGTATTTCGAATATTGGAAAAATTATTACCACCATCATTCATATATTGAATATATTGCGCCTTGTTGTTTTTAGCAACCTTGTATTTACTACAACATGTTCTTAGAAGTATCTCATAATCATCACAAATGGGTAAAAATTCCGAATAACTTTCTAGTTCCATAAGTACCGATCTTTTCCAAATGCGCGGATGATTAGGCAAGCAAACTAAATGGCTCAATGTAATATTATTAATATTAGGAGTATTATAGACATACACCCAATTCCCCTTGACTTTTTCCATATAGTATCCACCATACCCTTTACAAATGAAATCACTGTATTTAAAATTGGTTCCGTCACGATATAAATGAATGGTATCTCCATATATAAAACCAATTTGTTCGTCTGTTTGAAAAATATTGTAAGCATCTTGAAGACAGTCAGTCAAAATTTCATCATCATGATCCATTTCAAGAACATATTTTCCTCGACAGAGAGAAATCGCTTCATTTTTTACATTACCAATATTACCGCTATTTTTATCCCTTTTATACAATCTAATACGATTATCTCCGGATAATTTTCCCTTTAAAAAGGTAAAATGTTCGTCTTCTGGTGTATCATCCATAATGACCCATTCCCAATCAATAAGAGATTGTTTTTTTATGGATTCGTAAGCAGTATCTATGTAATCATAGCTTTTGAAACATGTAGTAAATATGGAGAATATAGGTCTTGTTTTCTCTCTACGTTCAATCACGTTGGTTATATAACAGTAATTGACATTGTGATTGAATTCGTGAATATCGGTTATATCTGTTTTATGGAACCATCGTCCAGAAAATCGTTGTGGTAATCTATGTGCTATTTCATTGTGATATTCATCATAAGAATCACCATAGGTGACTAATAAATGATAGTTAGGATTGAATAATTTATTAAGTTCTTCAATATCACTAGTAATATGTATTGAGCACATGAAATCCTGTTTATTACTTTCTATAAAAGTGTCAATGTGTGAATACTTGTTGTATCGAAACAGAATAACAGATGGATATCTCGATATAATAATAATTATAGATTATATTGGATAATTAATTTTAAGTTAATATACAATTTAGAATTATAAAAATATAATAGATATATAAGTAGAAAAATGTCCTTTACACGATTCAATGACGATCCGTGTAGAATAAAAAAACAATTACAAGAATCCACTGGAACTGGAAGATATATGTTGAACAAGCCAGGATGGGGAGCCAGCCCTTGTTTCATGGATGACCCTCATATTCGCATGGAGCAATGGGGAGCTAATTTACAGACCAATAGTATTAATTTAGAGAGTGATTTATTAGGTTTAACACGTCCTTTAACAAAAGATTGCGAAAGCAATAATTTTAAAAAGGCAGAGGTAAATACGTCACCTATTCAATATCCCAAATGCGATCCATTTACAGAACAATCTAGAGTGACGAATCCTGCTTGGTGGTATAGAGATTTAGAACAAAATCACAATTATATTCTTCCATTGGATCCTCAAGAAAATACATGTATTCCTTTTCAGAACAATTTAGATACGCGCATTTTAGAAAAAGATTATTTCGTGGCAAAGGCTCCTTGTATATCTTCTGGTAATAGCAATGTTTTAGCAGCAAATTCATTTTCAGGATTTGGAGCAGGAGGCAATGTCAATAATTGTTCCACTACCAAGACTTGCGGACCAGTCTAGTGAGACCATTATAACAACAAATCAAATTAAATTAAATCAAATCATTATCATATCGTATTATGTCATATAAAAATATTTATATAACATATATATAAAAATATGGAATTAGCAGTACCATTATTAGCATTAGGAGGATTATATGTAGCATCCAATCAAGAAGAAAAAAAAGAAGGATATGAAAGCATGGGTAAGCCAGCGAATTCATTACCAAATTCAGAGCCATTGCCCATTAATTATCCCAAAACAGCGGCAGTAAATAATAACAATCCGAATATATATCGTGACCCAAATACAGTGACTGACCGTTATTTCAAGCCATCTGTTTATCAGGAATATAAAAATGGTCCTGACCAGTTTGGAAATATTTCAAAAACAAACGAGTTCAAGAGCTTAACTGGTGATGATATGAACAAATCGAATTTCAAGCATAATAATATGGCACCTTTTTTCGGTGGAAAAATGAGAGGAAGTACGCAAGACGCCAACATCTCTGAAACCGTATTGGATAATATGATTGGGTCAGGTAGTCAGCAAATAAGAAAGCAGGAGCAAGCACCCCTATTTACACCACAAAAAGACATTCGTTATTCGCATGGTGCTCCAAATCAAAGTGATTTTTACCAATCGAGAGTCATACCAGGTTCAAAAATGTCAAATGTAAAATTGTGGGATGAGCAAAAAGTGGCACCTGGACTAGATGCCGGTTATGGTACAGAAGGACAAATGGGGTTCAATTCAGGTATGGCAGCTAGAGAAAAATGGACTGATAGAAACGTAGATCAGTTACGTACTGAAACCAATCCAAAAATGACATATGGGCTAGAAAATCACGAGGGTCCAGCTCATTATTACAATAATGCGCCAGCCACAAAAGAGACTCAAGGAAAAGTAGAAAAATATTTACCAGACACTTATTTTATCAACACACCTGATCGATGGTTGACGACGACTGGTCTAGAAAAGGGTCAGACATCTAGAGCAATCCAAGTAGATAAAGACGTAAATAGAACAACTACATCGAGACAATATTTTGGTGGAGATTCAAATACATCTGGAACGAAAATGTATACGCCAGGAGAGCATCAGCAGCCTAAGCGACCTCAATTAGAATCCAATCCAATTGCGAATCCTTCTGCACAGGGGACAGGGGCAGCAAGTGCTGGCGATTATGGTGTTGGTGGATATAAATCATTACCTAATAATAGATCTACTGTACAAAATGATCACGGTTTCGGTATCGTGAGTGGATTCATGAAGGCAGCTGTAGCTCCCATTATGGATATTTTAAGACCCTCTAGAAAAGAAAATGTCATTGGAAATATCAATCCTACTGGTAATGTTCAAACGACTGTCAGTGCGCCACCGGTCTTCAATCCAGCAGATCGCGCTCCAACAACCATTAAAGAGACGACTGAAGGGTTACTAGACAATAATCATTTGAACGTGGAAGGACAGCGTGATGGTGGATATAAAGTATCAGACCAACAATCTGTAGAACAGCAGAGAGATACAACAAACACGGAATATTACGGTGATGGTGGAATGAATACTGGTGTGTCACTCTATAACGCGGCATACAATCAGCGAAATAATGTCAATAAGACGTATAAAAATAGACCAAATCAAGGTGGTATGGCAGTACTGAATAACGAACAACATATTCAAATTGATAAAAACGAGGCAGATAGAAATAACAACAGAGCCATGATGCGAAATGGAAATGGAAGTATCAATAATACCATTCCTTCAATGGAAACATACGGAAAAATCAACATGCCGCAATATTATGATAATTGTCAAGATTGCGAGAGAATCAATCCGGATATATTGACCGCATTCAAAGAGAATCCTTATACCAAGAGTTTGGGTAGTTATTAAATTTTTAATAGTTGGTTAAAAAGGTTGGTTAAAAAGGTTGGTTAAAAAGGTTGGTTAAAAAGGTTGGTTAAAAAGGTTGGTTAAAAAGGTTGATTAAAAATATTAATATAAATGTATATTAATATTTAATTACACAATGAATTCGATATTCAATTCTAGTTCTAGTTACAGATTAGAAGAAGGAGATTATTTTCCATTCATCCATTTACAATTCCAGTCAGGTCAATCGAAGCAAATGCATAATTTTGTCGATGATAAAGAATTTATGATTATTGTCGTAAAAAATATAGAACAAATCACTCATTTTAACCACGATATTAGATATAACAATATAATATTATACAAAGAAGGAACTCCACCAGATAATATAAAATCGATATGTTGTAATACCTCGCTAATATATAATTTATTTGAAGATTGTAATGAAAAAATACACATGTATTTATTGACTCCAAACAGAAAAATATATAAGAAATATGAACTAAACTCACTCGATGAATTTAACACACAATTAATAGAACAAAACAAATATAGTAATCATAATATACCCTATTTATTAATCGATAATGTTTTGAGTGAAGAATTGTTATCGAAAATTCAAAATTATTATGATAGTAATAATCTCAAACGTCAAACACACAATACTTCGTCAAAGAATAGACATCATATACATCCTGACAAACAACTAGAAATAGATCTCGATAATAAACTATCAAGGTCTTTATTTCCTGAAATAAAAAAGATATTCAATTTTGACGTGAATTATAGAGAATTGTATAAAATCTGTAGTTATGACGCAGAAACCGATGGAAGATTTCATGCTCATCGTGACACTCCTAGTCCATTCCAACATAGAAGATACGCCATGTCTCTGTTTTTGAATGATGACTATGAAGGAGGTGAGTTTGAATTACCAGAATACAATTTTAAAATAAAACCGAAAGCTAATTGCGCTCTAATCTTCCCTGGGATTTGTAGTCATAAAGTGAATCAAGTGATAAATGGGTCGAGACGTGTAATTATTACATTTTTCTGCAGTGAAATCGAAGGTAAAACAAAAGATAATCCAACATACGCAGTAAAATCCAATTTTTTTAAGGAAAACCAAGTTCAAAATAGTGAAATATATCCCAAATAAAGGATAATAAAGGATAATTAATTATTATATATTATGAATATCAATGAGCACTCTTTACTAAAAATAAGAGTGCGTGGAATGAAACATAACGAGATCAATAATACTTATTTACAGTCTATGTGTGACTGGTATATCACTGAAATGTTTATAGGTGATGAAAATATTCAACCAAGATTTATTTTTATAAAGGTAGAATATATTGCTCATTTTTACAAAAAATATTACCCTAAGATTAATAATTCGACAAAATTTGTAATAATAACTGGAATGGGTGATAAAACTATTCCAAATCAGATTGATAGTCGATGGCCTGAAGACAAAAATGTAAAAAATATAGTTGTACGACTATTACAAAATAATAATTTAATAGGATGGTTTGCAGAAAATTGTGACGAACTATTACCGAAAATGTATGGAATACCAACAGGAGTATATGAAACAGACCAATTAAACCAATTTTTTAATACACAATTTAATAAAAGTTGTACGATTGACGATAAAAATATAACAGTATTATGTTGTCATAGATTACGTGAATGGACACACGAACGAAAAAAAGTAAATGAATTATGTGAAACATATTGGAATATGTTTACAGACTATAAGATTAATATCAATAGTCAAAATTTTTCCGATACATTATCAAAATATACATTTACCTTATGTGTAAATGGAGGTGGATTAGATCCATCCCCAAAAGCATTTGAAGCTATTATAGCCGGTTCAATACCAATTATAAAATATTCATCAGGAATATATTCAGCGTATAAAGATTTGCCAGTTGTTTTTATAAATGATTGGTCCGCAGATGAAATAAACTATGAAAAATTACAAACATGGGTGTCTCAATATAGAAAATATTACGAAAACCTAGAATTAAGACGTGAAACATTGTACAAATTAACATTTGAATATTGGAAAAAACATATAGTAAATTATTATAACGACCATATATAATTATATTTTTTCGTAATAACAACCATTTCCTCTTATAGTTCGCTCATCTAATGATAGTACTGGGAGAGTCAGTACTTCATTCGAATTATATCTATTTATAATAGTCTGATAACTAGTTTCAGCGTGATTGTTTTCTAGAGGAAATTTAAACAACTCTGTAAAATTATTACGATGACAACCAACTATCTCACATTTATGAGGCTTAACTTGTCGTATAAATTTATATGGTTTATTGTTTAGTTGTTCAAGTAATATTTTTTCCAAGTTGGGGACAAAGAATCGTCCAGTGACTTTAATAATAAAGTCTGCCGATTGTAATAATTTTGAATGGGTATAAGCATAATTTATTGAATAACTCTCGTATTGTCCTTTACCCTTAGTGTTATCTAAATACCTATTGTCAGTCTCATTATTTATATTTGTAATATCAAATATTATTTTTTCAAATCTATCGTTATTTTCTTGAACTTCACTTAAAGTATAATTTGAATTTTCAACAACCACTATATTAAGATTTGTATATCTTAGCCATTTATTAATTTTATTTAAATATATATTTAATCGTTCAGTTGGATTAACTTGGTTATTAAATTCAACGTCATGTGTATTTACAGTTGTAGTTAGTAATAAACATATTTTCTTTTTTTTAGATTTCCACAAATTAGTAAAATATGTTTCATACAATGTTTTAGTATCTACCCTGTGACCGACAAAATGTTCATTTAATTTAAAAAATAAAGAGTCTAATTTTTTAAAAGGTGTTTTAAATATTACACTGTAATCCCATATATTTTTAATATTATGGTCAATACATTTATTTTTACATAGATGTGGTTTCATATATTCATTTAACCAATTTTGCTCATCCAAATACAGATAGGTATCTCTTTTTAATAGGTAATGATAATTATATATATGATTCAATATATTTATATTATTATTTGTATATTGTTTTTTAAATAAATACTTAATTTGTGGTCCATTTGGATGTACTATAATGTCGCCATTTGGTTCTAATTTACAATATATTAATTTATTTTTACACCCACACCATATTACTTTAATATATTTATACTCGTAAAACATATTTAAATTGTCATTTGAAATAGTTAGACTTTTACTACGATTATTTATATGATGAATTACAATACTATTATTTTCAAAAATAAGGATACATTTTCCATTAAATGGATCATAATAGAATATATCTGTTTCTTTTAGTTTATTATCAAAAGAATCAGTGATGTTGTTATTCTTAAATCCCATCATTCCAGCCATTATAGTATGTCTATGTCCAGGTAATACTTCATGTATTAAATGAAGAGTTTTATCACTATTTAACCATTCGTTAACCATTGTCTCTTCTTTAAACCCTATTATAGAATCTAAGTCTCTTGATATGAAAAAATCAACATTTTTGTCATTTATGGGTAGAAATCTATAATACATAGGTGAAATATTACTTTCAACCATAATTACTTCAATATCAGGATAATTTGTAATAATATTATTTAATAATTCTGAATTCACTGTTTTATCAACATAAATTCTTATAATCCATTCTGGATAAATATATTTATGTAGTTCATAATTCATAAATACTCCATAATTATAAATGTCTTTATCATTATATAAGCAAAATGAAATAATCTTTTTATTGAAAATATCTTTAACGTTAAATGTATCAGTAATAATATTTTTATTATATATATCAGAAATACAAGTATCAAATAAAAAATTTCCTCGTAAATTTCTTAATTCTTTAGTATGTAATGTGAATGATGAGCGCGTATGTTGTTTAGTTTCATTGGGAGTGTTTGTAGGTGATAAAATCATTATATTAGAATTTTCACATATACATAATTCTATTATTGATAATATGAATTTATCGTGAATAACATTATCATAGTCTAATCTTTTAATTAATGTATTGTCATTAAACAAAGAAATATTATTAATTTTTAAAAAATCAGGTGGGGCCATTAAAAATATCTTATTCACTAAATCGGTGCGTTTAATTTCAAATAAATAATTTTTTATTGACTGATATACATCGTTTTCAGTATAATTATTGTAGCAATATTCAAATGATTTGTTTTTACATAAATCTAATATGCGTAGATGAAATACACAATACTCATTTTTTATAAGACCTAATTGATTAATCATTGTATTAGCATAATGATTAATTGTATCATTAAAAACTATATTTTTAGTTATATCATTATATATTTCTTTAAATGTATCATTGTATAGACAGGATTTATTAATGCATCCATTTTTATTGCAACTGCTTAATTTAACGGAATTAAATGTTCCTACCAATACTAATACATCATCTTGAATATTTTGTAATTCAACAAAATCGTCATAAGACCTTATAAACGTTTTATTAATTTGTACTTTTTCTACATCTTTTAAATTATATATATCTTTTGATATATTGAAATACGAATCAGATATATTAATATCGTTTTTATGTCTGTTATAATAAACACGTTTAATATCATATTGATGTTTTATTTTATCAAAATGTATAGAATCGCAAAAATTAAATTTAGTTTCATCAAAAAATTCATTAAAATGATAATCATGTTTACATGATTCGCGAATCGTTCCATGTGGTATAAAATAAGGAAGTACGATGGTTCTATTTGTCATCTTGGCAATTATACAAGCTTCTTTAAACCCCAATAATTGATTTCCAAAACCACATATTCCTATATGGATTAAGTATTTTGTCATATAATATAATCCTAGAACAAATATAATATAGAATAACGTAAAAAGTATTAAATATAATGGCATAAATAGTATAATATTCATGTCATTAACTATTCACCAAGATATTGCACAAAAATTAGATACCTTTATTGAGAATAAGAAAATACCCAATCTAATCTTTCACGGATCTTCCGGTTCAGGCAAGAAAATGGTATTGTTTGATTTCTTAAAAAAAGTCTATAAAAACGAACCGAATTATATGAAGAATTATGTCATGATTGTCAATTGTGCGCACGGAAAAGGCATCAAATTTATTCGTGAAGAGTTGAAATTTTTCGCAAGAACGAATATTAATTTACAAGAAGGAAGTATCTTTAAAAGCATCATCTTATTAAACGCCGATAAACTGACTATTGACGCGCAATCTGCATTGAGGAGATGTATCGAGCTATTTAGTCATTCGACTCGATTTTTCATTATTGTAGATGACAAATATAAACTATTAAAGCCGATATTGTCGCGTTTTTGTGAGGTATTCATACCAGTACCAGTTGTAAATGGAAAAGAGATCAATCTACATAAATTTCACTTGGATAAATGTTTTTCCAGTACGAAACTAGATAAGCAAAAAAAAACGAAATTTAAAAACGATTTGGAAAAAATAAAGGAGAAAGATGTTATAGAAATCAGTGACATTCTATATGAGAAAGGATATAGTGCATTGGATTTGGTAGAATATATTAAAGACATGAAAATAGAAGAAATAAAAAAATACGAATATTTAGTATTTATTCAAAAAATAAAGAAGGAATTTAGAGAAGAGAGATTATTAATATCGTGTATATTGCATTTCATATTAAAGCGTTTAGATTACTCATTAGAAAATATTTCTTTTATGTAAATGGACGACTATTCCGTATCAAGCTTACAAGAGTCTAGAAATGAGTGGTGTGCTCGCCTAATCAATATTTTCACACCTTTGGTCATCGAGGGATTTAAATCTATCTTTGACGAGTCGTGGAAACTATGCCAAGAAAATGACGAGATGGAGAAATATTTGATGACTTATCAAAATTTCCTAGCAAGAATTCCCAAATGGAATCCAATCATTGTAGAGGAGGAAACAAAAAGAATTGTAGAAAAAAGCAACTGTGGTTATTTGAATGATTTAATCAGCTGTGTTCATATTATTCAATTGAAGAGTTTAACTTGTATGCGTGTCGGAAATCAACAGAAAAAGATTGATATTAATGTGCCTTCCCTTAGTGATTTCGTTCATAAAATTTACATCAACACGGCGAGAAAAATATATACCAATATTTATTTGTTTGAGAAGAACGTCGGACCTCTCCAAATACAAAAACATAACCGTGAATTGGAAATGATAGTGAGAGAACAAATATTAAATTCTATTCGAGAGAATATTCCAGTAGAGAATATTTTGAAAGTGTATTTAGATGAATCGATTGAAGATGATGTGCAAGTCGAGGAAACAGAAGAAATTATTTCCACTGAACCAGTAGAAGAAGAATTAGTCAAGAATGATGACAAGAATGATGAAAACACCGACGATATTTCAAAATTAGATGAAGAAGAATTGAAAATAGATCCACTTGAAGGAATTGGTGATGCCCCAACCGAATCAAAACAAGAGACCGATAGAATTCAGTTTAATGACATTGATAAAGCCATTGGAACAGACAATAAAATAGAAGATATCGCTGCGCCAAAAACATTGGAGAGATTAGAACAAATAAGTCAGGAAAGAGCGGAAGCTAGAAAACTCGAAGAGGAAGACGAAGAAGAGGAAGACAAAATAAAGATTGGTGGGAAAATTAGTTTGACCGAATTAGATGTACATGATTTAGAAAAACCAACAGAAACGAACAAGGTCCCAATCGGTCTAGAAGAAATTGAAATATTGACTTAGATACTTTTGGGAAAAGTATGACAAAACCTATTTATACTTTTGGGAAAAGTATGACAAAACCTATTTATACTTTTGGGAAAAGTATGACAAAACCTTTGAGAAAAGTATAATATAATTCGTAAAAAAGGAAGAAACTTTATTTTCAGTTAATATAAATGACAGAAGTGTTTATATATGCTTTAGCCATATCGACCATCTTCTTCTTATTTAAATTTATAGAAATGAAATTTGTGGCAGACGATGATAAGAAGCCATTGAAAGTAATCGTTAAAGAGTCTCTATTTGTTTATAGTGCCTCAGTAGTGGGGATATATTTGTATTCTCAGTTTGATACAAATAGTGCGAAAGCCGGAGGTGGGAAAGCGACAATGGCTTTTGTTGATAATCCGACGTTTTAAATACTAATGTTACATAACAGGAAGAGTGAATAGATATAATAATTTATTAAACAATAATAAATTATTTCATGACTAATAAGATTGTATTTTCGAATATATTCTCTCGACTATCCTTGAATAATCCTTGAATTATATTTACTGTAAGTTAGGAATAGCATCCAAATTCATAATTTTTGCGCTTTTATTAAGTTTCTTCTTACTGGTTACATATTTTTTAAAGATATCATTTTCTAATTGTTCTGATGGAACTGCTTTATGAATAGTTCTAGCAATCATTTTATACAACTTAAATTCAGGATATCTCTCTTCACCACTGTTTTTATACAAAATGTTTCTGTCTTTATCGTCCATCAACCACGAACCTACCAACTTGGCAATTTTATTCTTCTTTAAAATTTCTTCCGAGTCGAATATATCTTCCACAAAATGATCGTACAAGCAGCATGCCAATCGACATAAATCAAAACTAGGATTAGGTTCTAACCTAGGTTTGTTCTCGTCCAAGTAAGGATCGCAATTATATTGAGAAGCAGCATCTCCCTTGGGATGAAAACTATCACTACACATAAGTTGTCCATTAAATTTGTAAATAGCACGCCCAAAATCGATAATCTTGTATATTTTACCATAGGTTGGAACCTTGTAAGTTGTCTTGTTAAAGGTATAATACAAAAACTGCTTTTCAGTAGGTATATACATTATATTATTGGTATGTAAGTCATTATGTGTAAAAGAAAATGTTTTTTGAAAAACAGACAAACTAATAATTATTTGAAACAAACATGAGGTCCATTCGTGGTCTTTTAATAAATCATTTTCCATCAAATAATCCAATGTATTATCGCATTTCTCCAAAGCAATCATTTGTACAGGAAAATTAAAAATAGAACAGAATACATCCTCTTCGTCGCTTTCGCAACTACTTTCACTGGCATCATCATCATCATCACTGGCATCATCATCATTTCCATTATGTTTTTTATTACCCTCTTCATCACATGAATTCATGTCTGAATCAGATTCTTCATCACCGTCGCTATCTATAGAAGTATTTGAAGATTTGGAACTAAATGTAGAAGAAGACGATACTGATGACGATTTCTTTATTGGATAATTATAAATACAAACATCACTTAAATCGACAATTTGTGTTGCTTGTACTGAAGATTGTGTTGAAGGTTGTAAAGACAATTCATCCACTCCTTTATCTAAAGCAAATACAGAGAAATCTTCACTAAAAAACGTGTCAATATTGACTTTTTCTAATTTATCATTGATAACCAGCTTTCTCTTATTTGTGCGTGAATCAATATTAAATATTCTAGCATGTTCATCGTTTTCAATCGTATATTGTCCATTCAATGTTTCATGAAAAAATTCGCTTTCATTTAAATAATCAATATCATCAGCAATGTTATATATAAACCTCTCTTGTTCGCATATAAAAGCACCATAATAATCAATACTATTTAAAAATCCGTAATTGTGTAACAATTGACTAGACAAATATGTGAAAAATGAATCTACGTAGGCACTATTGTTTTTATCTTGTAGTTTAGGAAAAGAAGCATCCGTATTAAATTGAGGTAATGAAATGACGTCATTTCCGGATAAATCATATTTACCAGTCAAATACTTTAATGGGTCTAATAAGGGAGAGTATTTACAAAAGGTCTCTTTTTGTATCAAATTGTTTGAATTATCAGAAACACGAATACTCAATCTATTGTTATCAATCTCTCGACTGATTGAATGAATATAGTATTTTTGGTTCAAGTTAATACTATTACAATTGGTTGAGTTGAGAGAAAAGAATTTTTCATAGATAGGAACATAGTTTTGTAGTTTCTCTAAACCTAAACTGGATTTTTCTAAACTATGAAACAACTCTTCATTCTTGTTTTTTCGATAATACAAAGAAAAGTTCATGCTTTTATTATTCTTACAGTAAATATAATAATTCATTTAAACTTATTTCTCGTAAATCATTGTTATTTTTTTTCTTTTTAGAAGTTAAGCATGTCATTGGATCTAAAAAAATTCGATATGAAAAATATTAGCTTTCGACCAGACGAGAACAAGGGTCCAGTTGTAGTTTTAATTGGTAGAAGAGACACTGGTAAAAGTTTCTTGGTGAGAGATTTATTATATTATCATCAAGATATTCCTATAGGAACTGTAATTTCCGGTACGGAAGCAGGTAACGGTTTTTTTGCGGAACATGTCCCAAAGTTATTTATTCACGATGAATACAATAGTGCCATTATTGAAAATATTTTGAAAAGACAAAAAACAGTATTAAAGCAAATTAGAAAGGAAATGGAAGCTTACAAGCGAACCAATATAGATCCTCGAGCATTTGTTATATTGGATGATTGTCTCTATGACAACAAATGGACAAAGGACAAACTGATGCGATTGTTGTTTATGAATGGTAGACATTGGAAGATAATGTTAATTATTACTATGCAATATCCGTTGGGTATTCCACCAAATTTGAGAACAAATATTGATTATGTTTTTATATTGAGAGAACCATATATTGCAAATAGAAAACGTATATGGGAGAATTATGCAGGTATGTTTCCGACATTTGAGTCATTTTGTCAAGTAATGGATCAATGTACAGAAAATTTCGAATGCTTGGTCATTAATAACAATTCGAAATCAAACAAGTTACAAGATCAGATATTTTGGTACAAGGCGCAAAATCAGGGCGGATTTAAATTGGGATCAAAAGAATTTTGGGAATTATCAAAAGATATTGGTAGTGACGATGAAGATGAGGCATATGACCCAAGCAGCATACAAAAACGTGGAGCAGGACCAAAAATCAACGTGAAGAAAAGCAAGTGGTAAATTTAACAAATCAATATTCCTAACTACTAAATCGAAAATAAATCGAAAATAATTTATTTTGTATTCTTATTATATAATGAGTAAAAATACAAATACAAAGAATAATAGTACAGATAATATTCCGGCAGCAACAAACCTAGATTTAGACGTAGTTGAAAAAGCTCTAGTTAATGGCGGAAATAAAGTAATAGATAAAGCGATGAAACAGATTAATGATGGAGCAAAAAATACAGCAATAGATGGAAATAAGAATACAGGAAACAGTAACGTCGTTAGACAGAATACAATTAAACCAAACGACAATACAAAGAAAGGGCAGAGTGGTCCTGAAAGAGGTAAATTAGATTATAAAGATTCGAAGGAATTTACAATTTTCCAAAATGAACTACAGTCGCTTATTAATAATAATTTATTTATTTTGAAAGAATGTAAAACGAGCAAACGATTATTGGATATTAAATATAGTGAATTGAATTCCACCATTAATTATATTCAAATTTCAGTGATTGTTTTATCTACAATGTCTGGATTTTTACAATCAACCAAGCAATATTTTGATACCGCCGAATCGATTGTATCCGTTTCTGGTATTTCAATATCAACGTATATAAGTCTTATTTTATCAGTTTCCAAATATTATAAATATGATGAGCAAAAGGAAAGAATACATAATCTTAGAGAGAAGTATGCAAATTTACACAACAAAATCGAATATAGAATGGATGTACTAGGTCCTCATACAAAAGAAAATTTATGGGAATATCAAGATGTAACTGAAAAACTAGCAGAATGGTCCAAAATAAAAATAGCTATGGATGAAGAATATGTAACATTGATTGAAACAAAGCAAACATTGACAACCGAATTTGAGTCGATTATGGATTCGAAATCGAGAAATCAAAATTATATCAAGGATAGAGAATTGGTTCTAAGCAATAGAGAAAAAGTATTTAAAACATTGGAAAAACATACTGCCTTGGAAAAGAAGATAAAATCGAGAGAAATTTTAACAGATTTTACGAGTATTATACAATTACCAGACGACGATTTAAACAATTGGGATGACCCTATTTAGTTCAATGGTAAAATCGCGATTTCAAATGAGAAACAAATATAATATATAAATATTGACAAGATATTTATATGTTATTCAAATAGTTTAGATTAGGGTGGAGAGGGTATTTTATCAACACCATCTTAGGTATAGGACGATTAGTATTACATAACACTCAAAGCAGAAAGTCCTTTATCGGTTTTATCAGTTGTTACGATGTTTTCTCCTTCGAAAAGTTCGGATTTTACATCTTCCAAAGTTGCGTTTTCACTCATAGACGCTTCTTGAGTGTTCATATTAGCAACTGAAACCAAATCACCGTTTTCATTGATAGTCTGAGTAAGTTTGTTACCTGATTCCAATGCCTTTTTCTTGTTTTCCTCCATTGCCTTTTCTTTAGTTTCCTTAACGCGTGTATCAAATTCGTCCTTTGCCTTGTCCTCATTCTTCTTCTTCTCGCTCATCAACTCATTGAGAGTCTCCTCCATATATTCAACGCGACCAGTCTTGTATGCCTCAGGGTGGAATGGAACCCAAATACCAATAGGACCAACATAAACATCATGGTTAGGGTCATTCTGTCTTAGCATCTTACATCTGAGTTCAGCCTCTTGTTGTGTAGGGAAAACACCTCTTACCTTGATACCACGAATAGATGTTTGGAATGAATGCTTCTCACCAAACTCCTTCTCTAGACGGTCTTCGTGTTCATCCAAGAAATTCTTATAATCGTCCTCAATCGTAGTACTAATCAACTTTTCCTTTTCATCCTTGGAGAATTCCTGGAAATCTTTAGTCAGTTTATCAAAGTCAATATGGTACTTGTAAGATACAAAGTTTAGAAATTGGGCAAACTTCTCCATTGATTTGCTGAAATCCCAATTATTAATAAACTTCTCGAACAAAAATAAATCCTTTTGCTTTAGAACATGTTCAGGAGAGATAAAAGATAAACATGCGAACTTTTGCCCAGCCATGGGCTTGTCTTCATCTAATAAATCAACGTAATTAACATTATCACTACCATCAGAATTTGTCTTTAATGTAATATTATTGGGGCTACCGACATCACTAGATTGATTATTTAACGATTCGATTGGTTTAGAAAAACTCATTATAAGATATACTACATACGAATATTTAAGTGTTTTTATGGATAATATATTGTTTTTAAATTTGTAGAAATAATAATTTTTTCTTTTCAGTTTATATAGAATGTTAGGAGGTATGTTAGATTTAGGTGAATTAGTCAAGAGAGCTATTAAATACCTCGTTGAGGGTTTAATGGTTGCTATTGCTGCTTATGCTATCCCAAAAAGAGGTCTTAATTTAGACGAGGTTGCGCTTATTGCTTTAACTGCTGCAGCCACATTTAGTATCCTTGATACATATGTTCCTAGTTTAGCTGTTGGTGCTCGCTCCGGTGCTGGATTCGGTATTGGCGCTAATCTCGTTAAATTCCCAGGAGGATTTTAAACGTAGTCATCAGCAAATGCGATAAGAAATGTATATTTACATCATTAATTATGTAAATAATTATTCTACACATAAATATACTAAATAAAAAAATAAGTAACCGTTATACGGTTACCTATTTTTCATTTATATTAATTTTTTATTAATTTGATAATGTTAGACGACGTCTTTCATTTCTGCGACTTTTTCTTATATCATAACGAATACTCCATTCACCATACGATGCACATTCTTCATTACAGAAGTGATGTTCGTTACCTACTACCCATTTAGTAAGACAATCATCTTCGTGTTTATATAAATCTGCTTCACAATTTTCATTATCACATGTAGTGTAATTTGTCACATATAGTAATTCATCCAACACATTTACCATGTTTTCACGATGTTCTGGATTATAACTAAAGATAATATCAACCAATTCTTTTGGAAGATATAAGTTTTTCTGAGGTGTATCTGTCATAATAAATTATGCTACTTAATCATTTAATAATTCATATAGTATATTGATACATAAAGTTCAATTTTTTATGAAATATAAAACTACAAAGTATGAAAATAATATAAATACAAGAGTGTGTATTTTAGTATAATGACAATTATAGCAGAATATGTTTGGATTGGTGGTAATAATAAATTACGTAGTAAAACACGTGTAATAGAAGATGTAACAATCTTTCAAAATGATCAAATTATGAGTAATAAAATTTCAATACTACCAGATTGGAATTATGATGGAAGTTCAACAGACCAAGCTAGTGGTAACGACTCTGAAATCGTAATAAAACCTCGTCATATCTTTAGGAATCCATTTTTCCAAGCCGAAAATGTATTGTATGACCGGTACTATATTGTTATATGTGATACATATCTACCAAACGGATTACCATTACCTGATAACCAACGTGTAGTAGCGGATAATATTTTTAAGCAAAATGTAAATGAAGAACCATGGTTCGGTTTAGAACAAGAGTACTTTTTCATCGACCCTAAAACAAATATGCCTCTCGGATATGATAAAGACGGAAAACAAGGACAATATTATTGTAGTGTCGGTCATGAAAATGCGATTGGTCGTTCCATGGCAGAAGAACATATGAAAATGTGTCTATACGCTGGTATCAAAATAAGTGGTATAAATGCAGAAGTAGCTCCAGGGCAATGGGAATTTCAAGTAGGTCCTTGTACAGGAATTGATGCAGGTGACCATCTTTGGACCGCTAGGTATATTTTACAAAGACTTGGAGAAAAACATAATATAAAAATCGACTTTGAACCGAAACCATTAAAAGGAGATTGGAATGGTTCAGGATGTCATACTAATTACAGTACCAAAAATATGAGAGAAGGAACTGAAGATAAAACCGGTCTAGAATATATCGAAAAAGCCATTGATAAATTGTCAAAGAAACACGATGAACACATGAAGATATATGGTTCAGGAAACGAAGAGCGAATGACAGGAGAACACGAAACAGCATCATATGACAAATTTACAGACGGAGTAGCAAATAGGGGAGCCTCTGTAAGACGTGGTTACGATACAATAAAGAATAAAAAGGGATATTTCGAAGACAGGCGTCCTAGTTCGAATTGTGATCCTTATTTAGTTACAAGTGCCATATTTAAGACGACTTGCTTAGATATGGTTGATTCATTATAGATTATATTGTCAATATCACTCTATTCTTATAACATATTTTTCATGAATAATATTTCTCTTTCTTGTTCATATACCAGATTTTTGGCTAGAGTAAATAAATAACTATCATATGTAAAATTCTCGTTATCAGCAAGTAAATGTTTTGTTGTTGTAATCGCAGTAGAATGATGACCTATCATTCGTTTGAGCCATTCATCACGAGTTACGAATAATTGGCTTCTCAATAAAAAAATAGAGACTATACTCAGAAAAATACCTACAGTAAATATTCTTGTATTGAAATGTCCCATCGACATATAATGAACAATTTGATGACTCCATATCATATTAGAAGCCATAAATAATCCACTATACAACAATGTCAAAGATAAATAAATGTCGGAAAAACGATATGCTAATATGTTCATTGGATTCAAACTAATACCTACGAGAAACATGACTGTAAATAATATTAGCTGGTGTCTGAAAATTCCAGTCATTGTATTATATATTGGTTATATAATATTGGATTTGGTTATATAATATTGGATTTGGTTATATAATATTCGTTTGTAAATATTATATAATTCCACTCTTTAGACAGTTACAATAATTAAATACGTGACAATAATTTGGATAATACATGTGAATGAACCAAACCATAAATATGTATTTTTTAAATTATTTATATGTTCAACTTGTTCATCAGGGCATTTTTTCATTTTATCGCATTTAATGGCTAAATTTTGCATTCTACGATAATATGGTAGTAATGAGAATACCATATAGAATGTGGAAACTACTATAAGTCCAATGGATATCATTTTGGCCAAATATGGATGAACTTTGACAGAACCTTTTCTAGCCATGTTATAGAAAATTAAACTACATGTTGTTATAATTGCAGACAAGTTAAACCATCCTATTAAAAGTGTTTCCGGTATATACATTTTTTCTGAGTACGCTAAATCATTTTCTATAATACCATTAATGTTCGTATTGTTTGTAGATATCGCTTCATCTTCTATAAAATCGGAAATAGGCATTTTGATGATTATATATTACGCATATATTTTTGTTATTTGCTATATTATATTATTCTTCATATTCTTCATATTCTTCATATTATACTAAATAGTAGGTATAAACTCCCAGTCCAACGATTGGCATATTTTTTTCCAAATTTCGTCCTGCTCTATCCGTTTTTCACGGTCTTTTAACATGGGAAAATAAGGAAGAAACTGTACTTGGTCTAATAATTCGCATAATTTATAAACCGTATAATAGTAATTCAAAAAATTAACACGGTCATCTGGACAAAATTTCGCATAGGGTCCTTGAATTTCCATAAATAAGTTACACAAAGATTCTTCCAAATCTTGGGTCATGACAGGTGGTTTAATTCCTAATTTGTCTTTTATAAAAGGTATATGTTCATAATATTTATTATAGCCTAATTTTTTCAATATATCCTTGGCCTTTTTATTATTTAAATGAGTTAAATCGATTCTCTCTTTGCGTATTTGGTTCTTAATGTTTTCCAATACTTCCTCAGGAATTTGGGTAGTTTCCTTTGCTTGAAACTGAGCCAATATCTCACGAAAATGATTGATTCTTTTGTATGCGTAAAAACAAGCTTCTTTTGGTGGTTCTTTATAAGATGGTTTTTCATTTTCAACCAAATATTGAATGTGTTTATGACATTGATTACACACCATGATTCCTTCGTGGTCAATTGGTATCAACTCTCCTTTTTTACAGGATTGACAAATATCTGTTTCTACGATGAATTTACTTATATCAATAAACGATTCATCGAGATTAGATAGATATTTTTGAATACTGTCTTTATTTTCACTATTTGTTTGGTCTTCTTCGTCTGAATTAATTTTAAAAAACGAATTCAATAATTTTGTTTTATGAGTATTGTTTGAGATTTCCTTTTTATTTTCAAAATAATCGAAAATATACTTGTTATTATTTAGATAATAATGCTTATTCTTCTTTTTTATATCATTTATTTGAATACTAACATCCCGTAAGGTATCTTGTATTTCTATTTTTTGTTCGATAGAAATTGATGAATCGAGTGCCATTTTCTTAAAGTATTTTTTCTTTGCTCTTAATTCAGGCAACGTTTCCTCTTTTTCTTTTGCAAATTCAGTTTCAATATCTCTATGTTTGCTATCCAATGTAGTAATACTTTTCTCATCCATAATTATTTTTTTATTTGTTTTATGCTTGAAATTCGGCATTTAGTATCTTTATACTAATAAAAAACGGTTATTTTTAATATGTATTTCTTAGTAATCATTATCAAGTTATAATTCGACTTATGTTTTCTCTCTATGTAACAAAAATGAATATTCATATTGATCTTAATGGAGATAACGGCGACATTAGCAAATTAACTCCAGGATTGTTGGATATGATGAATTATTTATATTCTTATTTAGACAATGATTGGACCATCAAAAAAAGAAAAAGTAGTTATATTCTCGCAAAGGACAATCACAAAATGTTTGTTTCAGAATCAATACGTTTTGCAAATTCATCACCAACTATGTCAAGTTCTAGTACAAAAATAAACCATCATTCAAGTGAAAATCATGATACAACCCACAATAAAACAAAGTATATCTTCTATTTTCTTTATAATGTTTTAAACAATGGTTGGACAATTAAGAAAACTCGGCAAGAAGAATACACATTTATTAAAAACCATGAAGGAAAAAAAGAGATATTTTCTAATAAATATCTCCATACATTTATGAAAGATAACTTTAATTTCCAATTAATTAAATAAATTAGTGTAGGTGTGTAGTTATTTTCAGAAAAATAATAATATTTAGCAATATTATAAAACTATGGGAGGTGGATTAATGCAACTCGTCGCTTACGGTGCCCAAGATGTTTATCTTACAGGCAACCCTCAAATTACTTTCTGGAAAGTCTCTTACAGACGTCACACAAACTTTGCAATGGAATCCATTGAGCAAACATTCAACGGACAAGCCGATTTCGGTCGCCGTGTAACATGTACCATCAGCAGAAACGGTGATCTTTGCTACCGTACTTATCTTCAAGTTACTCTTCCTGAGATTAACCAACACATGAAGAATACCAATGGTGCTGCTACCGCTGGTGTTTATGCTCGCTGGTTAGATTTCCCTGGAGAGCAACTTATCTCTCAAGTAGAGGTTGAGATTGGTGGCCAACGTATTGACCGTCAATATGGTGACTGGATGCACATCTGGAACCAACTTACCCTTACAGGTGAGCAACAACGTGGATACTACAAGATGGTTGGTAACACCACCCAACTTACATTCATCACTGATCCCTCTTTCAATGATGTCGATGGACCCTGTGAGTCCAACGCTCCTCGTCAAGTTTGCGCTCCTCGTAACGCTCTTCCTGAGACCACTCTTTACGTTCCTTTCCAATTCTGGTACTGCCGTAATCCTGGACTTGCTCTTCCTTTAATCGCCCTTCAATACCACGAGGTCAAGATCAATCTTGATATCCGTCCCATTGATGAGTGCTTATGGGCTGTCGGTTCTCTTGACTGCACAACCGGTTCCGGTAAGGTCACCACTGCCTATAACCAATCTCTTGTCGCCGCTTCTCTTTACGTTGATTACGTCTTTTTGGACACTGATGAGCGTCGCAGAATGGCCCAAAACCCTCACGAGTACCTCATTGAGCAACTTCAATTCACTGGTGACGAGTCTGTTGGTTCTTCCAGTAACAAGATCAAGCTCAACTTTAACCACCCTGTTAAGGAGCTTGTCTGGGTCGTCCAACCTGATGAGAATGTTGATTACTGCTCTTCTTTAGAGTGCGGTCAATCTCTTTACTCCACTCTTGGTGCCCAACCCTTCAACTACACCGATGCTGTTGATGCTCTTCCCAACGCCATCCACTCTTTCGGTGGCCCTGATGCTCTTATCAATTCCTCTGGTACCGCATTCATCAACGCTTCTGGTCTTTTCGCCGATGCCGGTGCTGTGGATGATGCTGCCACCAGCGCACAATGGTGGAATCACCAAACTGGTCAAGATTACACTGCTCCCAACTTTGCCAGTGCCATGAACTCTGGTGTCTCTGATGCCGGTACATTTGTTCTTGCCGAGACTTCTCTTGACATGCATTGCTGGGGTGAGAACCCTGTTGTTACTGCCAAGTTACAACTTAACGGCCAAGACCGTTTCTCTGAGCGTGAGGGTACATACTTTGACCTTGTCCAACCTTTCCAACACCACACACGTAGCCCTGATACCGGTATCAACGTCTATTCCTTCGCACTTCGCCCTGAGGAACACCAACCTTCCGGATCATGTAACTTCTCCAGAATTGATAACGCCACTCTTCAACTCGTTCTTTCCAACGCCACTGTTGAGGGTACCAAGACTGCCAAGGTTCGTGTCTATGCTACTAACTACAATGTTCTTCGTATCATGAGCGGTATGGGTGGATTAGCGTACTCAAATTAGGTAACGGACATATTATTTATGACCTACAAAGTATTCTAATAAAAGGGTTCGCCCACAAAAACAAAATAAAAACATAACTTAATTAATTTATATAATTGTATAAATTAATTATTATTAATTTACCTAATCTTTTTTTTCTTTATTTGCTTTTCGGTAAGTTGCTAACTCCTTTGCTCTTTGTTTTTTATATTCTTCATCGCCATATTTTTCTTTCAACTTATCACGAGCAATTTGTTTTCTAATACGTGCTTCTTCACGTTTTTCTTCAGTAGATTTTTTATTCATATTTTTTGTTATATTTTGGGTTATATTTGTTTCATTCCTTTGCTTTTGTTTTCGTTCTCTCTCTCTTTTACGATACTCGTCAATACCGATTGTTTCCATGAGATTGTTTCTATATTTTTGGGTTTTCGCTTGATTCTTTTCTTTTTGTATGTTTGCTACTATATGTTTATCATATATCATTATCATTTTTTCAAACAATTCATTTAACTCCATGTCCTTTTTAATATAATTACAACTTCCACAACATGATTTCACATTAGTCATTATATACCCCAAATTATTATCAATACGGTCAATACCATTTGTAAATTCATTAGACCCATCTCTTCCACATAAATAACAATTATCAGCTATTAATTCTACATATTCATCATTAGTTATTTCAAATAGTAATGATTTATTGTCAGCACGTCGTTTGTATTCATTATAAGAAACCGCACTATAGCTACTATACTCTTCCGGAAAATACCGTCCCTTGATTTTATTGTTATAACTCAAAATATGTTCTATTCGTTTCAAAAATACATCGACTGATAAAGAACACTTCATATAATTACATGTTTTACAACAGCTCACGCAATTATCCACGATATATCCTATATTTGAACCCAATCGGTCAATACCATTAAACCCACGTTCTTGAATAACATCGCAATAATGACATGGTTCCTTTACAAGTTTATCAAATTCTTCTTGTAATATTTCAAAATCTAAATTTTTATCTCTAGCTGAACGTGAATATACTCCATATTGTAAATTAATATTATTTATTTTATTTTGGTTATTCACATTTACTTTATCTGGATTATTATCTCTCCATTGTTTCGCATTCTGAGCATTTCTTGCCAAGTATTCAGTAATATCTTCATCTATCTTTCTTTGTCTATGGTTCATACAATACATAACAATCTTCTCGTAATTTACCTCTTTCCATTCAGCTTTTTTCGCAATTCGTTCAGGTTTCTTATCAGTAATACGACGTAACTCATTACAATGTTCTTTATCGCGATTTTGGTCTTGAATTCGGTTCGCATCTCTACAATTCTTACAAGTTTTCGTAGTTCCACCACTGACACCAATAAATAAACTATTTTCAAATTCCTTACAGCACGTAGAACATGTTTGATGGGTATCTGTTTTCTTACGATTCGTCGCATTTACTCTGCGAGTCTTATCTTGATTACGGTCTTTTTCCAAACAAGACTGACAACGAGAATATTGATACTCTAAATCAAGTTGGGTCCTACAACCGCGAATATATTGTTTGCAGACTTTCTTATTGATAGCTACGGTTTCATCAACAAACATACAAAGTTGATGTTTATTACAGTAAATATTTTCTTTTGAACGTTTGAATACACAACCCTCATTAGCGCATAAAACGGTATTTTCACAGTTTATTTGTCTGTTCTTCTTCCCTCTATCACGACACGAAATACAAATCTTACCATCGGGTATGTAAGATGATTTTTTACAACCAGAACATATCTGTAGATTTGATAACATTTCTTCTGTATAATCAACCATATAGTCGTGTTTTTTACAAAAACGAGTATCGTTTATAGCATTACATCTACAACCTTTCAAACTTCTATCTAGAGCCAAACATTTTATCATTCTTATATGTATAAATGTGTTATATTTAAGTTGTTAATTATATAATTAACAACTTATTTCTAAATATTCTCATTCTTCTGTTTTTCTTCCAATTCTTTTTGGAGTTTTTCTTTTCTTCGTAAATAGGATTGTTTATTGTATTCCTTTCTTTGTTCAGGGGTAGATTTATAAGTTGTTTTTTCTCTACATTTTTTTACTCTTTCCTTCACTAATTCTTTGTTTTTTTCATAATACACTTTGCTGCTTGGTGGCGCTGTGTATTTTTTAAGATGTTCTTTAGTGGTTCGTAGTTCATCCTCTAGTTGAGCATTCCTTTCTTCAAGCTCTTTGATACGAAGATCCTTGTCCATGAATTCTATTTTACAATATACAATATGAAATACTGTTTATATGTTTTCACAACTATAAATGAATCCAAAACCGAAAAAGTATCTGAACTGTAAAATATTTTTAGTATATATAATATATATAATGACTGGGCGTAATTTAGATTATGGTCATATGTATGAAGGTCGTATGGCAAGAACAGAATTAGATAATATAGAGAGAAATGCTAAAAAATTACATAAACTTCTTAGAGACGACGACGATTTACCTGAATGGGTAAATAAAAAGATATTTTTAGCAAACAGTTATTTAAAATCGGCAACTAATTATTTACATAATAAAATCGTTCATAGAAGCCATTCTACAAAGAAACGAAAGACTAGAAAGGGAAAACAAACTAAACGAGTTAAAAAATAGATTCGTTTTTTTGTATAAAATCATAAAATAATAATTATTCATTCCAAATATTATTTTATTTACATTTCTTACAATCCTTACTGGTTAATTCGTATCCCCAATGTTGTAAAGTTTGTCGTATTTTAGGACTAACTTCATAATCATTGTATTTTGCCTTTTTATCATTAATCATATTGATTAACCATTTTCTGAATCTACTCTTCGGACCAGCTGTTTTGGTCCATCTACTTATTTGCCATTCGTCATCAGGACCTCGTTTGCCTTGATAAAAATCACAATACCATTGAACCCAACCATAGGGTTGATTCTTAGTTATCCATTTCTTTTCTTCCCAAAATTCCAGGGTTGTTCCTACCTTGACCTTGTACTTATTAATGGATTTATCGTACTCGTCCCAGTCGCTTGTTAGCCAATCCTCTGGTATTCCTTTCCACCAAGATTTCGGATAATCTAAGTGTTGGTTTTTATATTTTTTATTTGTTATAGACGAGTATATAGGTCTCCAATATGTTCCTCCAAAACTGCCTAATTGAAACATTTCTCTCGGTGTTAAATTTGGTCTAAATTCAGGATATTCCTTAAACGTAATCTCTCCACTACTATTTTTATTAGGCATATTATAATTATCTTATAATTATCTTATATTTTATTGTAGAATATTTTCAATAATTATTGTGTATTATTATTCTTTACGAAATATATTATAGGGTTATATATAATATATCAGTAATGTTAGATACAATAGATAATATATTTAAATCGGTTGTATCCTATGAACAATATTGGTGTAAAGCTATGGGGTTTTTAAATCCATATATTGATCCATTCACTCACTTTATATCAAAAAAAATACCTGATTTTGATGGTCAAGCATTTTATAAATATAAAAAGCATAATTTTGTTTATGATAAATTATGGGTAATGAGATCACAAGGTCTTTTAGCAGGTGATTTAAAAGATTTGAAGGAAAATGATAATATCAAATTACCTATTTTTATTAAGCCAAGATGGGGTAATGAGACAGCATCTAGTAAAAATTGCTTTAAAATAAAATCATGGGATGAACTAGAGCAATATAGACGAATTCCTGATATGATGTGGTCCGAGTTTATCGACGCAAAGGAACAAATGACAGATTATATTTTAGTAAATGGACAAATTGTCTATCAAATCACCTATGTTTATTCGGATACGCAAAACGAATTTATTGACGATTGGAAATACATTAGTCCAGATAATGAACCGATATCTAAAATTACGGAATGGGTAAATATGCACATGGGTGGTTTTACTGGAGCAGTGAATGCTCAATATAGAGATGATAAAATTATTGAAGTGAGTCTTCGTTTAGCACGAGGTGGTGCTTATATATTAAGTACAAAAAACGAATATTTGATTCAAAACATTAACAATGTTGTCGATAAAGGAGAATGGGATTACAATATCCAAGACAAGATGAAATTTAGTCCATTTTATTCATTCAAGTGTTATAGTAAAGTTCCACTACTCTACGTATATCCTCAATACGTAATGGATTATATTATGAAAAAAAACAATTGTATGCCATTTTATGAATACTATTTTGAACCGGCTGGGAAAACAGGCATGGTGGCATTTCAGTTTATGCATACGAATTTTGACAAAGGTATGAAGACAAAAAAACACCTAGAGACGATGTTTAATTTTGCACAATATTTATTTATGTTTCTTTTTATTGTTAGTTTAATTTTATTTAGTATCAACAAATTGGTAGGGGTCGTTATGATTATTTTTGTTGGTATGATATTTAATACGAGAATGTTAAATCCATTCAGTGTTCAATATCAGCACTGGAAAGCAGCAAAACAAATGATTATTGGTTGAACAAGTAAGTAGTGGTTAAATTATTATTATCGTATATATTAGATTCCACTTGAAGATGTAGATGATATATTAATACAATAATCCTGTTCATAATGAAGTATATTTTTAATTTTTCTTATAATCGTCATTGCTAATTTGTACAGGTCATCCTCTTTTATCTCATTTGTAATATAATTGTCGTTATGGGTTCTCTCTAAACGCGGTTTGGATAATAATACTGGGTTACCATCATCATCTTTATATAGGGATTGTTTTTCTTCTTCAGATATATTCTCAAAAATATGGTCTAATAAATCCTTAAACTTGTCGCTATATTGTCTATCTTGTAATTCGAGAAAGTTCATAAATTCTGAATATATATGTTCATGCTCGATTGATGTATCTTTACATACGATAACTGAATGTATAGTATTGATTATTGTGTATTCCTTCATAGTTACAACGTTGCCATCTTGTATGCCGTTTTTTAATATTTCGACACGATTGCTCATTTCTATATATGAAGATAATATATTAGAAGTAGGTTCAGTCTCAGTCTCATTCTCATTGAACAATTCTAACATACTTCTAGTACTATTATTGTTTTCACCTGATTCGATTGTAAGATTATCATCGTTATTCATTTATATTTATATGGTATATTTTTATTATTATTTACATCAATTTTTAAATAATAATAATCCTGAACTATGGGTATATACCATTATATCATACGATGATCTACACAATATTCACAATATGCGTATAAAAAAGTGAAAATTTCTACAATCACCGTCCCAATATTATCAAAAACCGTAACTTCTTCGTCCATATTTTTATTATATTATAGTGGTTTATATTTAAATAGGTGTATTAAATAATTTATTCATATTTTCAACCTCCGGTCTATCTTCTACATCTACAAATATCTTCTCAATCAGACTATCATCTCTAAATCGAATACTATACTCTTTATTCAATTGGTTTCTTCCAATACGCCCAAGTGCTTGAATTGTTTTTTCTTGCGTCATATTGCTCAAGTCTTTGCTAATATACCCATGACAAAACTGATAATTTGTTCCGTAGATATAATCAGATGAAGCAATAATCAAGTATAGTTTCTGTTGAACAGCCAACTGTTTCATAATCTCTGTATAATTATTATCATGATTGTTAGTAAATACACCAATACCCATGAGCAATAATATTTTCCAACTACTTTTTACTTCCATAAGCATAATTTTCTCAACGTCGTTCGGTTCAATATTACACGAGAATTCGCGCTCTACCAAATCCTTTTGTATCCAATGACGCATATGAGCTAATTTATTCGGAACAAATAGGTCATTCAAGGCAATGGTCTTTACCAATTTATACAATCCGTCTATTTCAGTTCGCAAGTTTCTCTGCTCCGGTGTAATTCTCTCCTTTGCCATTTTATTTTCTTTCTCAACTTCGTCACCTAAACTATCTTCTAACTGACGTTCCTTTTGCCTCAATACGTTTAAAACCTTATCATTATGCTCTATAGCAGCCATCATATCACTGATTACATGCTCTGGAATCTTTATACTTTGTAGGATAAATTTGGAAATCTTCTCAACGTCGTCTGCCAAGAAGATGGTCGGACCATCAGTTAGTGTATGTGCATCCTT
>Ga0209192_10000583_pt1 | contig 34720 bp, 19 predicted proteins | sample ArcticOcean_MG_C_11_FD_187433 | JGI IMG/M metagenome (GOLD analysis project Ga0209192, IMG submission 187433) | Marine microbial communities from western Arctic Ocean - ArcticOcean_MG_CB2_154 (SPAdes) (version 2) | ecosystem: Environmental > Aquatic > Marine > Oceanic | place: Arctic Ocean... | reverse complement strand
TACCGCAAACAATGTGTAATTCAAAATCAATAGAGTTTGCTGTAAGTCTATTTGTTAAATAACAAAGACTACGAGCAAACCCTGTATGGACTTGATCACGTGCAGGAATACAAATACCAAGTTTCATATTATAGCATTGTTGATGGGATTGTTTCTTCGTTTAATTCTTTTTCTGCTGCTTGTGTAAGTGTATTCCAGTTACGTGCTGCACTAGTTGCAACTTTTACAGCTTCTTTAAAATCATCTGCAGGCAAACTTGCCATTGCAAGCATATTTTCAGGCTGTACTTTACCAATAGTCAACAAGTCAACGCCTGCTGTTCGGCCAAGTTTTTGCACCCAATGCATACGTTCGTCGTCTTCTGGAATGTCCATAGCATTGATTGCTTCAAAGACTTCGCTGTAAAGTTCTGCAGGAAGGCCACAGTCTTCAACAGCAGCTTTTTTACGGGCTTTGGTGTATTCATTTACTAAATCGACATTTAGCACTTCGTAGAGTGTTTTCATTATAAATCTCCTATATATTATATTTTAGCTGAGTTTCTGTTATTTGTCAACCGTTAATCACCAAGAGAAGCACTATCCCAGAAGTAGTATCCGCCAAACGAAGTACTCATTAAAATAGTAGTACCAGCACTAATACCAATGTATGTGCCTAGTACACTTATAGTATAGGAAGAAGCACGAGAGCCGCCTTCAGCTGACACAAAGTAGTTACGGATTACACCCATTGATATTGTTGAACCTGTTGCTGGTAATGCCATTACACTTCTTTCCTAAATCTTTCTTTATGCTAACACAGTATTTACACTATGTCAAGTACAGTAGCCGAAAGATCCGGCTACTGTGTTATTATTACTTATCTAAAAGTTTTTGTACCATTGCACGGAGTTCATCGATCTGACTTTGTTGCTCTTTGAACGCTTCGATAAACGCACCTGCCATAGCACCGTAGTTAACAGTTTTAATACCGGCACTGTCTGTTCTTACTAGCTCAGGCATTACTGTTTCAACTTCTTGAGCAATAACACCCATATGACGTCTTTCGGTATCGTCTTGGTCATTACGTGTAAATGTTACGCCACGTAATGCTGTAATTTTACCTAAAGCATCAGTTACTAATTCGATATTGTCTTTTAGTCTAGAATCAGAATATGCTGTAACTTCGCCTGCCAACGTTAAGTTACCAGTCATATCCAGTTGGAATCTATTTGCCGAAGCAGACCAGCCGCCGATACGCAGAACGTTATCACTGTCTAGACCCATATTAACCGCATAACTGCCGCCTCTATGGAAACTCATAAATGCTGAGTTAGTACTTGTCGAATATACCTGAAGAGGAGGAGAACTTAAAGTACCACTTGTAGTGCCTAGGTTACTTTGGAATTGCGATGTTCCTGTAACAGTGCCTCCGTTAGCTAGTCTCAAGAACCCAGTACTGTCAATGCCGTCTAGTGTGTTGGCATTATCAGCAGTCAATCCAGTTAATCCACTACCGTTACCAGTAAAGTTAACAGCAGTTATGTTGCCTGTGATGTTAATACTACCAGCACCACTTAGTGTTCCACTAAAGCTGTCAGCAGCATCGCTGCGTAGGAAACTACCACTGCTTAGGCTATCAAGTGTATCAGCATCTAGTCCACTACCAGCACCGTCGTTGCCACTGTGCCATACTGTGTATTCAGATCCAGACTGGAATGTTAATCCGTTTGTGCCTGTCTTAATTCTAAGTAATGCAGCACCGCCTTCGTTATTAAGTAGTAATGTATCTCCGCTGTCTACATATTGCATATAAGCACGTCTTGTAGTTGATTGATACCAACTAATATAAGGATTACCAGTAGCACTTGTATCTTGCAAACGAATCATTTCGTCACCAGCGTGTGACATTGTTAGTAAGCCAGCCATTGTATCAGCTGTATCACTGCGTAAGAAGTTTGCACTATCAATGCCATCTAGTGTTGCAGCATCTACATCAGTAAGGCCACTACCGTTACCAGTAAATGTACTTGTTCCAATATTAATGTTGCCAAATCCACTGCTGATCTCACCAGCATCAAGCGCACCAGTACCAGTTAAGTTACTGTATGTTCCTGTAATACGTGCATTTGGAACTGTACCACTTCCAATGTTGCCAGCGTTAATAGCCGATATGTTTGCGCCATTGCCGTAGAAGTTACCAGCATACAAGTTACCAGCAACACCCATACCGCCTGAAACTTTAACTGCACCAGTTGTAACTGATGTTGCAGCAGTTGTGTTAGTAAAGGTTTTAATACCTCCCATACTTTGGTTCCCACCAAGTCTGCCGCCATCAACAGTACCGCTACTCAAGTTACTTGCATTAAGTGTTGTTAATCCACTACCATTAGCAGTGATTATATCAGTACCAATGTTGATGCTTCCAAACCCACTAGTAATACTACCACTGTTTAGAATACCTGTTCCTGTAATATCAGCTTGGTGCTGTGTAATACTGCTGGACGATATTCTAGCATCTGCTACAGTGCCGCTGCTCAAGGCAGTTGCACTAAGTGTTGTTAGTCCACTACCGTCACCTGAGAAAATACTTGTACCAATATTAATATTGCCAAACCCACTAGTAATACTACCTGCATTTAGAGCACCGGTTCCTGTAATACTTAACTGGTGTTGTGTTACGCCAGTTGCTTGTATACGTGCATTTGGAATAGTTCCACTTGTTAAGAATGCAGCACTCATATCGCCGATAAAGTTATCTGCACGTATGTCTTGCTGGACCCATAAGCCGCCTGTTATTTTAACTGCTGCTATTGCTTGTGCCCAAGCTGCGCCTGTTGCATTTGTACCGTCTGTGAATGTTACAAAGTTGTTTGCAGCAAGTGTTGTAAATGCGCCAGTACTTGGTGTTATATTGCCGATTGGTGTATTGTTGATTCGGCTAACAAATAAGTCACCATCAACATACATATCAGTGTTTGTACGTAAATCCATACGTACAATCATTTCACCTAGGTCGCCTGCAAGAGTCGCTGCTGCTTTGGTTTCACCAACTACAATCTCAGTAGCAGCTTGTGCCATTGCTAGTGTTGTAACATTGTCTTTTAACAAGTTAAACACACCGGTTTCATCTGTGTCAAGTGTATTACCATTTACAAACAAATTGCCTGCTAAGTTAACATTTGTATTTCTAATGTTAAAGTTACCTGTTGTAGCACCTGCGGTAACTGTTGTTGCTGCACCACCTATATTAAGTGTCGTTGCAGTTGTATTAACAAGATTAAATGTTCCGGCGCCTGTAGTAATATCGCCGCCATCTACATTCAAATCTAAATCAATGTCAACATTGTTGTGTACAGTTGTTGTACCAGTTGCAGCACCAATCTCAACAGTAGTAGCAGCGCCACCCATGTTAATAGTTGTAGCAGTTGAATCTAGCAGTCCCATTGTTGCACTAGCAGCATCAATACTAGTAGTAAAACTTGGACTTGTTGCAAATACTAATGCTCCTGATCCTGTTTCGTCACTTATTACACCACGTAGTTGCGCACTTGTAGTTGCAGCAAACTGACTTAATGGGTTGCCTGTAATAGCAAGTGTTCCTGATACTGGAAGTATTATACTTGTTGCACCTGTAGTTGTTACTCCAAGTGTATGAGCACCAGTGTGCGTAAAGTTGCCACCAAGTGTAATAGTTTTACTACCATTGTTTATACCAGTGCCACCGTATGTTGGATCAACGATTGTACCTTGCCAAACACCAGTTCCGATAGTTCCAACCTGTTGTAGACTACTGTTAACAACTGCGCCGCCAAGTGTTGTACTATTAAGTACATCTGCATCATTAATAAAATATGCTTTTCCACTTTCTAAGTTAAAGTCTTCTGATGAATCCCAACTAGTATTTGCATTGTCCCAAGTAAGTGTAGCATTTGCGCCATCAACTGTAATACCTGCGCCGTTTGCTGCTGCACCGTTGGCTGCGCCACTTGCTACAACAATGTTAAGATCGTCAACTGTGAGTGTTGTACTATTAATAGTTGTAGTATCACCATTAACTGTTAGGTCTCCGGTAACAATCAAGTCGTGTCCGATAGTAGTTGTGCCGCCGCCATCGCCGCCAGTACCAATATTAATTGTTGTTCCTGCTGCTGCAATGTTAACAGTTGTTGGAGTTGCCAACAAGTTAAATGTACTTTGATCAGTGTCTAAGTCGCCGCCGTTAACATCAACATCGTGTGCAAAAGTAGTTTTGCCTGTTGCTGCACCAACGTTTATAGCAGTAGCAGCGCCGCCCATATTGATAGTTGTTGCTGTATCATTTAGTAACGCAACGGTTGTTTCGCTTGTACTTAATATTGCATCAACATTGACTTCGCCTGTAAATATTGCTTTACCACTTGTATCAATAGTTAAGCGTGTTGCAACAGTGTGTTCAATATCGCTCGAAGTTGACACTTCGCCGGTTCTAATAACAACATTCCCACCAGTTGCATTACCTGTACCTGCGCCGCCTTCGATAGTAACACTACCACCTGCAACGTTTGTACCGATGCCACTTGTACCTTTAAGTGTTGCACTAGTAGGTGTAGTACTTGCTTCTGCATTACCAAATACAACAGTACTATTTCTAATAATCATATTGTTGCCAATATTAATAGTACCTTGAACAACATCTAACGGATCTGCCGTAACATTTGCATCGGTTTGAATAGTAAATGATGTTGCGTTAAATGTAGCACCTGTTACTGGCCAAGTACCATCTAAGTTTGTTACTGCACTACTTGCAATAGTAATGGTATCACCAGCAGTTACACCAAGTGTTTTTGGTGTGTATGTAAATGACAATGTAGTACCGGATGTAATAGTACCAGTTGTTGCAACACTAATATAAATATATTCAGCTGTAACGCCACTTACTGTTGTGTTTGATGGAATACTTCCACTACCAGTAACAAGCATACCAGCTTGGATATTAGAAGTATCTGCTATTGGAACTTCTTTATCACCATTTGCAGTTACACCATTTGTATTTTCTGTAATACTAGTTAACTCAACTACAACAGCTTGCGAACTAGTTGCATCATACCCATCGACAAACGATAGTAAGTTGCGTGTTGTAGTTGCATTACCTATTCTAATATTAGTTGCGTCACCACCAATATCAATACTAGTAACATTTGCATTATAAATACTACCGCTACCTGTACTCGATGAGTTAAGTGAAGCGTTACCAACATCGAGACCTTCTGATAGATCTAGTGCAGTTCCCCATTCTGGTGTAACACCGTTTGATTTTAAGAAACTGTTGTTTCTACCAATGTTGAGAGTGTTTAAACTACCTGTGGTTTGTGCATATATCATGTCGCCGATTGCGTATGTACTAATGTTTGTACCACCTCTTGAAACTGGAACAAGACTTGTTAAGTTGGCTGGGTTTAAGAAGTAAGCACTGTCTAGTCCATCTACTGTACCTGCATCTACAACACCATCTTTGATAAACACTTCGCCACTGCCGTTATTGTTAACATCAAACTGCGTTTGTAAGTATCTACTAACACCTAATGTTGAGAATGTTGATATTGCTGCAAAGTCTACGTTAGCAATACCAATGTTTACAGGATCACCGTAGAACTCGCCGCCGATGCTACTACCTGTTAGTGTAATAGGGTTATCAGTTGTATTTTGCTTTTTAAGAGTTTGTACAACATTTTTATAAGAACTATCACCAAATAAGGCTGTTTCACTGTTTGGTACACCGCTGGCACCCAAGCGTGAAGGAGAAATTGTACCGGAAATAATATTTTCAGCATCGATGTTTGTTGCAGCCAAACTATTCCAGTTTTGGATTAATCTACTCGAAGTGTTAATAACACCATTAACTTGAACATTGTTTTGAATAATGCTTGCACTACCTACACCAATACCGTCGATGTCTTTAGAATTAGTTACTAGATCGTTAGCACTACTCAATGCATCACTGCGTAGCTCGTGTAATGTAAAACTGTTGGTTGTTACTGATCCTACAAAGAATCTTGAACCAGATGCAACAGCTTCTGCATTTATACTAAACAATACATTTGATGAACTACCGTCTGACAGAGATTCTATTCTAATAGCATCGCCAGTTGTTAAACCGTGTCCTAAAACTACAATACTATTATCAACTATGTTAACTGTATTTCTTGTAAGTGTGTGACCGTTGTTAGCCGGAGTACTTAGGAAATCAATTTGATTTAATCTTGCAAATCCTGAATATAGTTCAATGATATTGTCGTCTATCTTCTTAGTATAGTATACTAATCCGTTTGTCATGCCGCCGATAGCAACGTTACCGTTTGTATTATATGTAAGGGGATCGCCAGTTGTTAAACCGTGATTTGGAATAGTAATACGAGAATCGGTATAGTTAACTGCGCCGCCAGAACCAAGAACACCAGCTAAGAAGTTATTTTGAATAATATCATCTAAGTTAATAGTTTTTGCATTTTGTACAGATGTGTTGTCTTCAACAAAGTCAATACTTGATGTACTAGCAACATATAGTTCGCCGCCTAGGATATTAACGTATGCACGTTTTTCAAATGCAGTTACTTCAATTTCAAATCCACTACCAGTGCCGCCAACACTTGATGCTGCAACACTTAGTAGGTCAGCAGTATCATAACCGGTTCCACCACGCTTAACATCAACGTCGGTAATCTGCCCGGCTGTAACAGTAATATCTGCTAGTGCGCCTGTGCCTGAGCCTGAGTTGTTTGTAAATGGAACATTTATATAAGTTTTTGTTGCATCAGTTGGCGTATACAAACTACCGCCTGTGATGTTAGCATTATCAACACCAGTTAAGATACCATACCGTGTTTCTGTAACAGCACCTTGTGCATTACCATCTGCCGAAGTGACAATAGTTCTTGCAGTACCTGGAACAGTTTTTTCACTTTCGTTATCGCCTGTGTTAGCAATAGTAAATGTTGTTGCTGTAGGAATAGTTAGTACTAGTGTATTTTCACTGTATGATGTATCATCCGGAACCAAAATTTGTACATTAACATCTGGTTGTAAGTTGTGGGCGCCGTCAGTTGTGATAGTAGAAATGTTACTACTACGTGAAACCTTTGTAATAACTGCACTAGTAAAGGTGTAAGTATCATCAGGGTCTAGTATCAAGTACTGACTGGTGTTTGAACTACGTAGGAAGAAGTTATCAATAATCTCTGATACTGTACCTTTAACAGTAGGCTTAACACCCGAATCAACTCCGTTAACAAACAAGTTAGGAGCACTACCGCTGGCGTCCCATGGGTCGCCAGTACTGTCATCTTGGTCGTTCCATGCCGCAGTTGAAGTTGCAACAAGGATGTTTCCACTTGTTGCATATGTACCCTTTGCATAACCAGTAGCACCTGCAATACCAGGTTGTGTAATAACTGCGCCGTCGGCAGCAGTAATATTTCCACTAAGTGTAAGTTCTACTTGTTCGTAGTTCTCTGTAGCAATGTCACCAGCTTTAAGATCAATAGCTGGAATATCGTCAACTTGTTGTAGTTTTGACAAATAACCTGCTGTGTTTGTGTTTGTAAACTGACGTGTGGCAGGAATCAAATCGCCGTTCAACTGACCGTTGGTGTTAAGTTGAACAATAGCACCTGGCACTGCCGCTGTACTAACTGATTTGTCAACAAAGCCGCCAAGTCTATTGTTAATAAACGAACGTACTGCCAACTGTGTAACCATTCTTGAATTACTTGAGCCGCCAATTTCGTCATCACCTAAGTTAACACTTGTTGAGATTTCTTCAATAGCAACATCACTAAGGCTTAGACGGAGCGCATCGAGTTCGTCCACTTGCACTTTGTTTCTAAATGTAATGTTACCTGTTCTGTTGAACGCTGTAATGAAGTCACCAACTTTAAAGTCACCAAGTTCGTTTGTACCCGAAGAGTAAACACGACCTGGAAGTTCTTCATACTGTTCAAACTCAGTTCTTGTATTACCACCGTTTTGTGGCAACGCATTATAGTCAACACCAGAACCTGCATATTCCCAAGTGTGTGATGACGAGTTAACAATACTAGGTCTGTGGAACCAAACTTGCTTCTCTAGCAACGCAGCTAAGTTAGTTAAACTTGCACTACCGTCTGTAGCTGTAATAGAGAATGTTGCTGTACCAAGTCCGGTTTTTGCAGCAGCTTCATTAACTCCAATAGTTTCATTTGGTGAGCTTGCATGGTCTGCACTAATAATACTTGTTTCATCAAACTGTACACGTAATGTACTTGACCCAACAGCAACTTCTTCAATACTAACAACAAGTCTACGGTCTCTTGGTTCCCATTTTGCTACAAATGCACTGTTGTTGTTTGTGCCAGTTGTACCTGCAATTATTTTACCAGGAATAAATTCGTAACTTTCAGCTCCAGACTCTAATATTAATGTTTGGTATGTTTGGTGAGAACTAGTAATTTCTTCAACAAAGAACTCAATAACATTTGAGAAGAACTTGTGATTATTAACACCAACACCTTTGATATCAACACCAAAGTCTCCTGATTCATCAAATGTTAAACTAAACTCGTCATCGTTGATAATTTTAATATAATATGTTTGTTCTGCATCAAGACCTTTGATAGCAGGATTTCCGTCTGGATCGTAAATAACCTTCTGGCCATTTGAGAAGCCGTGATCTACAATAGTAATAACATTAACAGCAGGTGTAACATCTGTCCCTGCATTAAATACAGTTTCAGTTGGCGTAGTTTTGTAGTCGTTTGTAATGTCGCCTTCGCTTGACACTTCTGTTGGATCTGGAAGATCGCTTGGATCGTTGATGATTGTTTTTACAATATCAAAATGGGCGGCAGCAAAGTTTTGAACTGCTGCACTTTCACCTGTAATGTAAGTTAGTGCTTCAATTTTTGCTCTTTCAATTGCTGCAATAGTTTGCATTTCTTGGCCACTAATACTGATACGAGAACTATCTTGTAAGTTTTGACTATAATATGCAAGACCTGCACTACGTGAATATCTGTTGCCAGTATCATAAAGGTCTTGTGCAACTGCGTCAACAATCAGCTGAGTATCTCTATTACACTTTACTTGATTATAGACAAACCCATACCACATATTAGCTTGTATTTGTTCATTAATCCATTGTGTAACATTTTGTGCAATATTAATTCTGCCAGTAAAGTCTAGTATATTGTAGTCATCTTGTAGTGTCTGTGCAGTCCAAGTAATGTCTGGATTAACAACAGTAGGAGGTGTAGCACCTAAACTATTTAAGTATCCAGTAATATCATCAAGTCTAGCAGTAGCCCAATTAGCAGCAGTTTCGCTACCTGCTGTTCCGCTAGTGTCTTGTGTTTGTGCGTTACCAGCACTAACGGTAACAGTTTCTTCTTGAATAACTTGACCAATAATAACTTTTAATCGTTCGTATGCTGCAACAGTTTCTTCTAACTGTCCTGTTCCGTATTGTGCAACTCCGTTAACAAAGTAAGCAAGTGCTGCATTGTATGTTTCGAGGTTACCGCCGTATGTTAAGTCATAAACAAGTGCATTAACAATTAATCCTGTATCTCTTTCGCACTTGGCCACATTGTAAGCAAAGCCACTAACAAACGGCGAGTTTTCTGCTGCAATCTGTACATTAAGCCATGCTGTAAGTTCTTTTTGTAAGAATAGTTTGTTAGCAAGTAACTGTGCTACTGCATTTGCAAATCCTGCATCGCTTGCGTTATTGCTACCGCTAGATGGAGTTGGATACGAGTATGCTGCTGCAACACTATCACCAGGAACAGTATTTACATCACCGTTAGTGATAATATCAATAATCTCGTCCCAAAGTGCATTAGCTCTACTTGTTGCTGTAGCATCAGTAAGTGCATTTGCAGTATATGCTTTTGCTTGTGCAAACGATGCAATATGTTGAGCTTTTTGTGCAGCAAATGTTGCGTCAGCAAATGACCCACTAAAGTATCTTAGTGCAGCACTTACACTTCTGTAGTTACTATTAAACAAAAAGTCATATCTAATTGCATCTAGTAAAAGTTGTACATCTCTGCGACACTTATCTTCGTTGTATGTAAACCCTGCCCAGATACTTGCAGATGCTCCAGATACTTGTGTATTAATCCAACTAACAACATCGTTAGCAATAATATCTTTGTTAAGTTTAAGTTGATCTGATGCTGTCTTATAACCTGGTGAACGGAAGCGAATAACAAATTCTTCAACTGGTGCATCACGTTTAATACCAACAGCAGTTATTGTTTGCTTGCCTTCAAACTGTCCTGTGCCTGTTACAAATGCTCTGTCAAACTGGAACGCTTTAGGTGAATACCCACTACTTCTCAACGCATACAACCCAAAGTTTGTAGCAGAGTTGGTAATAGAACAGTAACCACCACTTTGTGTGTAAACACCGTTTAGTAGGAAGATTTCAAAACAAGACACAATCTGTGCATAAGCATCGTTAGTTAAACGCCAAGCAGTACCGCCAAAACTTAGAATAGTAAAAGCGTTAGCAACCATTGATTTACCTTGCTCAGGTACTGCGCCAACTACTGGATTTTCTGCTTCAATCTGGTTGAACGGAACGTTTGGAGATTCAACTTTTGAACCGTCAATCTTTGCTCCGTTCATACCTAAGAACGAAATAATACTTGCGTTTTGGATATATGGCGATGTTGTAATAGTTGGTTTTGTATTTGGTAAGTTTGGATATGTTGCGCGGTCTGTTACGTCAGTAGCAGTTGGATCGTCAAATGCAACAGCGTAGTCAGCTGTAATAAGCGGAACAAAGTTATCATCAACACCGTCGCGGAATGTAAATTCACCAAAGTAACAAGCGTTACGAACACGTAGCATGTCCAAGTTAGCATTAGCAGGACGAATAATACAACCACGCAAACCGTCACCTTTGATAACTGTGTTATCCGGAACAATAATTGGATTGTCTTCTGTATAGTCACCAACAGCAACTTTAATGTTAATACGTTTAAATGTAATAGTACCGTCTGCATTGTATACTTGTGCGGAAGCTAACTGACAAGCACGTTTAACTGTTTTAACTGGAGCACTTTGTCCGTCGTTTGCATCATCGCCTTGTTCGGCAGATACGTAAATAACGTTGCCGCCAAAAATATCAGCATCATTAAAGAATAGTTCGCCAACGCCGTTAATTGATAGGATTTGACCGATTGTACCTTGACTGGAGGGCAATGTTAAGGTATAGCCAGCATCTAATGTATTTGGTGCTTTAAGCGTGACACCGTCTGCACCTGAAGCAGAAAGTTCTTTAAAAGTAAGTGTTTCAGCATTTTCAATATTAACTGCATCTTTGAAGTTAATATCTGTATCTGTAATAGTAAATCTATCAGTGTTATTGATTGTAGCAGTAATCTGTGCTTGATCGGCTGCACCTAAGTCATCAACTTTTAACTGACTGTCACCTTCAAAGATTCGTTTTGTAATATCTTGAATAGTGTTATCATCACGTAGTAAATATACTTTACCATCCGCTGTGTTGATTGCTAGTTCGCCGCTTTGAAGTTGTCCTACGCTAGGTACGTTACCCGCTACTGCACTTCTTTTATGTCTAATCCTTGTTGCCATCTTGCAACTGCCTCCTATTTAGGTACGGGTCAGGTCCGAAGACGCCCAATATAAAACGATAAAAATCGCTACTAAGTTATTTATCAAGTTTAAAAAATGGTTACTGTATTCGTAAAAAAAGGGCCCGTAGAGCCCTTTTTATTATTGTTTTACTTTATTCAGTAAGTTTAGAAAGTACCGCCATCTATGGTATCTGTCCATACTGGTGTTGCATCAACTGCACTTGTTACTGTTAGTATTTGGAAACTGTCACTTGCATCACTAGTTCCAGCTGCATCAGTAACTTGAACATCAGTGGCTGCGTTACCATAAAGTATACCGTCTGTTGTAAATGTGCTTACGCCAGTACCGCCGTGTGCAACTGCTAAGTCGTTGTCTAGACTTACTGTCCCAGTTACGTGGAAGTTATGGTTTACAGTTAATGTACCTGTTGCAGCACCTATACTTATTGTTGTAGCTTCGCCTGCAAAGTTTACAGTTGTAGCTGTTGTATTCAACAAGTTAAATGTTGTTTGATTAGTACTTAGTGTATCGTTGTTGATTGCAAGATCAGTTGTTAGTGTTGATACATCTTCACTTAATCTAAGTTTTTCAATACCAGCTGTACCACTGATCATAGTTCTAAACACCATATCAAAGTCTTCTTGTAGACCTGTTATATCTGTTGCTACTAATGCAATGTCGCCTGCAATTTCAAAGTTATTGTTTGCAGTTTCCATTTCAAAACGTACACCAGTACCACTACCAGCAACTGGAGTGCCTGCTGAACTATGGTGCGCAAATGTCATTGGATATACAATATCGTCTGCACTACTATCAGGTGCATTCATTATAAGTTTCAAGCCATCTTGTGCAAGAATTGTATTTGCTCTGATATCAATAGTGTCAGTTGCTAGTTTAGTAAGTTGTAATACACCACTGTTGTTGCCGCCAATAGCACCTTGTACATTTATGTCTTTAGCAACGCCAAGTCCGCCTGCTATTACAACTGCACCAGTTTGATAGTTGCTGCTTACTGTTATATTAGCAAATGTTGTTATAACACTAGCATCAATGTTAAAGAATGTATTACCAATAATAGCACGTTGAGATCCGTTTGTAAAGAACTCTAGTTCATCATTGTTAGCACCTGGGTTAGTCTCTGGACGGATAAATGTATTTTGATCTACATCTTTAACTCCGCCTAGCGATCCCCATGCATTGCCATCGTATCCTTCAAACACTGTTGTATCAGTGTTGAAACGTACTTGACCTGTTGCTTCTGTTGGACGTTCTGCTGTATCACCAACTGGAATCTGCAAACTTGTAACACTGTCAATAATAACTATTTCGTTATTAATAGTTAATATACCCGATGCTGCACCTATGTTAATAGTTGTAGCATCACCAAACGCATCTATACGAGTAGCGTTAGTATTGAATACATTAAATGTTCCTGTTTCGTCTGTAGTAATGTTAGTACCGTTAACTTGTATGTCTCTATCAGCAACAATATCTCTATCAGCAGTAATATCAACACCTGCGTGTATGTTACGCTGTGTACTTAAACCACCTGTGATTTGAACAGCACCAGTAGTATCGTCTGTTGCATCATCGTTGTTTAGTACAATAATGTTTGGAACACTTCCAAACTCTACAACTTCTGCTGTATTGGTTGTATTAATAGTAATATAGTCTGTGACGTTTTCATGTATTCTAAATACGTCAACACTATTATCTGGAACATCGATATCTGTTGTACCATTAATATCAACAGTATCAATTGCTCTATCATCGCCTAATATAACACTGCCGTCTACTGTTAAATCAATACCTATGTTAACACTTTTAGCAATACCAACACCACCGTCAATAACAAGCGAACCTGATGTAACACTTGTTGATTCAGTAGTATTTTCAACCAGTAGACTTGGACGGATGCCAAATGTAACTAGTTCTTCGTCTGTACGTGTGTTAATACTAATAAAGTCTAACGATCCTTCAGTACTAATACTGTATGCTTGCTGACTTTCATCAGGAATGTTTAAACTAACATCGCCTGTAAACACAATGTCGCCATTAACTGTTAAGCTACCTTGGACTAACATGTCTGGATTAATAGTAACTGTACCTGTAGCTGCACCTATATTAATATCTGTAGCTTCGCCAAATGCATTAATAGTTGTAGCACTTGTGTTTAATAAGTTAAATGATCCTGTAACATCTGTACTAATAACATCGCCGTTTACATCAAAGTCGCCGTCGAGTACTAAGTTACCTGTAACTGTGCCGCCTGTTAGTTTGTTTAAGTATCTGTTTTCAACATATGTTGATACAGCTTTTTGTGTAGGTGCAGTGTTAAAGTCTTGTGTACCAATAGTCGAAATCAAGTTAGCATTGTCACTAACTTCTTTTAGTTCTACACCAACCGGAATACCGTCTCTAATAAACGGTCCAACACTTGTTAGACCTTGGAGGTTGATTTCGTTAGCGTTAAGTGTAATACTACCTGTAAGTGCGTTAACACCAAAGAAGTTACCAACTCTAAAGTTACCGATTTGGTCAACTGTACCACCAGCAAAAACTTTACCATTGTTAAGTTCTTGTATTTCGTTAGCAGCAACCGGTGTGCCTCCAAAGAATGGAAGTGCATTATATGTAATACCAGCACCAACATATTCAAACGCATGTCCTGAAGTACTAATAGTTGAAACATTATACAATGAAATATCTTGTGTAGTTAATGCACTAGTAATACCTGGGAATACTGTTATGATTGCACTACCACCATACTGCTCATTTAAGTCTGCAATAGCATTAGTTACGATTGTTTCAGTAGCACCAATCATAACATTACGCTCAGTATTATATACTCCGCTTCCTAACTCGTAGTTATGATTAACTTCGTGCCATCCTGTTGTATACCCTTGAAGTACTGAAAGTGCAATACGATCAACTAGTAGTTTAAGTAAGTCGCCAACTGCTGTACTAGCATCTGGTGTTGTAATAACTTGTGGTTCTGTGTTGTTATAACTTTTAGTTACTGGTGTATTTTCAGCAATCTCTTTTAACAAACTACCTAGTTTATAATAACTATAAGCAGTAATCAATACTTGATCTGCATTGCCAACTTTTGCTGCACCCAATATTGCACCGCTGTAGTATGCTTCGGCTGCTCTACGTGATTGCTTGTTACCACCGTACATTGCATCGTAAATAACAGCATCGACAACATATCCAGTATCTCTTGCGCATTTGCCAGTATCATATTCAAATCCTAAAATAGTATCTTGAATAAACTTTATAACACCAGTTTGGATATTTGTTTTTTGTGCAAGTAATGCATTTGCTGCCGAACGTGTTGTAGCAGGTAGCCAACTAAAGTCTGGATTAACTTCTCCAGGAACTCCGATCAACGATCCTGTGTTGATTGCACCTTTAATAGTACCAATAAGTCCAACTGCTGTAGAACTTTCAACACTTGTACCGTAAGATCCGGAAAGTACTTGTGTTTCAGTGTTTCCGGTAGTCGGAGTAACTGTAACACCTTCAATACATTTTAAAGTAATATCTTGCAAGTGTGTATATGCTGCAACTGTGTTAGCAACTTGTGATGCTGGAATATATTGTGCAGCACCTAAGAAGTATGCATTAGTAGCAATGGTAGTTTGAATATTACCTGTGTATAATAAGTCGTATGCAACTGCATCAATGATCAATCCGGTGTCAGTTGTACATTTTGCAATATTATAAGAAAATGCATTGTAGTTGTTTTCTAACTCAGTTATTGTATCAGCAACAATGGTTGCCTTTGCTGCTTCTAAACTTTCAATAGCAGTTTGTGCGCCAGCTGTTGCCCAAGTTGTAGTTGGGTAAGAAACTGTTGGAAGATTGTCTACACCGTCAGTGATAACATCTTGGAATGTTTGTAGTAATGTTTGTGCTTTAGTAACGTCTGTTGCAGTTGCAGCAGCACTACTTGTGTCTTGTGTTTCTACTGTTTGCTCTGGATCGCCATAAACATTATCAAGTAATATACTACCTAGTAGAGTGTTGACCCATCCTAGTGCAGCAGCCGTTTCAGGCTGTTGTCCTACTACCTGACTTACGTAGCCAACATAGTATGCTTGTGCTGCTTGATAAGTTGCACTGTTACCGCCATACAAAATATCGTATGTAAGTGCATCAACAATGTAACCAGTGTCTCTACTGCACTTAGCACTATTAAATGTGAAACTTCTTGTAAATGTTCTGTTAATAAAGTCAATTACATCTGCTTTGTAAAATGCTACTTTTGTAGTACTATTTAAATCAGCAAAGTCAAGTTGTAGTGTTGCTGCTGTCCAAGTGATGTCTGTGTTGTTGTCTGCAGGAATACCATTAATGTCTCCTGCTGTAACAACATCTTCAACGATTTGTAACAAGTCTTCAGCTTCACCGGCTGTACCTGCATCGGCACCCGGATTGGCAGTATTCTGACTAACAACTGCTTGCTCTGTACTTGCATGTGAAATACCTTGTATAACATCTGAAATAACAGTTGCAAGATCTGCAAATGCAGCAGCAGTTGCAGCTTGTTGTCCTGCGCCTAGCTGCGATGCTGCGCCTACAAAGTATGCTTCGGCTGCATTTTTAGAAGCTAAGTTTCCGCGATACATAATATCATAACATAGTGCATCAACAATGTATTTTACATCTCTTTGACACTTTGCAGCATTAAATACTACTGCTGGGAAGTTGTTAACAACATATGCACTTGTTTCAGCAGCTAGGAAGTCTCGGTTAGCTTGTAGTTGTGTAACTGCTAACGGATAGTTTGCATTTAGTCCACTACTTGGGAATGTAATAACATCTGCTGCAACATCTGTACTAACAGATCCGTTATTAATAATATCTAGTATTTCGTTGAAACCTGCTAACACTCTAGTTCTAAACACACTCGACAACTGAACTTCATCAGTGTTTATTGTGTTTCTTAGGTATTCAATAGCTTTGATTGTTTGCAAGTTCTGCGCACCTATTGCAACTGCTGCATTTGCTCTTTGATATGCAAGTCCAGCTGTTACCTGATTATAGTTTGTACCAATGGTAGCATCGTAACAAACTGCTTCAATCATAATGCCAACGTCTCTTGCACACTTGGCTTCATCGTATGTAAAGCTCTGATAGTTGTTAGCAATAAAGATAATAACTGCTTCTTGAACGCTTGCTTTGTTACCTTTAAGAGTACTATATGCTTGTTGCAGCTCTGCTGTTGACCAAATAACACTTGGTAATACAACTGATGGAATGCCACTTACGTTGCCAGCAATAATAACATCTTCGATGATTTGAACTAGTCCGCCTAGATCGTCAGCTTCTGTAGAACTTGCAGGAGTTCCGCTAGTATCTTGTGATAATACGCCTCCGCCACTTTGTACTACAGTTGCTTCTATAACAACATCGCTTACAACTTGTCCTAGTCTGTTGTATGCTGCTGCTGTAGCTACCGATTCGCCTGCGCCTAGTTGTCCTACTGCACCTACAAAGTACGACTGTGCAGCTACCTGTGTTGCGCTGTTGCCGCCATACATAATATCGTGGCATAGTGCATCAACAATGTAACCTACATCTCTACTGCATTTTGTACTGTCATATGACAGAGCTGGATAGTTTACAGCAATCCATCTAATGATTTCTTCTTGTATAAATGCTTTGTTAGCAATAAGTTGATCTTTTGCTTCAACACAGTTTACACTTGGCAATGTGCCTGGTGTAGGAAATACTAATGCATCTGCTGCGTCATCTGTACTTAATGCACCGTTTTCTAAGATATCGATAATCTCGTCCATTGCTGCTTCAGCAAGTGGTTCGGCTGTATCGCTTAACCCTAGTTTAACTATTTGCTTTTTAAGTTCTCTTAATGCGCCAGCTGTTTGTATTAGCTGATTATCTTGTAGTTCTGCACTACTTGCTCTTTGATATGCAAGTCCAGCTGTTACACTATTATAGTTGGTTCCTAGTGCAACGTCAAGTGCTACTGCATCTAATATTAACCCAATGTCTCTTTCGCATTTAGCTTGATCGTATGTGAAGTCTTTGTAGTTATTTGTAATAAATGCAACTGCTTCTGCTTGCAAGAACGCTCTGTTAGCTTGCATTTGATTTTTAGCAGCAATACGTCCTGCTGTTGCGTCACTTGGATCTGTCCAAACTAGTGCATCAGCATTACCTATGCCGTTTGTAACAATATCTATTACTTCATCAAATGCTGCGGCAACATCGGTTTGTGCAGTTGCATCACTTGCTGTTGCAGTATTAGCTTGTCCTTTTGCAAAAGTGATTGCAGCAAGCGTTTCGGTTAACTGATCGGCTAGTACTGCTCCTGCATTTACTCTTAGGTATGACAGCCCGTTAGTTACACTATTATAGTTTGTTCCTAATAATGCATCACGGCCTGCGCCTGATATGATTATTCCAGTGTCTCTTTCGCATTTGGCTTGATCATAAACAAAGTTGTTATCAGCAATATATGCAATAACTTCGCCTATTAAAAAGTCCTTGTTAGCAACAAACTGTGCGTGTGCATCAATAAGTGCTTCTGCTGCCGGACCTGGCTCAGGATATTCAATACCTTCACTTGGTAGTTGATCAAACTCGATGATATCAAAAATGTTATCAAATAAGTCGTCTACTTTAGCTTGGAATGCTGCTTCGCCATTTGCTGCTGCAACTGTTAATCTTTTAGCTTCGCGCAATGCAATGATAGTAGCAGGTTTTTGTTGTACGTTTAAGTATGCAGTGTTAGCACGTTTGTATGCTACTGCTGCTGTAATACTGTTTTGATTAGTTCCTAGTTGTGCATCTCGGTATACTGCATCAACCAAATAGCCAACATCTCGTTGACATTTTTCTTCGTTGTATGTTAAATCAGCATTGTTTGTTAAGTTATATGCTAATACAGAAGTAATAATAGCAATAGTATTTGCTTTTAAAATAGCAGATGCATTAACTTGTCCTGCAGGTTCGTCTTCAATGTTTGGATATGCTACTGTGATTATGTTTGCAATACTTTGTGCATCAATAACACTTTCAACAATCTGTACCAGCCCATCAAGCAGTGTTGCTTCAACTTGTGTAGCATTTCCGCTTGTAAAGTCTTGTGTTTCGGTATTTCCAGAAGTAACAACAACGCTCAATCCTCTAATAACACGCTGCGCAGCAAATCGTAATCTAGCAAACGAATCTTCAAATGCTTGCTGGTTAGTTGTTGTAAAGGCTGTCCAAGTTACACTGCGCCATATAAATAATGTTTCTTGTCTTGTTGCACTATTGCCGCCGTACAATATATCATATGTAATAGCATCAATGACGTTTTGAACATATACTTCCCATTCGTCGGCATCATAAGTTAGTGTTCCGTCAGCTTGAGCAAGGAACGCATTAAATTCTGCAACAAGGAAATCTTTGTTTAATACTAAGTGATCCTTTGCATCAATAGCGTTCTGACTAGGCGCAACACTTTCTACAAAGGTTGGTACAATAGCAGAACTATCGCCATCGTCAACAACATTAATAAGCATGTTAAATGCTTCATTAACTCTAGTTACTGATGTTCCGTCTGAACTGATTTCTGAATATCCTAATACAAGTTGTCTTGCATACTCAAAACTAGAAACATAAAGAGATTTAAATCTTGGTCTAAATCTAAATTCTTTTGCTTGTCTTATAATAGTTTCGTCACCACCGTTACCGATGTAATATGCAAGTCCAGTCAAGAACACAGTCATATCTTCGGTGTATTCAGCAGTGTTATAGCTCATTTCTGTAAACTGATCGTTGATATAAGCATTTAGTTCTTCAACAATAAAGTCTCTGTTGGCCAATACGTTATCTTTGGCTTGAATAAGTTCGCTGTCAATGCTACTTAGATCGTTAAATGAACTTAAAACATTTTCACCAATAAACGGAATGCCACTACTGTCACCTGCATTAAGAGTATTTGTAATAATATTAAAACGTTGATCTATTTCTTCTTTCATTGCAAGATTAGTAGTCAATGCTTTCATTTCGTCTCTAGTTGATTCTAAAGCATAGATAGTCGGAGCAAGTTGATCAAGTATAACTTTAGTCGAGGTACTTCTTAAATAACTTGTTGCGGCTGTTGTTGTTTGGTAATATGTTCCCATAACAATATCGCCTGTAACTGCATCAACAATACGTCTTACATCTCTTGAGCATGTTTCTTGATTGTAAACGAAAGGTTGATCAACAATAGTGTTTGACGTAATATAATAGAATGTATCATCGCCACTTAGTTTAATAACAGAACCAGTTTGTGGCTTGTCTCTTAAACTTGCAAGTGTAAGTGAAGCATTTGTTCTTAGATTAACAGTGGCAGTAGCTTGAATAGTGCCGCCTCCGCCAGTAAATGTAACTGTTGGTAGACTAGTATAACCTTCGCCTGAGTTACCGATAGATACAGCAGCAACTTCACCAGTTGTAGCATCAATAGCCGCTGTTGCAGTTGCAGTTACGCCGCCTATCTTCTCGGGTGGGCTAAACGTAACAGTAGGAGCACTTGTGTATCCTTGTCCTGAATAGCTAAGTGTAACACTAGCAACTGTGGAATAATAGTTTTCTTCGACTTTTGCACTTGTATATGCAATAGGATAATATCCATCAGCTACACAGCCATTTGTACCAAAGTCACTAACACTGTTTGAAATACTTAGGTAGCCACCTTTTGTAGTTAAAAATCCTGTTGAACAGAAAACTGTAAAGCAACTAACAATCTGTGTATAACCAAAGTTAGTAATGTGGAAGCCTATGCCACCTTGGGCAATCTGTGTAAATGCATCTGCAACAAAACTGAATACCAACGAAGCCGGATCATAATCGTCTCCGTCAACAAGTATGCCGCCGCCGCCACCGGTATGATTAATTTGCTTGCCTTCTGGAATAGAAGGATTATCAGCAAGTAATAAAGGCTTTGCACCTGGAGTAATGCCAGCAATTTGTACTGTTTCAAAAGGAATAAACTCTGTGCCATCGTTTAACCAAGGACCGTTCATGTTTGTACAGTTTTGTACATACGGAGATGTAGTAACTAATGCACCTGGACGTATTCTTGCACACCAACCTGGCGCACGTAATCCTCTAAATGTTAACTGCCACAAGTAACAAGCGTTACCCATAAGGAATATATCAGAGGTTGCATTTTTTGGAAATATTCTTGTATTTCTAAGTTTGCCTTGGCCTGTTACTGTAACAAAATCTCTTAGTGTAATAGGGTTATTTTCGTAGTAATCACCCGGCGCAACAATAATAGTTGACCCTATTGGTGCTATTTCCGAAGCTTTCTTAATACTAGCAAACGCTCCATTTTTGTCAGCACTACGTCCGTCGTTGGCATCGCTGCCGTCTTCTGTAACGTAGTAAACATTAGTAACCTTTGGGCCTGTAGTATCCCCAGTTGTTATCATATTTGCGTTTACTTTAAACTCTTTGCCTTCAGCAAGGTTCATTTCCATATTACCGTCGGCAGTAAGGATAAAGGTTTTATCGCCTATTTTTCTCTGGTGTATCGATTGTCTTTTGATAAAACTCATTTATTAAACTTCCAAATAACTCAATGTTGCTGTTAGGTTAGTCGGCGCTGCTCCTACTAGCATAACTCTGTCGCCTGCTTCTAAGATTAGTCGTTCCGCTGAAAATGTAAACGTATCAGCAGCGGCAATATCTAAATCATTTAATATCAGATTAGTTGTACTTTTTGTTGATCCATTAGGTATTACATGTACATCAACTTTAGTATCGTTGCTTCCTGTTCCGTCATCCTGGCCGGTATTACATACAAGAAGTGTAGTCAATGCATACTTCTTTCCAGCTGGAACAGTTAACAGCGTTGTGTCTGTTGTTAATACTGCTGCGTTTACTATTGCCATGTTGTCGTTCCTTAAAAAATAATACTGTAAAGCAATGCTTTATTTCTGCTTACCAGTTCGTCTGTTGTGCCGTCGGAGTTTATAAAGAATAACCCCGTGCCGCCGTCGCCTAGTGTTTTACTATATAGTGTTGTACCTTCTGAAGGTGTAGTTGCTGGATCAGCTTGTACTGTAAAGTTCTGCCAACCATCTAGTGATACTACACCTGTACCTGAGCCTTTTAAAACAATGTCACTGTTAATACCGTTGCTGGTAATAATGTTATCGTCAAATCGTAAGTCTTCAAACTCAACTCTAGTTTCAAAGAAAGTAGCAATAATTGAGTTGTCAGATTTAATCTCAACTCTACTTGTGCCGCCGCCTGTTTCACTGTCGTACACTTGTACGCTAGTTGGTGTTATTGAGCCAGTTGTGATTTTATCTTGGAAGTTATATGTAAAATAACCTTTTACATAATCAAGCAAGCCTCTTGCGTTAACAAGAGCATCATCGTCATCTGGCTGATCCAATTTATCTGCTGTTGCAGGGTTAGCTGTAATATTGCTACCTGTGTAGTCCCATATTTGTTTTTCGTAGTCGGTTGTACCAACAACACTAACAACACCAGTACCGCCACCTATTAAATACAAGTTTTGATTTGTATCTGTAACAATACTACTAGTATGGATACCTGCATAATCACCAGTGGATAGTTTAAAAATAAACGCACCTTCATTAACAGGCTCTGCACCATTGCGTATGGTCTTTATATCTTCATCATAGAAGATTCTCGCATTATTCGCATCAGGACCGCGATCAATTATAATACCAGCAGCTTTACCGTAGCCATCACTTAAATCAGTAATACCTGCATCGCCGCCTGCATCGCCGCTGTTGATTGTAATAGTTTTATCACGTACAACAACTTCGTTGACCTCTGTTTGTGTAATATCCCCTACTACATCCAAGCTACCAGTAATAGTAACTTTACCGGTTGCCCCAGTGTCAAGAACAATCTCTCCACTAGGGTTAACAGTAATTGTGTACTTGTCAGTACCTATGCGATTAATGCGTTCAGCCATTTAAGTCTCCTTAATCGGCTTCGAACACGTCTGCGTCTGCTTCTACTTGTGTTACTGTACCGCCACTTACGTAAGTAGTGTATCCAGTTGTATTAACACCAATTGTAAAGTGTGTAGTATCTATAACTGTGGCTGCATATACTACGTTAGCATTAAGCTCAACCATACCAACTACGCCAGCAAATCTTACTCTGTCGCCGGTTACTAAGCCATGTGCTACGCCTGTTGTAACATTGCCTGGATTTGCTGCTGTTACTGCTGTTACTGCAACTGCTGCAACTCCTGCATTACCAGCTTCTTCCATCTCAACTGCTGCATCATCGGCTGCATCTGAGAAGTTCCAAGCAATACTTGCACCTGAATCTAGTGTTACTTTGTGTCCTGAGATTTTAGTAACTTGCTTTACGGCGCCTGCATCGTCTTTAACTACAATACTCATTTCGCCTGCTGCAATAGTACCCGCTGCTTTGTCTACTAAGAAACAATCTTTTTCAATTATACCATCTGTGCAACGGAATTTCTTACTTCCAAGTTGCTTAACAATATAACCGTTTACTGATGAAGTTCCGTTGTGGAACTGTATTTTGATTTCGTCGCCAGCCGTTGTTGGTGCTCCGAAATATCTTTTATTTAATGGTCTTCCCATTGTCTTCTCCTTTGACGTTCTAGGTCTACGCAGATGGTATTCTGCATAAGTCCTCATTATTGAGGCCCGTTTATACCTACAATAGTATTTATCCTTTTTCTAATATTGGGTTATTATCAGGATATCTTTCTTAAGTTTTCGGCATAACGTTTGCCGTTGCGTAATACGTGATCGTATTGTACATGATCTCCTAGTTTGCAATCAAAACTTACTGTACTAAAAAGTACATCTTGGAGATTTGTTTTCCAGTCTTTAGGTCTAATGACGCTAAACTTTCTAACTTTATTGTATTTGTATATAGTTCCTGTTGGCATAGTTATGTTACTCCTATAAGTACTTATCATAAAAATAGGCCCCGTAGGGCCTATTTTAAAAGTATGTAAGTTTAAACTTAACTGAAGCTTAGGTTGCCTGCATTTACTTCTACTTTTTCCAAGTAGTCAGCTGCATTACCTAGAGACGAAGCAGTGTTCGATAGCTCAACATATCCATAACGTGTCATGAACGAAACTGTTGGTTCGAATGTACTTGGATCTAGGACAACACCTGAAGACATAAGTGGGATGTATGGGCAATAGAATGCTGCTGCATCTGATTCACTTGAACCTTTGTATCCAACTAGTACATCATCATCTGATGCATATGTGTTTACGTAGATCTTCATTGCGTTGTTCAATGTACCAACCATTTTAGTGTTAGTTGGTGCTTCAAAAGTACCTTCAGTTGTACGTGCAAATGCTGAAGTTGTAGCACTTTGTAGAACTGTTAGGATTGCTGGTGATACAACTGCCCAGTTACCTGCGCCACGGCGTGTACGCTGTGCGATGCGGTTAGCTGCACGGTTAACTAGTACTGCAAGTGCAGCATGTTCGTCACCAACAAAAGTTGCTGTACCACTAACTGCTGCTTGGTTATAAGTATCTGTACCTGTACCAGCTAGTGTGTTAAGAGATGCTAGGACCTCTTGGTCAATCTCAGCAGTAATCTCTTGAGCAAGTGCTGCCATGATTTCTGCTTCAACGTCGATGCCGTGCTGTGACTGTGCGTCTTGTGCGGCTTCGAATGTCCAACGTGCTGATAGCTTACGTGTTTTAGCTTCAACAGTTTGCTTCATGATCTGGATACTTAGTCTGTTTCCAGCTGCGCCTTCAAGTGCCGCTGTTGCATCTGCTTTTGCAGTTGTAGCGTTACCTGAATATGCTTCAGCAATTTTGAACGGTGATAGTGCTTCTTCACCAGCAACTGCGCCTGATGCGCCTGTGCCTGCTGTGTCGCTGTAGCGAACACGTAGCGTGTGAATTTGACCAACTGGGCCAGTCATTGGCTGAACACCAACAATTTCGTTAGCGATAACAGTTGGCATAACACGTCTGATCACTGGGAGGATCACACGGTTAAGTGTTGCGATGTTACCGGCAGATGTAGCACCAGCAGTAGCGGTTTCAGATAGATAACGACGAGTGTTTTCTAGTGCTGTTGCCATTACAGCTTTCTTGTTGCCTTGTAGGCCTTCAAGTAGTGCGTTTTTCGTATCCTGCCAGCGGGATTCTAGTAGTTCTGACATTGGTTTCTCCTTTTATAATCCAGCTAGACGTTTTAGATCGACTACATTGTTTGAGTCTACGTCTGCTTGTATGTCATTGATTTGTGTTCTGTTGCCTGTTATTTCTCTGCCTTCTGCTAGTACTGCCTTCTTCTTCGCTGGACTATTATCGTTGATAACCGATGGTAGGTATTTGTCAAACTGTGAGCGTAGCTTTGTAGTTTGTACCGATTCCAGTAAGTCTGTCATAATATCACGTTGATCTTTACTCAATGGTGAGATCAAACTACTGATAATATCTTTGCGTGAGTTTGACTCAGTGATCATTTTGACCTCATTTGTCTTACTTTCTGCAATCTTAATTGCTTTGGCTGCTGCTGTACGTGCTTCTACAATCTGTTTATTTTTTGTATCTACAACTTTAAGCAGTTTTGAGGTTTCTGAATTCTCATTCAAATAACTCATTTGATATTCGTTAGCAAATGCTTCGAATAGCTTGCGGCCAAAATCGTTTTCACGTGCTTGATCAATATCTTCTTTAAGTGCTGAAATTTCTTTCTTAAGTCCTTTTGACACTGCTTCTGATACTAATGCTGCACTTTTCTTAATAAAGTCTGATTTGACTTTGTTAACGTGAGCTTTGCCTTCACGTACTAAACGTACTTTTGTTTCGGCAAGGTCTTTCTTATCTTCGTAAAACTCTGCAAGTTCTTTTGCAAGTGATTCTACTACAAACTCTTCTAGAGCAACAAACTTGTCAGCTGTTACTTTTTGATCTGAATGTAGTTCTTTGATTTCTTTTGCGAGTTGCTCTGAAACAAAGTTTTTCATTAGATTGGCATTTTTACGCTGTGCAACTGCATACTTGGCTTTCGCTTCTGCTAGTTGCTTACGGTCATCGTGGAACTCTGCAATTTCTTCTGCTAGTTTTTCACTTAACATTGCATCAATGGCTTCCACCATTGTTGTTTTGTCATGTGCATACTTTTTAGCAAATTCTTCACGTAGTTCTGCGGTGGCCTGTAAACGATTTTCGTTTACTTTTGCATTCCATGCTTCTTCTAATTCTGAACGCACCTCTTCCGATAGTGCTGAGTTTTCGAAGAGTGATTTTAGTTGGTCTAACATTTCTTTATATCCTCTCCTAGTTAGCGGAGTTTGCTTATTACATCTAATAAGCTCTCTTTTAAATATTTCTGTGCCTTTTTGTCGCCTTGTAATTCCCTAGATGCTTGGAACGCCTTATAACCTCCGCGGGTATTCATAAGGTGTTCGTAAATTGGTGTTGGGTAGGCGCCCGGAGCACTAGGCTGGGCAACTACATCTACAGTAATGATTTCAAAGTCAGTAACGTTGCCGCTACCATCTTCGCTTACATTACCGCTACCACGCGATGAGACGCCTAGTTTAACTCCGCTTTCCAGCATTGTTTTAACTAGTTGTCCCATCGGTGTCGGTAGTATTTTTAGTTTACCATAACCGTTTGGGCCATCCATCCACATATCTGTAATCATATGGCTTACGCGGTCTATGTTAATATTAAGTCCTTCTGGATGATCTACTTCGCCTAAGACCGAGAAACCATTTCCAATTTGCTCGCTGAGCGTGGTGACAGCCCTGCTAATCTCATTTACGGGATAAACACGCTGGTTAGCGTTGCGTACTCCTCCTTGAATGCAAATACCTTTCATATAAAGATCTTTGCCGTCATTAGCAGACTCAACAATCACTCTGGCTTGGTCAAAACTCAAACTCTCACTTAGTAAATTCATCATCAGTCCTTACTTTGCTCTTTTTGGAGCACCGTTTAGAGGTGAACTTGCACCCTTATCGGCTGTCTCTGGCTTTGACTTCTTTTCAGCGCCGTGACCAGGTTGTGCAGACATTTTTGTCGCACCCTTTGCACCAACAACGTTTACGTTCTTGGTATTCATTGGCTTTGCTGTTGGAGCAGATAGTCCACCTTGTGTTCCGCCTGTTCCGCCGTCGCCGCCTTTAACTATGTTAGCACTTGTGCCGCCCATATTGTTTGGCTTTGCAATTGTAGATTTTGTGTTTGCGCCGTTGTCACCCATTTTTGGTGATACTTTGTCTGCATATTCACGCATTACTTCACTTGCTGATTTTGCTGTTTGTGGCTTACGTGATTCTTCAACTTCTTCGTCTGCTGTTTCAAATGCATATGCTTCTTCTTCAGCTTCGTCGTCGCCTTCTTCTGAATCCATGTCCATTGGCATTTCGCCGTCCATGTCCATTTCGTCTTCGTCGCCTTCTTCACCAGCTTCGTCGCCCATCATGGCTTCAAATTCTGCTTTTAATGCTTCTAGCTCGTCTTCTAAGTCAGCAACACGATCTTCTACGTCACCTTCTTCGTCGCCCATGCCCATGTCATCGTCGCCCATTTCTGGGTCCATGTCCATGTCCATTCCGCCTTCGTCATCATCAGATGGCATTTCAATGTCCATCGTCATGTCGTCAACTGGATCACCTTCACCAAAGAAGCCTTCTTCTACTTCTTCGTCTGTGGTTTCATCTAGGTCTGCATCTTCGTCTAGTTCTTCATCTTCTTCTACTTCTTCGTCAGATGCTTCATCAACTTCTTCATCAGTTGTTTCTTCTACTTCATCTTCGTCTTCTAGTAGTGATTCATATATATCTCTTGATTTCTCAACTACGATTTCATGGAAAAGTGCTTCTGCACCTTCTTTGTCTTCGTTTACGAGACGCTCAAGCATTTCTTCAAACTTATTGCGATCAGTCATGTTATTCTCCTTTATTAGCAAGGCTGTCTATTATATTTACACTTAATTGAAAATATAGGTGTTAAACGGGCTCAAAACAGCTCGTTTTATAGTTATCTTATTGAAAATTCTTATTAAAATCTTCAAATGTTATATGTGTTAGGTTAGATAACTCCCTTAAATGATCTGGTATATAGTCTTCTAGGGAAGTTAACACTCTATAGTATTTAGTTTTTGGATGCTGATTTATACACATCATTGTTTGTCTTTGCCAGTTTCCATAATAAGTTGCTCTATCATTAGCTTTTTTATAGTTTTTACTACCTGCATATATATTGTTAACTAGATGATTGTTGTCACCACTACCAACATAGTCAAATCCTAATACATATATTTCGTTATGTTCTTTTTGAGATGCAAGTAGCAATGCAGTTGGACCACTACTCCACCCTTTGTTTGGATTCATAATATTTATATTAGGAGTTCGCTCTGTTAGTTTATTCCGGTTGGACCAAACACTGTGTTTTGTTTGAAATAACTTTTCACTAAGTTCAATTATCATTTTAGTGTCAACGCATACTAAATGATCAGGTACAAATTCTCTATATAACGCATTGCATCCATACGTTATACCTTTTGTTTTTAATGTTTGTAGATTAAGAGACTTCCTACTAGTGCCATTACCTAGTACAAACGCAATTTTATCAGACATTAGACCCCGCCGGCGGCTGCTTGTGCTGCTAGACCGTACATTTGTCTAACATAGTTAAGATCCTTGGCTTTTTGTTTAGTATGAGAATCAGCTGCGCTGCGAGCACGATTGATATCTTTTAGAGTCAGTCTGCTTTTACGACTGTCATCAACTTTAACAACACTAGTGTCGTCTTCAGCATTATAGGTATCGTCCTCTACCGGTTCCATTGTGTCTTTATCAAAATAATATAGTTCTCTAAGTATCATAATGTATTTATATCGTTTGGGCCGGATTTTGTGCCGGGTTTGCGCCACCAAGTTCATCTTCGGTGTTGGTTAATGGAGGCTCACCAGTGCCACCATCGATAGCATCTTCGTCTCCGCTAAGTTCGTCTTCAAGTCCGCCAAAGTCGCCTGCTAAGTCAGCACCGCTCATTCCGGCACCTCTCATTTCGCCTGCCATATCGTCTGTATCTAGATCAGTTAAGTTTTCATCATTTTCTTCACGCCATAGACGTTCGTTTTCTGCAACTTCTTCTTTGCTCAATCCTAGGAAACGCTCCATAGCAAATCTATTTGAGATATAAGGTACGCCGGCCATTGAAGTAAATGTACTGATTCTGTTATTATCAAGTTCTGCTTGTCTGTATGCTGCAAAGTTTTGCGGTGGTGTTAGTCTTAAGTCAAACATTGCATAATCAATATTTGCACCTTTGCTTTGTAAGAACAGTTTAAACTCTTTGTTAAAGTCTTCAGCAACCATATCTTGCAAACGTTCGCAATATTTGTTAAATCTTAACTCTTGAATGTATGCTGTGCCCACACGTCCATCATTGTATTGTGAAGCGCCGTCATCTGCTCCAGTTGGTAAGTACGAACTTGGGATACGCAATCCGCGTACCAGCTTATTAGTAAAGTATCTAAGGTCATCAATCTCGCCTAAGTTAGTTCCGCCTGGCAGTGTTTCAACTTTTGAACCACGTCCTTCAGCAGTTTGTGGGAAGAAGTAGTCTTCGTTAATCGACAATGGATTATAACTACTGTCGATGACATTTGTACCTCCACCTGTCTTACTTGGGATACGTCTTTGATGTATTTCAGTTTTAACACGTTCAACAAATTGCATTGCAAGGTGCGAAGGCATGTTGCCCACATCAACGTAGAATACTCTGCGCTCTGGCGCACGTTGTACACGATAGATAATAATAGCATCTTCGAGTAATTCTTTTTGTTTGTAAACTTTAAAGATTGATTCTAATAAACTGTTACCAAACGGATAGTTCTGATCAAGACCTTCACTCAAACTTAAATGTAATACGTGTTGTGCATCTACATATGTTTCATTAATGTCTGATCCGCTGAAACGACTAGTGTTTCCACTAGGAGTATGATTGTTTCCTACACCAGTTCCTCTTTGAACTTGCTGGTAACCATTAGTGCCTCCTGGGCCATAACTGTTAGTAGTATTTAAAGGAGTAGCACTTAATGTATCAAACGCAAAGTTTAAATTTTTAACAACATACTGCTCTGGCTTTTTGCCATCACTTTCGTTAACAATAATTTTTGTAACTTGACTAGGATCAACATGAAATAACTTTTGTGTTTCAGGATCTCTAATAAAAAACTGGTCGCCATATTTAAATACGTTACGGATAGTTCTAAACATTCTTGTTTCAAACTTGTTTAGTTTACACCACTGCTGCAAATACTGTCCAATAACCTGTACTTCGCTATTTGTAGGCTGGCCTTTGAAGTCAAGTTGGAAGTGTGTTTTGTTGTCGCTGTTCTTTTGTGTGCAAAATTCAGCAAGAATATCAAGTGCAGCATTAACTTCACTATCGCTGTCCATAGTATTATATTGATTGTAACGTTCAATACGATTTGGCGACCCAACATAAACATCAGGTAAGTGAGATGAATAGTTTGCTGCCGCAGGACCTACGCCGTTTGATCCTTTTAGACTAAACGGACTATAACTTCCGCTTGCATTATCACCTGTAGGAACTGGAGTAAAATGTTTTTTCCAACTCATCCTATTATATACCTTTCAACATATTGCCCTGTAGACTTTTTGTAGCTCTTAACGATTTTGTTTGTGTATTAACTGAATTAGATTCAATAGCTACAAGCATTTGTAGCTGTTGTATCATAGTATCAAACTTACTTGTCATTAACTTATCTAGCTTATCACCAACGTTACTATTACTTATCGTATTTTGACTATTTGTCTTCGTTTCTTGAACATTAGAATCAAGGGTTTTAATACTCTTCATAAGATTTTGCATAACACCCATACTAGTGTTTGCACTCATAATATTAGCAGGGCCACTAATAAACTCAGCGCCTGCTTCGCCTACCATACCAAACTCGCCTGCACCGATACTTCCGCCTTTTGCAAAGCCTCCTGAAAATGCAGGGCCGCCAGCTTTTGATGCTTCAAACCTAGCTAGTTGACTTTCTGTAAACTCTTGTGCTTTTCTTATAGTTTCAGATAATGTATTTTCTGTATTTTCTACTGCTTCAATTATCGCAGCCTCTGCATTGTCAACATTACTGTTAATAGCTTCTGCTTCGGCAGCTCTATTGGCGCCATGATGCTCTGCATCTGCTGTTGCTGCGGTTGTTTGAATACCCAATCCTTCTAATAGTCGTCGAATGTGATCCTCTAATGGACCGCTAAAGACAGCACCGCTATCAAACGCTTCGGCAACATTAAACAAACTATTGATACCACTGCTTAATCCGTCTGCTAGTTGCTGCGAGGATGGCATAACTTCTTGTATTTTATTTAATGCTGTTATTGCTGCATCTTCAATTTGCGGAATAGTTGTTTGCATGACAGTTGTTGTTATGTCACGTAAGTTTTCTTGTATATCTATTGTTGCATCTAAAATACCAGTAGTTGTTTTCATTTGCACACGTTGTTCTTCAGCAATCTGTGTTCTGATTTGCTGTTCTGCTGCGGCTCCTGTTAATGTACCGTCACCGGTACTATCTAATGAATTAATATAATCGTACCCAGCTGCACTTGCATCAGAATAGGCCGCGCTTACACTGTTAATTCCACCAAGCATAGCAGTTTGTCTAAACTCTTCTGTCTTTTGATAATCTGCTGCTGCACCTGTGGCTGAATCTAACGATGCTGAAAAGGCGTTCAGGTCTCCGCTGTTAAACTGTGACGCAGCAGTGTAGAAATCGTTTGCGCCGTCGCCCATTGCTAGTATTGCGTTACGTGTTGCTTCGGTTGTAGGTGCTCCACGTAATGCAATGTCAGTGAATGCTGCTGCTGCATTGTCACCAAGTTTTGCTTGTATTACAGCTAGTTCTTTTGTAAATGCAGCTTGTTCTTCGGCAGTCTTGCCTGACAAGAATGCATTAATATCACCTTGGCGTCTTTTTTCTTTCATCTCATCAGCTAGAGCATCTCTGCTTTTGCCTGTGAGTTTGGCCAGGCCATCTAATTCAACCATTAGATTTTTAGCTGCAATTGCTTGTTCTTGAACAGACAATCTATCTTTGCGTGAGTTTGCGTCACTTATCTCGCCGTATAACGCAAGACCTTCATTGATGTCAGCTGTAGTATATCCTAACTTACGAAGTTCAGTTCCAAGCTCTGCACTATCTAATACAGTAGTTGACAATGCTTTAAATCTAGCAATAGCTACATCGGTTGTCCCGCCAAATGCTCTTAAACTTTTATTATTTGATTTTAAGAAGGCTGTCATTTCTTCAACAGTTAACCCCATTTGTACTGCTGAAACTTTTATATCTGTTATTTCTTTACCAAACGTTGCACCAATATTAGTAAGTGCTTGATATTCTGAAAGAGCACCTTCGGCATATGTAGCAAGGCCGTCAACTAGTGCGCCTACACTTTTGCCAAACAATCCTGTGTTTGCAGCAATAGCACCTGAGTATGCACTTAACTGTGTTTGTCCGTCAAGTAATGCTCCGCCTAAACCAACAGCGGCTTTAGTGACACCTGTAAGGCCGCCGACGGTGCCCTTTAGTCCACCGGAAAATGCCGAGAACATACTGGATAAACCGCCGGCGCCTGTTGCTTCTTCTGCCAAATCGTAAAACTCCTACATAACTATGGAATAAATATAGTTACTAGTATTTACCTAATAGGAACCCCCATGGAAAAAACAGACAGTCCACTAAAAAAATATCGTCGCCAGCCAAAGTTGTACGTGAGTATTCCAAGCAACGGAAAATGGTATGACGAAACTATTGTAGCTGAAAATACATATACCAACTTAGCTGTGTTTAGTATGACAGCAAGCGATGAGATTCTTTTTAAAACACCAGATGCATTGATCAATGGTATAGCAACTGCAAATAACATCAGTAGTTGTATTCCTGCTATTCTTGATCCGTGGAAAATTAAAACATTAGACCTTGATGCAATACTTATTGCAATACGTATGGCATCGTACGGTGAAACTATGAATATTAATACAGTTTGTAATAAATGCAGTGCTGAAAACACATACGAAGTTAACTTACAAAGTTATTTAGATTATTTTGCATCTAAAACATATGTTGACAAACTTAGTTATAACAACTTTGTTTTAAATTTTGCACCACTAAACTATAAACAATGGTCGGAAATACAAAAACAACAAACATCTTATTCTCGGGCATTAAACTTGCAGGTTTCAAAAATAAAAGATGATGACGAAAAAGAAAAGTTTATTCAAACTCTTATTGATAAGATCAACTATCTAGTTGCAAAATCAGTTTTAGATCAAGTTGTTAGCATTGAAGTAGATGGCGAAGTTGAAACTAACCCAGCTGAAATACAAGAGTTTCTAGAAAATCAAGATGTGGATTTATACCATAAAATTAAAAAATTAATAGAAACCAATACCAAAGAATGGAGTCTGCCTTCTGAAAATGTTGAGTGTACTTCGTGTAACAACAAATCAACTATCAAAGTATCATTGGACACATCGGATTTTTTCGTGCAAGGCTAACGAGACTTGATGATTCTGAAATACTTTCGTTAGCCAAGGATTTTGAAAATAATATTAAATCACTAAAAGATAATGCATATCGATTGAGTTGGTATATGCGTGGTGGTGTTTCTGTTGAACAAATATTATATGACACTGACCTTGAAGATCACGAAATAATGTCCAACGTTGTCAAAGACAATATTGAAAATACTAAAAACTCTAAAATGCCGTTGCTTTAATTATTGAGGTCCCGGAACAGCATCAGGGTTGGTTGGTAATCCAGGTTCTGATGACGTGCTAGGATCTGCTCCTGGAGAAGGCGCAGTGTTATTAGCATCCATAGGATTAAGATTTAGTATACCGGCAATAAGATCTTCCCTACGTTGTTCAGGAATGTACGGAACTAGTATACTTGCTTGACTAGGAGGAAATAATAATCCGCTGAAAACATTTTTAGCCCACTCACTGTCACCGTAGTATTCACCTGTTGGTCCTTCTGTAGCTTCTTTAGGATCAAAGCCTGTCATTGCTTTTACCATTGCAGCAGTTCCGTATTTGCCATCTAATAGTCGAGATGCAGTTTCAATTGCAGCAGTACCTCTAGCTCCTACCCATGCTATGTAATCGCCTAGTACTGAACCGGCTATAAATTCTGCAAGTGCTCGTTGCACTGCCGGCATACTAGCAATCATTGGTATCACTAGCCAAGCTGCTTCAGATATTATCAGAGTAATCAAACTTGGTGCTGCACCTGCTACTGTTAAGGCAGCAGCGCCTTGTGCTGTTCTAACTACAGCTTTAATAGGTAATAGCACAAGTCTAATAAGTTTTGCACTCGAAAGCATCATTTTTAAACCAGCAAGAAAGTAAGTATATACTTGTGCTTGTAAGATGTTCTGAACTTTACGTAACTCATCTACATTTCCTGTGCCGCTTTGTATTTCAAGTTCGATGTTGTCTATTTCAATACTGCAACCTATCATCATACCAATTGCAGCACCTGCTGGACCTAATCTGGGTCCAATTGTAGATAGTGCTTTCATGAACGTTGAGCTAAAAACCTTGCCTAGTTTTTCAACTGCCCAAGTTCTATTTCGTATTGATGAAAAACTAGCAGCTTGTACAGCACGACCTGCCGCACCAGTAAAGGCCCTATTAAAAGTACCTTTGAGACTTCCTAGACGTACTTGTTTTTGTATCTCAGCAGAAATCATTGCAGGAGATTTTCCATCACGAGTTAACTGCCTAACCTGACGTTGTATAGTATTTGCTGCACGTTCGTTGGCTGCTTCTACATACGCCTTTTCGTCAGGCAAAAACACATGCCATACATTACCAACTTGAGCAACTCCAGGAGAGAACTTCATCATTCCAGTACCTGCTTCTTCAAACATCAGATGTGTGTCTTTAAGTGTGATTTCATTTAACTTCATAGAGATATTCCAAACATTATAATGTATTTATAACTTATTAGTTGAACTCTGTTCAACTGTGTTATCGCTGTCGCTCAACACGTACTAAAGTCTTTAGATGAACTAAGATTACTTAATATGATACTAACAAGGCATATGCT